>ERZ795049.2421-NODE-2421-length-21853-cov-9.578952_pt1 | contig 21853 bp, 21 predicted proteins | sample MGYA00375133_ERZ795049 | MGnify/ENA primary metagenome ERZ795049 (study PRJEB30178, sample SAMN05720147) | activated sludge metagenome | isolation source: anaerobic digester from wastewater treatment plant | place: Japan | collected 2015-04-20 ...
AAACAAGTATTTATATGGAATTTTTTAATTTTTATTACCTGAAAATTTAGGGTTTAGGTTTAATCTCAAATATTTTATCATAGCGTTTTATTAAAAGTGCTTTTTATTTTTTCTTCATTGCTATTATACTCAGTATAATAGCCGTAAATGAAATGAAATATAGCAACAATATGTTAAGACCACTGATTGTTATAGTATTTATAGTTTCTATTGTTTTTTTTAAACAACCTTCAAAATTTGCACAAGTTTTTGATATACAATGTAATAGAATGCTAAAAGCATAAATAGAAACGACAATAATAGCTCTTTTAAAATATTTTTGTGCCATTGTCATATTATCCACTATACTGTTAATAGTATGTGAGTTCTTTTTTGTTTTATTTGTAATTTCGGCTATTAGTTTTTTAAAGTAATCATCACTTGTATCATTTATAAAAAAATCGTCTATTGAAATAGAATGATAATTTTTACGCTCCAGTGCCTTTATTGAAAACCAAACACTTCTTGTCATATAAAGAGTTAGAATAAATAATAAAAAAACTAAAAAGGTAATTGTTATATTAAAATCGCTAATTTTAACAAGAACTGAAGTTGTTCCAATAATTATTGAAGTAACAACACTAATTGTTCCAATAAATAGTGCTGATTTACTTTCTACTGTTTTTCTTCTTTCAGATTCAGCTTCATAACAATTAATCGCATATTCTAAAGTCTCTTTTAAATGCGAACTAGCAACAGTTATATCATCTTTATCAAGCATTGTATTTTTATCATTTTGGTTTGGGATATCGTCATTTTCAAGCAAAGGCCAAAAAAACTCTCTTATTTCTTTAAAAATTTTCATTTTCTAATAGGTTTACGATTTCCTTTGAAATTCTATGACCTGTTTGTTTTTCAATCCATGCCCATTGACCATTTGGGTTAATTTCAAGGAAAATATATTCATGTTTTTTATTTAAAATCAAATCAATTGCACCAAAACGAAGTTTTAATTCTTTAAGCATTGATATGCATTTTTTTTTAATAGAATCTGGTAATTCTGTTTTAGTGTGTTTTAATGGATATTCTCCACGTCTCCAGTCTATTTTAGTTTCGGCATTATTCTGAGAATGGATGAGTGTTGCAAACGTCGTGTTACCAACAACAATGACTCTTATATCATATCTCTTTGCAATATTTCTTTGAAAGAAATTTGGAGAAAATTCAACTTGTTCTTTTGATGAGGGACGCATAGTTAAGGCGTTTGTAAAAATTACTTTCGGGTTATTATTATCTTCTATTAATCCTGATCTAATTGGTTTAATAATACATTCTCCATTCATTTTATTATAGAAATCAACAGAATCATAAAATGAATTTGTTACTATACTATCAGGAATTTTGAAACCAATAGATTTTGCTATTTCTAATTGAAAGATTTTATTTTCGGCCTCTCTGATTGAAAATATAGGACTTATCCAATACGCATTTCTTAATACTTTATAAATTCCCTCTAACGTATATGCAATTTCATTCTTTATGAATTGTATTTCGCCAGTATTGAGAGAGCTACTATCAAACGTGGGGATTTCAGGTCTTCTGAAATATACGGACGTAAATAGTTTTAAATTATATGATTTTTTTGAAATTTTATCAAAAAGAATGAATTTATCGTCTGTAATATTAAGAGTTACTGAGCAAGTAATATTCAATTCTTCGGTATTAAACCGATAAAATTCAATTTTTCTATTCTTTAACTCTTTGATAATAAAGTCAGAGGTTAAGTCTTGTTTATTGGTTATGATTAAAACTTTAGTCATTTCGTTCTTGCAGTGTAAAAGTTTTTTTAGTTTAAGGGGATATCAATATTATTATCATCACTTTCTTTTTTTACTCTTGTTTTTGTTAACAGTGAAATCTCCTCAGTATTTGAATCAATAAAAGGTTTTGTTTTGTTATTAATTGTAATTACATTAAGAGATTCAAAAAAATTATATTTATAAACTATCTTAATTTCTCCCATTCTTTCTATTGCAAAATCTAAAATTATTGGTCTCATTCTTAATTAGATTAATGAATGCAAATATATATTTTTTTTAACAATGTGCTTAAAATAAACTTGAAATTTTGAAGGTGGAATATGATGTGATTCTTCGAAATGTAACGCGAGCTATCATGAAAGATAATATGGACTATTCTTGCAATTTGCATCCAATCAACAATTTAAGAAATTACTATTTGATTTAGTATTTAACGAAATAATGAGAAAAATAGGAAATACATAAGAAGTTCGGAGAAATTATAAAAAAATCAAGAAAATTATTGAAAAACTTTCCCTAAGCCACCTCCGATTTCGACGTTTTTTTCAATCACTGCTTACCACTCTTAATTCTTTTTATAAAGCGCTTTGCACAAGCAATTTTTTTCGCGTGAGGCGCTTAGGTGGAAAGCCCGCAAGGGCGGAAGCCGCTGGGGACGCGGCGGCAAAAAAGCGAGCTTGTAAGCTCTTTTTGCCGCTTTGCGTCCCCACGGCTTGTGCCCGAGGACTTGGAACCGGGCGCCGACCCCGAGCGTAGCGAGGGGGCACGCCCAAATTAAAATTATAAATTAACAAGATTCCGTAATTCGTAATTCTCTTAACTTCTACCTTTTAGTGCGAAGGTAGCACCAGAACAGAATTATAATGCTTTTACTTGGGAATTAATTTAATGCTGGGCACCAATATCTCTTCCATGGAAATACCGCCGTGTTGAAAGGTGTTCTTATAATAATTAGCGTAATAATTGTAATTATTCGGATATGCAAAAAAAGTATTTCCTAAAGCAAAGATAAATTCAGAGGTGATGCTTCCCTTAGGTAAATAGGCATCATTAGGATCTTTGATTCTAAAAACTTCCTTTTCGTTATAATTCATATTTCGCCCGGTTTTATAGCGTAAATTTGTATTCATATCGCGTTCGCCGACAACTTTTATAGGTTTTTCAATTTTAATAGAACCGTGGTCAGTCGTAATAAAAACGGGGATTTTCTTAGACGCCAATATTTTTAGCATGTCCAACATCAGGGAATTTTCAAACCAAGAGACCGTTACACTTCGGTACGATTTTTCGTCTTCTGCCAATTCGCGTATAATGTCAATATCGGTACGCGCGTGCGAAAGCATATCAATGAAGTTGAAAATGACTACGTTAAAAGGATTTTGTACTAGTTGATGAAAGTTTTCCAATACTTTTTTTCCAAAATCCACATTGAGAATCTTATTGAAGCCAAATTTTATATTTTTTCCGTATCTCTTTAAATATTCTGCTAACAATTCTTGTTCAAATTGATTCTTATTGCCTTCATCTTGCTCATTTAACCATAATTTCGGATATTTTTTTTCAATTTCCGATGGCATTAGTCCGGAAAAAAGAGCGTTGCGAGCATAGTGCGTGGCGGTCGGTAAAATACTGTAGCTTATATTCTCTTCAGCAACGTAAAAGTAGTTATGAATCAATGGTTGAAACGATTTCCACTGGTCGAAACGTAAATTGTCAATAACGAAAAGAAAAGTTGACGGTGTCTCTCCAATCATAGGGAATACTTTCTCTTTTAGCAAAGTGTGTGATAGTAAGGGTTTTTCATCTCCTCTTCCATTCAACCAATCGATATAATTTTTCATTATATAACGAGCAAATTGTTTATTTGCTTCCTCTTTTTGTTGAGCAATAATCTCAAAAATAGTTTCGTTTTCAATGTTTTCTAATTCTAATTCCCAATAAATTAGCTCTTTGTATAACTCTTCCCACTCTTTAAGCGACAGTTTATCAGAAATTTTATAGCTTATTTCGCGAAAAGCTTGTTGGTAATCGCTGCTCTTTTTTTCTGAAATAATCTTGCTATGCTCCGTATTTTTTTTCAAACATATTAAAATTTGATTGGGATTTACAGGTTTTATAAGATAATCAGCAATATCGGAACCGATAGCATCTTCCATAATGTACTCTTCCTCGCTCTTGGTAATCATTACTACGGGTATATTATTATTGATAGCTTTGATACGCTTTAATGTTTCAATTCCGGATAAACCGGGCATGTTTTCATCTAATAATATAATGTCAATACGTCTATTTCGTACTTCTTCTAAGGCATCTTCACCACTTACCACAGGAATAACATCATATCCTTTATTTTGTAAAAATAAGATGTGAGGTTTTAATAATTCAATCTCATCATCTGCCCATAATACTATAATATTCATTGTTTCTTTTTTTAATTCCTTACAAAATTAAAAACGAAATTTATTCTTTTATATTTTCAAGGATTTTAGAAACTAAGCAATAGCCCAAAATTTATTTTTCCATTTTTAAATTCGATAGGATTTTTAAACTGTTTTCCTAATCCGTAATTTAAGTAGAAAATCCCTGCTTTAGTTTCAAATGCTATTCCCATGCCAAAGCCGAAAGGGGTATCATTAACATAAGTAGAGATGCTCTTTTTTTCATACCAGGCACCGTCAAAAAAGAGGTTGAAGTAAGCAATTTTTGCAAATAAAAACCGTATTTCCGTAGTCCCAATTAAAAATGAAGATGCTAAAATTTCGTTTTCATTGAAACCGCGTAGTGTCTTTAAGCCACCAATTTTAAAAAGTTCATTTTCAACGAATTGTCCGCCAAATAAAGCACCCCCTTTGGCTCCCAACATTAAAACCCAACGCTTATGCAACGGAATAAATCCGTCTATACTCCCTATAATACGATATTGTACTTTCTCCGTCTCTATTCCCTCGTAAAAAGAAGAAGGAATTTCTCTATTTTGCAAAATCTTACGCTTTCCTATCGCAAGATTACTATGTAAAATAATACCCTTCTTAGGATTAAAAATAAAGTCGACTTTACGATAATAGTACTCAATGCCATACATTGACTTTCTAAAATCAGCATGAGTAATGGATAGCGAAGCGTTAAAATTTTTTGGAAGTAGTAATTGCGAAGAGGTGAAATCGTAAACTCCCTTTAAATATGAATTATTATGAAAAGAGTGTTGTACTCCAACGGAAAAATTTATTGACAAATAGGAAGTGTCAATTTTATCAAGTAGAAAATTGCTATTTATCCCAAATTGCGTTCGGAACAGGTAAGGAATAGTAACATTGATTTTAAGTTGTTGTGAGTACCGCTGAGGACTTTTCCATAAAAATTCCATGCTTTCGCCGATACCAAAGATATTAACTAAATTAAGATTCAACTCACCTGCTAGAATTGTTCTTTTTTGCTCTCTATCTTCCGGAACAATTCCGATATAGCCGTTAAAAGAGTTAGTCCTTTTTTTATTAAGAAAAAGATATAGATAAGCCTTGTCTACAACGAACTCAATACCGGAGGGTTGAACCTGAGTTACCCAAGCGAGTTCTTTGCACTTGTTCGGAATTTTTTTTATAACACTCTCATTATATGGTTGTTTTGATTTCAACCCTAAATAGGGGTAAAGAAACGATTTTTTAATCTTAGCATCTCCTTTTACAATAATAGAATCAAAAACGATAAAGCTGTTTTTATCAATTTTTAACTGTGCTGAAATGCTATTTTCTTGAATCTGTAAACTGTCTAAATATATTTCTGCAAATGGAAATCCATGATTTTCAAGATATTGAATGCACTTCTGGGCAACTAAATTATAATCTTGAAATGTAATTATCCCATTTTTAATAAAATTAGCAGTGCGGCACTCCTGCATTATTTCTTTTGTCTCTGCGTTTACGTAAATAGAAGCATCTTTATATTGCTCCCCTTCATGAATATATAAATGATAAAAAAATGAATCTTTACTAATAGAATCTACCGAAAAAGCATAAAAACCTTCGTCTTGGCATCTTTCTATTAATTTTTTTATTCTTTTCTCTAATGTTTTTTCATTTTTAATCTTTTTATTTAATCCGACTGAGTAAGAAATAGTTATAATTTGTTCATTATAAGAATGAAGAAAAACGCGGTTTTGTCCAAAAAGATAGGAAATGTTTAAATATACAAGAGGAAATAATAAAATTAAAATCCTTATTTTCAATAAGTTAAGTTTTTTTTGTTTTTTTTATAGTAAAATGAAAATATTTACTCTTATTTTTTGTTACCTTTGCAAAGGTAAAAAAATAACGTAAATGAAGAAATTTATTGTTCTCGTAATTAGCATAATTGTAATTTCACTCGTTTTTTCGTCTTGTGCTTCTTACATTAAATGTCCCGCATACGGTCATTATAGTCAGTTGGAGACTACGACTCCCGATGAGAGTCATTTATAATATGATTTAATTCAACCATGCCCTATTTCTTCAAAAATTTCAATTTAGCTATTCGGCAAGGATTTTTGATTATTTTTTTTCTTTCACTTCTCCTTATTTTAAAAGGACAGGAGCGAGGCGCAGTAGAAGCGGAACGTGTTTTTGTGAAGGAGTGGAACGGGACTATTATGCTACATACTAATGGTTTTGGATTGGGTTTTCAGCATGGTCGCATGCCAAACTATTTTGACAAACACTTTTGGGAGATTAATTTTCAATATGTTATACATCCCAAGTCGGTCAGAGCAAGAAATCCTTACTATACGGGAACTTCAGCTTATGTTTACGGTAAGTTGGTTGACCTTTTTTTGTTGCGTGGCGGCTACGGTTATCAACGAACTTTGCATCATAAACCTTATTGGGGCGGGGTACAAATAAATTACAACGTCTCGGGCGGGTTTTCTTTGGGTATGGCAATGCCTATTTATCTTTATATCAGTTACATCACACCAGCAGGCTACAGTCAACTATCCGAACAATATGACCCTGCAATCCACAATATAGATAACATTGTTCAACGTGGTCCTCTGTTGGAAGGAATCTTTAAAACAACATTTCACCCGGGGTTTTATCTTAAAAGCGGACTCAATTTTGATTTTAGTAAAAAGGAGAATGTTATTCACAGGCTTGAAATCGGTTTAGTCTTTGATATGGTATTCCCTGTTGTTCAACAAATGGCTTATAATAAGGCAAATCTTTTTTATTTAAGCGGTTATTTAGCTTATAATATAGGAAAGAAAAAGGGACTTTATGAATAATTGTCATTCTATCTCTTCAAGATTTAGAATTATCAAAATGTTTGCCTCCGAAAAATAATTTATTCTTATTAACAATAAAATGTTTGCAAATAGTGTTTTAAGTAATGAGTAAATTGACAACTACATAGTATTTTTGGTAAATTTTATAAATAATATGAATATGCTACCTATATTACAGTCCCCGATGTCTCAAATTGTAGATACGGTGTCCCAAGTTGCCTCTTCTGTCGGAACTGCCGTTCCTGAAATTAAAAAAACAAGTATTTTAAGTCTTGTTTTTGACCCTAATAGCTTGTGGATTATGATTCCGCTGATGCTTATGCTAATCTTTGGAATCTATATTTTTGTTGAGCGATGGCTGACACTTCGACAAGCCTCTCGTGAAGAACAAAATTTTATGAATAATATTAGAGATTTTGTCCATGACGGTAAAATTGAATCGGCGAAAGTATTATGCAAAGGAAATGGTACGCCGTTGGCACGAATGATTGAGAAAGGTCTTTCGCGTGTAGGAAAACCGTTAAACGATATTTCGGCAGCAGTTGAAAATGCCGGACAGCTGGAAATTCAACAACTTGAAAAAAGAGTTTCTGTGTTGGCAACGATAGCATCAATCGCTCCGATGTTGGGATTCCTCGGTACGGTTGTGGGAATGATTATCGCATTCCATAATATGGCATCTAATCCTAATAATTTGAGTATTACAATCTTATCTTCAGGAATTTATACTGCCATGATTACGACAGTAGGAGGACTTATCGTTAACATTATTGTAAGTGTGTTTTATAATATTCTAGTTGCTAAAATTTCACATATCGTTTATGTGTTGGAAGATAAAGCAACCGAATTTATGGACTTATTGCATGAACCTATTTAATATTTGAAATGTATCATTATATTACTATTAGCATCAAATTTGTACGACTATGAGTATTCAATTGCAAAATAAACGAAGCGCGGATTTCCCTTCGACTACCATGTCGGACTTGGTATTCTTGATATTGATATTCTTTATGATAACTTCCACTATGGTTGCACCGAACGCTATTAATGTATTATTGCCCAAAAGTGATGCAGGACAACAGTTATCCACACACAATATCGAAGTTTACATAGATGCTAATAAATTCTATTACGTAAATCCTCAACCTAATTCGGCACCCGTTCCGTATGACGCCATTTTACCGTTGCTACGTGAGCAAGTACAAAAAGACTTCTCATTACAAAGAAATGTGATTTTACGAGCCGATAAATCAATACCGGTTGAAGAGTTGGTGAAAGTAATGGATGTACTTAATCAATTAAATAACGAATTGCCACAAGAACAACGATATAAATTATTGCTAGCGACAGAAGCAAAATAGGAATGACACAAAAACAAAAAAACAGGTGGATATCTTCAGGTGTTACTGTTGTTTCAACAGTATTGATGTTGTTTTTGATGTGGATTCTGGGTCTGTCCTATCAAGTTCCGCCGAAAGATCCGTTGATTTATATCGAAATGTCCCTTGATGCGGGCGGCGGCGGTGGCGGCGGCGCAACACAACTTGACCAGAGAACTCGAGACAGCGATGTCGGTGATAATATTGCTACGCAAACTGCTGAAGACGCCCCCTCTATTAGTCAAAATAAACAAAAAAGCGAAAACCCGACCGAGGTTAAAACTCCGGTTGTAGATCAAAGTTCGATGTATAGAGGAGGACGGGGTGGTAGTGGTTCCGGCGGCGGGCAAGGAAGTGGTCAAGGTGGCGGAGTCGGCTCAGGATTTAATCTGGGCGAAGGTGGTGGCACAGGAGGAAATGTTGGCTACGGAACCGGCGAACGTGGATACGTCGTTATTCCAAATCTTGAAATCGAAAATGAAAAAGGTGTCGTCTACGTGGAAGTGCACGTTACTGCCGAAGGAAACGTCATTGAAGCAAGAATTATTAATAATAGTAAATATCCTACAACCATTACAAATTCGAAGATTCAAGAAGAGTGTAAAAAACGAGCAAAATCCGTTAAATTTAAAAAAGGAAAAGAAGAATTTAGAATTATTATGTTTAAATAGCAAATATGTGTAAAAAAACTCTTTTTCTACTTTTAATCTCACTCCTCTCTCTTTTTTTAGCTAATTCTTGTCAAAAAAAGGTCTTTTATGAAAAAATCGACCCTCTGCCCGATGAGGTGTGGCATATTGACTCCCTGCTTCACTACGATTTTACCATTGAAGATACTTTGGCGTGTTTTAATATGTACATCAATATTAGAAACTCTGTCGATTTTGAAACGCAAAATTTCTATATTTTCATGACCACCACTTTCCCCAATGGCGATACGGCAGTCGATACGTTGGGGTGTTTTATAAGCGATATTTACGGTAAATGGACGGGAAAAGGCTTAGGACGCGTGAAAGAAAACCGCTTTTTGTTCAAATCCAATATCCGTTTTCCGCAAAAAGGCAACTATCATATTGATGTTCAACAAGCTATGAGAGCTGATAAAGTAAAAGGTATCGTCGATTTTGGGATTTCATTAAACTATTTTGATAAAGATAAAACAACCAAGTAGTTTTTTTGCTATTGCAACATTTTAATAATCAAGTAGTTAATTATATTTTTTATTAGGGCGTGTCCCGTTCGCTATCGCTCACGGGTCGGCGCCCGGTTCCAAGTCCGCGGGCACAAGCCGTGGGGACGCAAAGCGGCAAAAAGAGCTTCTAAAGTCGCTTTTTTGCCGCTGCGTCCCCAGCGGCTTCCGCCCTTGCGGGCTTTCCACCTAAGCGCCTCACGCAGCCAAGTGGAAAATCAGAAACTAATAACTTCTATTTTGTAGAATGTACTCCTCAGTCTTCTTGATAAATTGAGACAAATCATTGATTCTTAATAGATTTTGCTTTTCTTCGCTTGTAAGTTTATGGGAAGTAGCAAGGTAATGCCACAACTCTTTTAGGTGGGCTAAAGTTCCCTTTTCATTTCCATAGATTAGATAATCATTTACTAACTCCTTATAAAATTCATACATGCGAAGGGGATAGGAGTTTGGGTTGTAAGAAATGCCGTTCATTTCGGCTTCAATTTGTTCTACCAAAAAGGGGTTTTGTAAAATGCCGCGTCCGAGCATCCAATCATTAATAGAAGTAAATCTATTTTTAAGTTTTATATAATCTTCGACAGAGTTTATGTCCCCATTATAAATCATGCGGTGGTTTGATAGTTTCATTCGTTCTTCGAATAAGTCGTAATTGGGCACGCCTTCATATTCTTGTATGCCTAAACGTGGGTGTAAAACAATAAAATCAATGGGGTAATGATTCATTCGTTTTAAAACCTCTTCACTCTCTTCGGCTTTTTTATAGCCCAATCTAATTTTCAAGGAGATTTTATAGGAAGTTTTTTGAGTAACTAAGCGAATCACCTCTTCAATTTTTTCGGGGTAGGGGAGTAGTCCGCAACCACGTTGTTTACGTACAATTTGAGCAGCCGGACAGCCCAAGTTCCAATTAAAACGTCTATAACCGAACTCGGCTAATTTTTCGACCGTATCCAGAAAATGGTGGGGATTATTTCCTATAAGTTGAGGTATAACTTCTAAAGTTCTATTATTTTCGGGGAGTAAATCTTTATATTTTTTAAAATTTAATTTGGACCTCTCTTGGATAGAAAAAAACGGCGTGATTGCCGTTTTTATTGAAGTCGTATGACGAGATAAACAGTTTCTAAACAGATAATGTGTAATTCCGTGAAGAGGAGCGAGCCAAAAAGTCATGCTATTCGATTACCAACTTTTGAAAAGAGGAGTTGGAGTCTTGCGTAAGTTTTACAAGATAAGTTCCTTTTGCTAGGTTATTAAAGAAAATCTTCTCTTCGGGTAAGCAATTTGATTTTTCCCAAACCTTTTTCCCTTGAAGGTCGTAAAATTCTATGTTAAAAGTTGCATTATCATTTTTTTGAACAATAATAAAATTTTGTGTTGGGTTTGGATAAATTGAAAAATTGGTTTTGTTAATTTTTGTAATTCCAAGGGGAGTTTCGGCGCTTACATCATCAATAAAAACGTAACCCTTTCCGCAATTATAGCTTGTAGCAGAGGAAAAAACGATATTGATAAAATCGGGTGTTTCGTCAGGAACGATAACTTCTATAGGAATTGTTATTTCCGTATATTCTTCAATTGATTCGGTTGTGGTAAAATCACCTTCGGCTACGATGACATTACCAAGTACGTCATTATGTTTTATTAGAAAAACATGGCATCTCATGGTGTCTACAATTCCTCCTTCGGGAATAAACTTAATCCACGCCTTAACGTTAAATGGGATTTCAGTAAAAGGAGCTCCTCCGTCCACTATTCTATCTAAATCTAAATCCGTTCCGCCGCTCATGATGAGAGCCATAATTGAATCAATATTAAATTCACCAAGTTGACAAATGCCGGGAATATCAATGCTGTTTACACCAAAAGTGATGGTTTGTCGTTGTAACTTCATGGCATAAGAACCCGAATGAGCATCATCGCTTCGGACGCCTCCTACGTAGTTAACAGGAATCATGCCCATTATCATGCCATTAAAACTCGAAGTCCAGCTGACGGCTTCAGTAGCACTTTCCCACTCTTCAAAACCTCTGTTAGGAATCGTTGATTGGGCAGACGCTGAAATAAATATTACAATAAACGATAACGAAATAAGAATCTTTTTCATTTTAAATAATTTTAATGATTAATTATAAAAGAGACTTGACTTTTTGAGCAAGGATATTTTTAGGGGCTAAACCCACATGAATATCAACTATTTCTCTGTTTTTAATAAATACCAATTTTGGAATACTCATTACTTGAAATTTAATAGCCAATTCATTATTTTCATCGGTATTACATTTGCTAACGATGACTTGGTCTTTGAAATCTTTAGCTAATTCTTCCATAATAGGACCCAATACACGACAGGGACCACACCAAGGAGCCCAAAAATCAATAACTACTAATTTGTCGGTGTTAACAACCGATTCAAAGTTGCTTTCGTTAATTTCTACTACCATTTTTTCTTTTTTTAATTTATGTTATTTGAATAATAAAACACTTTTATAAAAAACAAAAATACAAAATAAATTTTAATATAAAAGATAAAATTTTCGGTTATCTATCTTTGCTTTTTCTTTTAACTTCTCTTATACATTAATGAACATCTAAATGTTCATTTTAAAAAGTTTTTTCTTGAAAAAATCTCGTTTTTCCTGTTAATTTTGCTCTTTGGATTTTTTGTTGTCAATTATGAAGGAGTTATTCTTTTCTTGGAAAGATAGATTACGATTTCAAGGTGATTACGTAATTTTAATAATTACCGTTTTTCTTACGCTGATATCATTATATGCAGTTTACAGTTCAACGGGGAAAATAGTATCTCATTTTTTCCATTTACTACTCTGCTTTTTTTCCATTTTTATAACTTATAGAATTGACTATAAAAAGTTATCTCTTTTTGCTCCTTTTTTTCTTCTTATTGCCGCCGCGTTGTTACTTTTCACTCTATTCACAGGAAGCGATGATAATCGTGGTATTTCCTTATTCGGCATTGAATTTCAGACGTTTTATCTAATCGGATTTTTAGTCATTTTTTACATTGCTAAATTTCTTGGAAGTCATTTGAATAAAGAAGAGCCTCTTTCACCCAAGAGCAGTTACACACTTATTTTTATTTTGTTATTTTTTATTGGTGGCATTGCCGTTGCCAATATTTCCACGGCGATAATTCTTATTGCTACAAGTCTTGTCGTTCTTTTTGTGGGGAATTTTAAATTAAAATATTTTGTTATTCTCTTATCTATTATTCTTGTAGGAGGTTCCGTATTTATATTCACGGGTGCCGGTCGGGGTGAAACTTTTAAAGGGCGGGTTCACTATTATCTTACGGAGGACAACTCAAAAGGATATGGAGACCAAATAATACTCGCTAAGGCGGCCATTGCGCGCTCGGGATTTAAACCTACGGGACCTGGACAAGGAGTGATTAAAAATGTGCTACCCGAAAAGGAGACCGATTATGTCTATGCGACAGTCTTTGAAGAAATAGGGATTCTATTAGGATTAATTATTTTGCTTGCTTATTTTATATTGTTTACTCGTGCGTGGAAAATTTCTAATAATAGCGAAGGGGCGTTTGCTAAACTCCTCGCCATCGGTATCGGCTTCTGGTTTACCTGTCAAGGATTAGTTCATATTGCCGTGAATACGGAGCTACTGCCCGCCACAGGACAAACCCTGCCGTTTATTAGTCGAGGCGGCTCATCCCTCATTTTTTCCGGTATTATGATTGGAACACTCCTTAATATTAGTAAATATTCTAAGAAAGAGAAAGGAACAGAGCAATTATAAACTACAAATGAAAGTCGCCTCGCAATAAGATGAGGCTATTTTTGAGACGGTCTCCAATAACATCTTTTAGGAGACTCAATAGAACCGTCCGCTTTTAATTGATTCATCGCTTTGTCAACCGTCTTACGGTCCAAGCCGGTTAATTCAACTACTTTACCTGCATTAATAGGTTCATTGGCTTTTTTCATTGCCGCTAAAACTTGATCTTTTGCTTCCATAACTAATAATTTTTTAAAAATGATACCCAAAAAATAGAATAAAACTTGACTGTTTAAGAGAGAAATGGTTTAATTTGAGGTGCGAAAACAAGAATGAACTCCAAAAATTGAGAAAAAAATAGTACCTTTGTTTTTAGTATTAATCAATTAAAAAATCAAGAGTATGAGCGAAGCAATCTTATGCCCCCATTGTAATTCAGAGTATACGTACGAAAATGGCAATCTTTACGCCTGTTCCCAATGTTTTTTTGAGTGGGACCCCGCTAATGTTGAAATCGTGGGTGAGGATAGCTTGGTCGTTTTAGATGCCAATGGGAATCCGTTGCAAGACGGGGATAGTGTCATCGTAATTAAGGATTTGCCGGTAAAGGGTGCTCCCAAACCTATAAAAGCAGGAACAAAAGTCAAAAATATCAGATTGACAGACGGAGACCATAATATCAGTTGTCGTATCGATGGGTTTGGCTCTATGGCTCTCAAATCCGAGTTTGTGAAAAAAGGATAGAAAATTTGTAAAATAAGACGATTTTCAGTCAATCGGTTTATTTTTTTTCTTTAACTTTGTTGAATTATTTTTAACCCTCAAAAAGAACATATTATGAAAAACAATTGTGATTTAAAATTGATTGTTGCATCTATTATTTTTGTAATTGGTGCAGGCTTATTAGGTTTTTTTATTTATAAAGGATTGAAAACCTTTAGTGATAAAGATAGGGTGGTAACGGTCAAAGGATTAGCGGAGATGAATATGGAAGCCTATGCCGCAACGATTGATATCTATTTTTCCTTTTCAGGCGACGAGTTAAAAGAACTCATTGCCAAAGCGGATAACAAAAGAGAGGTGATTATTGAATATCTTACCTCCATCGGATTTAAAACCGAAGCTATCGAAACCGCAAACTTATCCGTTTATGACAGAGAAGAATACTACACTACACAATGGAGAAACGGGCAGGAAGTGAAAATTAAAGTTGACCGTTATACTGTCGGACAGGGTTTAACTTTATCAGGTGTAGATGTGAAAAAATGTGAAGATTTGACGTCACAAATAAAATTGGATTTGATTAGCAAAGATCTTACTTCGGAAGTAACGAGCGATTATAAGTTCCCTGAGTTGAACACAATAAAACCGCAATTGATTGCAGAAAGCACCAAAAATGCACGGATTGCCGGCGAACAGTTTGCTAATGACTCTCAGGCTAAATTAGGTAAAATTAAAACAGCATCACAAGGGCAAATTACTCTTGCCGGAAGGTACTATTATTATGATGAAGAATCCTCCAGCGTTCCGGAAGAGCCTTACCTGCAAAAGGCGAGAGTGGTAAGTACCATAGTATTCTTTTTGGAATAATAAAAAAATATTCCAAAAAAATAAAAAATAACGCGTAAATATTTTTTTAAAAAACGAAAAAAAATGCGTCATTTTTGAGGAAGAGGTATTAATTTTTAATCTCCCACCTCCCATTTTTTGTTTAAACGCCTATGTACGAGCAAGTTGGCTGCGTGAGGGCGCAGGCGGAAAGCCCGCAAGGGCGGAAGCCGCTGGGGACGCGGCGGCAAAAAAGCGACTTTAGAAGCTCTTTTTGCCGCCTTGCGACCCCACGGCTGCCGACCGCGGACTTGCAGCCGTAGACCGACCCGTGAGCGTTAGCGAACGGGGCACGCCCTAAAAAAAATTATGATTATTATTTTTATGGTATTGCGATTGGGAAAAATGATTTTCGTGAAAATTCTGTAATAAAAAAATATCGCCTATTTGGTTTGTTTATGTTACTTTTGTAGCGTAATTTGTGTTTATGAAAATTCTTCGTTCTATTCTTTTTTGGTTGAGAAATGCTCGTTGTGTGGCATTGCCTCAAAGTCTATTTCCTGCGTTAATAGCTTTAAAATTGGCGTATCCGCAAGCGGGCTTCTCTTGGCAATATGCGATTTTGGCTCTATTTGGCGTAGTTTTTGCGCATTTAAGTGCTAATCTTTTTGATGATTATTTTGATTTTAAACAGTCCGGCGACTGCCATCGCGAGATTTTGGCTTCGTCGGGACTGAAAGTGCGAATTGCTAAATGCAATTATATAACATCGGGCGAAACCACGACTAAAAGACTTTTTCAGGTTGCTTCATCTTTTGCCGTAATAGCCTTGTTCATTGGCTGTTACATCGGCTTTCATCGTGGCTTCCCCATTTTTTTAATAGCGATATTGGGTGGTTTTCTTCTCTTTTTTTATTCCGCTAAACCGCTAAAACTTTCGTATCGCGGATTAGGAGAGATTATTGTTACACTCCTTTTCGGTCCTCTTTTGATGAGTGGCGTCTATTATGCCGCCGTTGGCGATTTGCCTCTTCTCTTATGGTTTATTTCTTTCCCGATGGGGATTTTAGCAGGAAATGTCCTATATACTCACTCTATTTTGGATTTTGCCTCAGACGAAAAAGCCCTAAAAATTACCTTAGCTCGTTGGCTTAAAACACCGACAAAAATGTTAATAGCGGCTTTTTTATTTATCTTTTCACCTTATCTCATTATTTTAATCGGCGTTTTTTTAAAAATTGTCAATTTTTCCCTCCTTTTGGTCTTTTTCTCTCTACCTTTGGCGATTATGCTATTTTATCTTCTTTATCAATTTCTCTATTTTCCTGATAAAAAATTTAAGCCGGTGTGGTGGATTAAGCCAATGGAAAGGTGGGAGAAAATTGAAGAGCTTGGTATTGATTGGTTTATGATTCGTTGGTATTTGGCGAGAAATATGATGATGTATTTCTCGTTACTCCTATTTATATCTCTATTTTTCTAAAAAATCAAGATTAAAAAGTTTAATTTATATTTTTCTACTAAAAAAAGCGTTTATTTATAAATTGTCTTGCTAAGAATGAAAAAAAAATACATTTTCTTTTTTGTAATTTCATTTTCTCTTGTCAGATTGTCGGCGCAATTGCCTGTGGGGACTTTTCGTGAGCATCTTCCCTACGATAATTTTAAATCCGTAGCGGTTGCCCCGGATGCCGTTTATGCTGCCGGCGAAACAAGTATTCTCCGTTTCAATAAACAAGATAAATCTCTGTCTACTTGGTCTAAAATTGACGGCTTATCTGATGTTGGGATATCAAAACTCTATTATCTCAATGAAAAAAATACTCTCATTATAGCTTATCAAAATGCAAATCTTGATTTTGTAAAGGAGAATCAATTGTTAAATATGCCGGATATTAAAAATAAGCAAATTATTGGTTCCAAGACAATTAATAATTTTTTTGTTTATGATAATTACCTTTATTTGTCGTGTGGTTTCGGCGTTGTAGTTTTAAATACGGATAATTTTTTGGTCAAAGAGACCTGGTTTACGCGGACTGCCAACAAAAATTACGAAGTGAAAGAGATGACCGCAAGTCGAAATAAGTTTTTCATTGCCACCGATGACGGTCTCTTTTTTACACCAACAAACAATCCCAATATTGCCGATTTTTCCACGTGGGAACCTTTAATAGAAGCAGGAAATGGTAATTATATTGCTCTGAAATATTTTAATGGAAATTTAATTGCTCGAAAATATGATAGTTCCGTGGGGACAGACTCGCTTTTTGTTTACAATCACAATGATTGGCGTTATATTGATGAAATAAGTTATGAAGAACTTCGGGCTATTGATGTCAGGGGGGCGGAGATGTTAATTTGTGAGAAATATAGATTGAAAGTGTACGATACGCAATTTCAACTTATCTATACGGTAAACAGTTGGTACAACCGTTATTATGAAAATGGTCAAGATGCCAAATTTGACGGTACGGACGATATTTGGATTGGAGATAGGGTAAACGGATTAGTAAAAATAAATAGAAGATTCAATAAAAAAGAATTCTATTTCTTAGACGGTCCTCATTCCTATTTAGCTCATCAAATAGATAGTAGAAATGGGAACCTTGCTGTTGTTCCCGGGTCTAATGTAAATTATCAAAAGAGTTATACACAGGGGAATTTCAGTTATTTGTATAATAAGAAATGGGGAATTTGCCTTTTTTCAGCTTATGATAATCTCTTTGCTGTACAACTTTCCGATTTATGTTGCGTAGCAATCAATCCAAAGAATAGTCAAGAAGTGTTTGCCGGTTCTTGGGGGCAGGGGTTAGTGCAATATAACACAGACGCACCCCCGACACTTTACAATCCGGAAAATAGCTTGTTGCAATATAGTACGGTGCATGAGGGTTTGGTTTTTGTCGGAGATATTGCATTTGATAACAACGGACGATTGTGGATGACCAACTCTTTTTGTGCTAATCCGATTTGTATGCGACAAGCCGATAATAGATGGTTCTCTTTTAGCTTAAATCCCTATTTAGTCGGAAGTAATGTTGTAGATAAAATATTAGTAGATTCTCGAAATTACAAATGGGTAACCGCTCCTCAACTTAATAAATTGGTCGTTTTTTCTGAAAACGGCACTCCGTCTAATCCGTCCGATGATAAAATCCGAAATGTTGACCTGAATACGTTGGCGAATGTCAAAACAAGCACGATTACCTGTTTAGCCGAAGATTTAGACGGGGAAATATGGATTGGTACCAATCAAGGCGTTAAAGTTATTTACAATCCACAAAATGCACTTTCCGAAACGGTTTTTGCAAAAAATATTATTATAGAAGTGAACAGCGGCGCTCAAAACTTGTTGGAATTTGAAAATATAACGGCTATAACGGTGGATGCGGCTAATAGAAAATGGATAGGCACCTCAAAGGCGGGGGCTTTCCTTATCTCTGCCAACGGCACGGAAGAGTTGTTACACCTGAACGAGAAAAATAGTCCTCTCTTCTCGAACCAGATAAATGATATAATAATTGATAACACGAATGGGGAAATCTTTTTTGCTACCGACAAAGGTATTATTTCTTATAGAGGTACGGCTTCGGAAGCAAAGGAAGATTATAATGACGTTATGGTTTTTCCTAATCCGGTACGCGAAAATTATCAAGGAACTATCTCGGTCAGCGGGCTTATGTACCATTCATTTTGTAAAATTGTCGATGCCACAGGGAATTTAGTTTGGCAAGGCTTCGCAGAAGGAGGACAACTTAACTGGAACGGGAAAGATTTTTACGGTAAAAAACCGGCAACAGGAGTCTATTACGTTTTTTCTTCCGATGAAACAGGAAAACAGAGAAATGTAGCAAAGATTTTATTTATTAAGTAAACTCACATGCTAACAAAAACAAAAGGAATTGTCCTGCAAAGAACTAAATATGCAGATACAGGTTTAATAGTTAAGATATTTACTAAAGAGTATGGAAATGTCTCCTTTTTTATTAAAAATAGTTTTAGTAAAAAAAGTAAATTTTCAAATGCTCTGTTTGCTCCCCTTTCTCTCTTAGAACTCAATTTTGACTATCGAAAGAAATCTTCGTTACAATATTTCAAAGAGGTTACGACCTATTATCAATATTCGTCCATCCCTTTTAATCTTAGTAAAAATTTGATTTTTATCTTCTATACGGAGTTGATTAGTAAGCTATTATATGAAACAGCAGAAGACGAAGAGCTTTTCGCTTGTATAGAAAAACAATTAATAGAGTTAGATACGACAGAAGTTATTCGTCCCGACATTCATCTTATTTTTATGTATGAACTGTCTCGAAAATTAGGTTTTGAACCTATCAATAATTATGACAAGGATAATTGTTATTTTTCAATTGTTAACGCACAATTTGCAAGAGATTTTATAAATAACGAAGATTTATTATCCAAAGAGGCAAGTTATTATTTACAACAAATTATAATTTTCTACCAAAATCAAGAAAATATCACACTTCCTTCCAAAAACGTTCGCAACGAATTATTACAAGGATTAATTAAATACTATCTAATTCATAATGAGCATATTAAGTCGATAGATTCAGTTGCAATTTTATCAAATATTTTTAAATAAATAGCTGCAATTTTTAGCTTTTTATCATCAATTTTCATGTATTTTTATGATTTTCAGGCTTATTTTTAAAAAAAGTGTATTTTTGCAAAAAAAAATGCTATGAAGAAAATTGTTTATTTATTTCTCTTTTTGTTTTGCAATGTCTCTATTTTTTCTCTATTTGCACAGATTCCTGACGGTTATTACAATGCGGCAATTGGCAAAAAGGGGAAGGAGTTACAGCAAGCGCTCTCACAAATTATTTCAGATGGAGCTTTTACGATTGATTACGGCAATACCACGGCGGCTCGTGCGATGGATTTTATAGATGGTTATTTATATGACATTTACTCTTATCCGTGCTGTCAAATTACGAATCCCGGAACGGGCACGTCCGAGCAGTGCAAAATATATAGCTTTGAACATCTTTTTTGTCAAAGTTGGTTTAATCCTGTTGTTGAAGGTAGTACCATGTACAATTGTAATGAAAGTGGTCCGTTTCCTCCATGTTCCGATTTACATCACATTTTTCCGACAGACCATTATGTTAACTCTTCCTATCACGGGTCTGCTCCGTTTGCCGAAGTAGCCCAACCGCGAAAAATATCGCAGAACGGTTCTAAATGGGGATACGTCAATTATGAATGTTACGACTCGTTAGTTCAGGGAGTTCCCGTCTTTGAACCTGTTGACGAGTTTAAAGGAGACGTTGCCCGCGCTTTACTCTACATCTCCATTCGCTACATGAATATGGATGAAACGTTTGGCTCGTCTGTCATGACCGAAAAATCGCAATTTAAGCCTTGGGCTATTGAAGAGTTGAAAAAATGGCACCTCATGGACCCGGTGAGCCAAAAGGAGAGAGATAGAAATAATGTCATTCATAGCTTATTTCAGTTTAATAGGAACCCATTGATTGACCATCCTGAAATTGTAACTCTCATTTGGGGTAGTGACTCTTTGTACAGCACGTTTGACTCTCCCCATAACGAAGGGCGTCCTACTATTCTTGATGTTGACACGAGCGAGCGTCAGGTGGTTTTAACATTTAATATGGAATTGGACCCTGCGTCTGCCGAAAATCCTGCAAATTATACGTTTACCGGCGGAATATGTGTTTCGTCCGTAACATGTCAACAAAATAAAGTAATCATAGAATTAAGTTCTCCTTTAGTAAAAGGTACGATTTATCGTGTGTACACGAGAAATGTGAAATCGTTAGCAGGGAAACACATGATCGAGCAAGCCGTAGGTTTCTTGTACGGACCTTACGGTTCACGCTATATATTTTGTGCGCCGCCTCGCGAAGTCTTAACCGTTTGGACGTTCGACGATTTAGAGCTTGATTCTACGTTGACAATTATGTCTAATCGCAATATCGGAGAACCGACCTCTTTTTGGAATGCCAAAATTTTTGCTAACGGTGAATATGGCTCTTCTTTCTTTGAATCCAATCAAATAGGTGTTGCCTCTCAGGGCAATCTTGCGGGCGATCCACGCAAAGCCGCCGTCGCAGGAAAAGCTTTGTCATTGAAAAGAAGAGATGCTAACGGGAAGTCCATTGTTCTCAGATTTTCCACGAAAGGGTGGCGGGAGATTATGATGACCTTTGCCGATACACGTTCGAGTACAGGGTTTACGACTCATAGATGGGAATGGAGTATTGACGGGGTAAATTACGATAGCGTAAAGGTGGGAAATACCATCAGTGATTATGGAACGGTGCAAGCCTCCGCTATTTACATGATGCGAGAGTTGGATTTGCGATATATTCAAGAGTTAAATGATAAAGATTCCGTTTTTCTGCGGCTAACCGTGGACGATGCGCCCGGAGCTACGGGAACCAATGCGTTTGACAATTTTGTGGTTTATGGTGAAGATATCAATTGGGAACCGCCTGTAGGGATAAAGCAACTACGCGACAAAAGTGATATCAATTTATATCCCAATCCAAATAACGGAACTTTTGAAATTAAAATGGAAAACGCCACGCAGCACTATTCCGCCGTTCAAATTTTCGATATTACGGGGAAAATGCTAATTCAAAAAAATATTAGCGATGATATCACTTACATAAATATAAACGAGCACCCAAACGGACTCTACTTCGCTAAAATTATCGGCAAAAACGGGAATAATAACTCTGTAAAAAAAATTATTTTATCGAAATAAATTTCGCCGCACGATTTTTACTTGATTTCGACAAGCTAAGAATTTTTAGTTGAGTTGTCGCAAAAGGTTAATAATTAATGCTTTAGAAGATTTTAGCCTAAATATAATATTTTTATTTTTTATTAGGGCGTGTCCCCTCGCTGCGCTCGGGGTCGGCGCCCGGTT
>ERZ795049.2423-NODE-2423-length-21851-cov-7.727702_pt1 | contig 21851 bp, 25 predicted proteins | sample MGYA00375133_ERZ795049 | MGnify/ENA primary metagenome ERZ795049 (study PRJEB30178, sample SAMN05720147) | activated sludge metagenome | isolation source: anaerobic digester from wastewater treatment plant | place: Japan | collected 2015-04-20 ...
TTTTGTTGGCACAGTGACTGGCGACGGAACTAAAACAGCAAGCAATAGCTATGTACAAAAGCCTGATACCGTAGGTGGCGAAATTATTGGTAATGGTAGTATTTCTGACTTTACTGCAGACAACAACGCAAAAACACAAAGCAAAATGCTCGCTCTTACAGGAAGCGATCTTGGGGATAGTGACAATGAAATTTGGAAAGATGGTTCGAGTTCAGGCTCCAACAACTACCCCTACCTCGAGTGGCAGGATAGTTTTAAAGTAGATCAAGGTAAACCTTGGGAAGCTCCAATTCCAAGTCCAACTCAAACTCCATAAAGAAAACAAGCCTGCCTTCGCGCCTTTGCGAGGACAGGTACGTTACTTTTTGCATCCTACATAATTTTTTACATCCGTGTAAAAAATTATTATGACAGTTTTGCAAGCAAAACTGTCGAGCGTATTTCCTGCGACATCCATGTTGCGGGATGAGTATTTCAGTCGCTTTTGCGAGAGCTTTGGTTTTCCCGACCCCTTAAATATATTTTTTTAGCTCGCGATGTTCGTTCATCTTTAATCTTGAGCCGACAAAGTAGCTTCCAAACATCATCGTGCTTGTATCAATTGCGGTTGCAAAAGACCCCAGGACAAAGGCCATTGGTTTGAGTAAGAGATAGGCTGCGTCAAAGCCGCGGCCGTAGAAAGAGCAAAGAATGGTTAGGGATAAAAAGGCGCCGCCAATGGGAATGCCGCCGAGGAAAAAGGAGATGAGGAAGGAGATAAAACCAATCCAGACAATTTCTCCAAAGGGAATGACGAGTCCAGAATATGAGCGCAAAATAACGATGAAGGCTGTTGCGGTAACGAGGGCTGTTCCTCCGCGCGCAAAGACTGAAAAAACGGGCGCTGTTACGGCGGCAATTCTGCGTTTTAAGCCAAGGCTTTCTTTGAGGTGTTTTATTGCTACGCCGAGGCTGAGGTTTATGTCGCCTGAGAAAAAGGCGGTTATAAGGCTTGCGGTGCTTGCATAGAGTACTCGGTAGGGTGTTTTTTCCTTGAAAACAAACTTTAAAACGAGTGGATAGAGGATGAAGGCGATGAGGATGAATTCCCCTGCAAGCAATAAAATGAGTGGGGTAAAAACGCCAGATCGCAGCAAGTCTTTGAAGAGTATGGTCCAGGTGCAGGTGATAAAAATCATTCCAAAGGCAAACATATCGACAAAGAAGCTCATAACGGCAAAAAATACTTTTGAAAGTGAGTCAAAGAGGTTTACTGTGAGTTTTGAAGCATTTGTGTCGCTTGCACAACCTGCTCCGATGAAGCCTGCTAAAACAAGTAAGGGCAATAAAAAGTTTCCATCTAAAAAAACGGAAAAACTAGTAATGGGGAAAATATCGAGTAAGCGGGTGGGAATGTCCAAACTCGCAGAATTTGTCATTTTTTCCACAGAAATGGGGATTCGAGGGAGTTTTATCAATAATGTGGTGAGAATTCCTAAAAAAACAAGGACAAAAGAAGTGATAAGGCTAACCGTTGCGACATAAACAGCTGTTTTAAAAAGTTTTCCCGTGTTTCGCAGCTTATAGATAGCAAGAGCCATGCTGAAAAAAAGAAGCGGAACGAGCATATATCGACCAAAACGGATAGATATTTCGGTTAAAAAATCAATTGTTTTTTGAACACTTGTGATATTTAAAGGGAGGAGGAAGGCAGCAAGTGAACCCAAAATACTCGCTAAAACATATTTAATCCATATTTTCATGCTTTTTAGGATAACGAAACAATGCATAATCGTCAAGCTTTGTTCATTGAAAATAAACCTTTCTTGTGTTATATTGGTAGGAAGATGAAAAACAATATTCTTTTGATAGGGAAAGATTTTCTCGAAAACGAGGCTTTTGTAGCTTATTGCAAGGGAAAGGAAATTCCTTTTGTCTGTACTACAAAGGCGCAGGCAAAGTCAGAGGGCAAAGAGACTGTATTTGAGGGGACAAAGTCGATTATTCCGTGGAATAGGGCTTCCAATCTTTCTTCCATGAATCTTATCATTCGAGCTGAAACCCTTCTTGACTCTATCGACCGTGTTCTTTTGTATTTTGATTATGATCATTTTACAGAAGAGTATTCTCAGTTGGGGAAAAATCATTTTCAAATTATTGCTGACGAACTCATTGCTTCATATCAATATATAACGGAAAATATTTTGGAACGCTTTAAAGAAAAAAAACAGGGTGGTTTTATTTTTCTACTTAAAGAAGCACTTCCGCTCTTTCGCTCTTCAAAAAATTCTGTTGAGGTCAACAATCCCGCTTTGTATGCTGCCCAAGAAGCCTTTGTTGCTTTTGCAGAAATGACAGCCTATCGATATAGCCAGAAACTGGAAAACTCTGTTGTTTTGACAAGGACGACTTTAAAAGATGATGAAAAAATAGCTTCGCTTTTATTTTCGCTTTTGGAAAGTGATAAACTTGAAAAAAAATTACAAAAAGATGCTACTCGGTGGCTATTGCTTCAAGATCAAAATGAAGGAGCAATTCGCTTTTTAAAATAAAAATATGAATAGTCAAAATCCATTAATTGTACAAAGTGACAGAACGCTTCTTCTCGACGTGCATATGCCTCGTTCGGCTGAATGCCGTGATGCGCTTTTACCCTTTGCAGAGCTAGAAAAATCTCCCGAGCATCTACATACCTATCGTCTTACCCCCTTGTCTTTGTGGAATGCGAGGAGTTCTGGTTTTAGCCCTGAAGATGTCGCAAGGGTTTTGATGGAGTTTTCTCGCTACGAAGTGCCCACATCTGTTTTAACGTGGGTAACGGAAGTAACGAGTCGCTTCGGTAAACTTATTTTACTCCCTGACCCATTGAGCCCAGAAGATGAAGAACGGCTTATTCTAAAGGTAGAAAGCCAAACAATATACCGGGAAATAGAGGCGAGTCCGTCGCTGAGAAAAACCTTGACTCCCCTGCTCAATGCAAACGAATATACGTTTGATAGCTCTTATGCGTTTTCTCTCAAGCTTGTCGACCGAGGAAGTATTAAACAAGATTTGATGAAGCTTGGCTGGCCGGTAAAAGACGAGGTTCCCTTGCGCGACGGCGAGCCTCTGGAAGTTTTGCTTCGGGAGAAAACACTTTTCGGTCACGCCTTTGAACCGCGCCAGTATCAAGTGGAAGCGGCTCAGGCGCTTGTGGGAAATAAGGGACCGGGTTCAGGTTTTGGTACGATTGTACTTCCCTGCGGTTCTGGAAAGACAATTGTCGGCATGAAAATTATGTCCATGCTGCACACTAACACGCTTATACTTACGACAAATATTTCTGCGGTTCACCAATGGATAGATGAACTTATCGATAAGACAGAGTTGACTGCAGAGCAAATAGGAGAGTATACGGGTGAGAAAAAAACAATAAAACCGGTAACAGTTGCAACTTATCAAGTATTAACTTGGAGACCAGATAAAAACTCTGCCTTCCCACATTTTCAAATTTTCAAAGAACGCCCTTGGGGTTTGATAATATATGACGAGGTGCATTTATTGCCTGCGCCTGTTTTTCGGGTAACAGCTGAACTACAGGCTATTCGTCGAGTTGGTTTAACTGCAACCTTGGTTCGCGAAGATGGCTGCGAGGGGCATGTCTTTAGTTTGGTTGGCCCGAAGCGCTATGACGTACCATGGAAAGAACTTGAAGGTGCTGGTTGGATAGCGAGCGCTGAGTGCATTGAGCTGCGTATTGATTTGGCAAGTGAAAAAGAAATCGAATACGCGACAGTACAGCCACGACTCAAGCATAGACTTGCAAGCGAAAACCCTTCGAAGATTCCCTTGGTTATGGATTTAGTAAGGCATTTTAAAAATGATAAAATTCTCATCATTGGGCAATATTTGCAACAATTACATGAGATTGCGGTCTTGCTCAATGCGCCGATTATAACGGGAAAAACACCAACTTCACAACGCGATGCACTGTACGCTGATTTTCGATCTGGAAAAAACAGTGTTTTGGTTGTTTCCAAGGTTGCAAACTTTGCTATCGATTTACCTGATGCTTCGATGGCGATACAGATTTCGGGAACCTTTGGGAGCAGGCAGGAAGAGGCGCAACGTTTGGGTAGAATTTTGCGGCCCAAAGAACGCACCTCGCGGTTTTTTACGATTATTACACGGAATACCGTGGAAGAAGAATTTGGTGCAAACAGACAAAAGTTTTTGGCGGAGCAGGGGTATGCCTATGTGCTTTTGAGAACGCCAGAAGATATAGCGCAGTATTTGGCAGAAAATGGAGAGAGTGATGAATCTAAAAAATCATAGCCAGGCAGAAAAAGTTTTGCTCTGGAGGGAAAGCCTTACAAAGCTTTCTGACCAGCAATTTTTTGATTTGCTTCGTATGTATATCGGTGAAATAAAAACGCCGTACAATAAACAAAACCTTATCGAGCAAATGAGTTCTGTTTTGCGCAAAGAAGAAAATAAGCAAAAAATACTTTCTTTGTTGGACTACCAAGACAGGCTCATTCTTGCGGCATTACATGTTTTTTCAGGAGCGAGTTTTACGCAATTAAAACATTTCTTTTCTGACAGTATTTCAAGTTATGACCTTGAGACGGACTTGCAAAACTTAGAGGAACGGCTTTTGCTTTTTAGAAGCCTTGAGCCAAGTACAGAAAAAAAAATCTATCTTATAAATCCTCTTTTGGAAGAAGCCCTCTTGCCTTTTATTGGTTCAAGCGTTTTATTTCCAAAGAGTAAGCTGCATGCAGACATAGATTCAGAAAATACTTTTTTTCTCAACTCGCATTTGCTTGCTGCTGTCTATGCCTTTGTGTTTCAATTCCCCGATTTATGTAAAATAGATGGAAGCTTGAAAAAAAAACATGCACAAACGATTTCAGAATTATTTTTAAATCATTGCGATATAAGCTGTTTTGAAAAACTTATTTCTGCATTGCAAAATATGGGCTTGTTTAAACAAGTGGAAAATGAAACACATATCGATCATGAAAGATGGAATGAATTTTCACTTTTATCGGAACAAGAACAATATGCCTATATTGCTGCAGCGTCAATTGCAAGTCTTCCACGTTCTGTTCTTGCAAATCTTGCTTCTATTTGTACCGTTTTTTTAATGTCTCTTGAAGAAAATCTATATACAAGAAAAATTTTAAAACGAATTGCCTTTGTGTTTTTTGAAAAACTGCATGCCACTACTATGCCGAAGGTTTCAAAGCTTCGAACGCTTTTGCAACAAAACCAAGCTAAAAAAACCGAGCTCGCTTTTGACAGCGCGCTCCTTGTGGATAGCCTTATTTCATTTGGACTCTTAGAAGCTCTTGGCATCGATGATGAAGATGAAGCGCTATACAAAGTTCGGAAAACCGAAACGAGTAGCGATACGAAAAAACTCGTCCATCTCGGTTCAAGCTTTTTTGTTTCTATCCTTCCCGGTTTGTCTTTGCATTCTTTATTACCCCTTGTAAAAATTATGGACTTGCAAGGTTGTGATACAAGTTTAAGTTTTGAAATAACAAAGCAATCGGTAACGAGGGCCTTCGAATCAGGCATGAAGCCAGATTTTATTTTGAAAACCTTTGAAGCCTATTCCGTTCACGAGATACCACAAAACTTTCACCATGCGATACAAGACTGGTATGCCAATTTTAAGTCGGGTTCTTTGTACAAGGGTTTTGTTCTTCATGTTGATGCTGATAAAATAATTGCTGTGGAAAATAATGCTGTTCTTAAAAAATATCTTTGCCACACTTTGGCACCCGGTGTGTATCTCATGAATTTTGCAAATGAAGACGAAGCGCATGATGCGGTACAAAAAAGTGGCTTAGATTTTATTGGGCGCATAAAGACACTTGCAAAGCCGAGTATCAGCCTTCCTCTAAGTCCTCTGCAACATGCACTTATTCAATCGCCAATCGATTTTGCAGATACAAAAACAGATGAAGAAAAAAATCACATTCTTCTTTCCAAAAAACGAGATGTACAAAAAGAATTGTTGGATTATTTAGCAGAGATGGACCTTACAAAAGAGCAAAGAGAAGATTTAAGCCTACGCATCAAGAAAAAAATTGTTTTTTCTACGGAGCAAATTCGTCCGGACTCAGTGCGATATGTAAAAACCGAAGCAAAGGGTATGGATTTTCTTGGGAAGATAGCAATCGTCGAGCAAGCAATTTCCTCCGAACTTCGACTTGAAATTCGCTATGACGGCTTAGAAAAAGAAGAGAAAAAGGTTTTTGTAGGGAAACCTCTATTGATAGAAAAATTTACAAATGATGCTCTTGTACATCTTGAAGTAGAAGAAAAAAAAGAGCCCGTCCAACTTTCCGTCGGAGGGGCTAGTTTAGTAAAACTTATTCGAAAATCTTTTGTGTTTTAATGTTTATAAAGCAGCTTCAATTGCGTTTTGCATTTGTTTTTTTGTCATCATACCCAGTTGCGCAAAAACAATTCTGCCCTCGGTGTCAACGATAAAGGTTGTTGGAATGCTTGCTATACCGTACATCATACCAACAGCATTGTCGCTATCCATTGCAACTGGTATCGTGTATTTGTTTTTTGTCATAAAGGCTTCGATGACATCCTTTGTTTCTGCAGAGTTTATTGCAACAAAGTGCATTCTATCTTTATAGTTTTTATACATCTCTTCAAGGTCGGGAAATTCTCGAACGCAGGGAGGACACCAGGTTGCCCAATAATTGACGAGGATGGGTTTGTCAAGATTTTGCAAAAGAGTAAATTTTGTTCCATCTGTCATTTGAAGGCTGAAGTCGAGAGCCATGGGTCCTTCTTTTTTTGCTTCAGTTTTGACTTCTTGTGTTGTCGGCTCGCTTTCTTTTTTTTCTACCATTTGGTATTTTTTAAGTTGCTCGGCAGCTTTTGCAAATTCTTTTTCTTCATTCTTTGCACAACTTGTAAAGACAAAGCTTATGAGAATTAAAAAAGCAAAGCTCAGTGTTAGTATTTTTTTTGTCATAGTAACTCCTTTAAGATATTGTATTATTATTTGTTCTTTTTTGAAAAAAACTAATTGCTTCTGTTGGACAAACAGAGATGCACTCTCCACAACGGATACATTCTCTGTCGTTTACTTCGTGGACATCGAGCTTGCAAAAATTGATGCATTTTTTGCAGCTTATACATTTTGCGGTATCGACTCGAACGCCAAAGAGTGCGTACTTGTTAAAAAATGAATAGATAGCACCGAGGGGACAGACAAATCGGCAAAAGGGACGGTAAATAAAAATGGAAGTGATAATAAAAAGCGCGAGGAGGCTCATCTTCCAGCTAAATAAAAAGCCAATCAGGGATTGTAAGCTTTCGTTTGCAATAACGAGGGGGATGCCTGCCTCCAAGCTGCCTGCGGGACAAATGAGCTTACAAAAAAAAGGGCTCCCGATGCCGGTTGCAAGATAGACTCCATAGGGAAGCGCAAGGACAAAAACGACAAGGAAAATATATTTTGCTATGGAAAGGCGTCTCGTTGTTTTTGATTTTTTTATTTTTTTTGTAGGTATCTTATATAAGAGTTCTTGCAAAAAGCCGAAGGGGCATAAAAAAGAGCAAATCGTGCGACCGAAAAAAGCGCCAATAGAAACTAAAAAGCCTGCGATATAAAAGCTTGTTCTTCCTTGTGGGCTTGCCAAGCTAGACTGTAAGCTACCTAAGGGGCAGGCGCCAACTGCAGCAGGGCAGGAGTAACAGTTTAATCCGGGAACACAGATACCCTTTCCTTTTCCTTGATAAATAGTACCCTTGGAAAAGTTTTGTAAAAAAGGATTTGAGGCAAAAACAGCAGCGATTTGTATGTAAATTCGTGTGAAAAAGTTGTATTTTTTCATTTTTGCTCCTATCCAATCCCGATGCATTCGAGGCAAATAAAGGCCGCTTTGCGAAAGACTGAAAGAAAACCACCGTCTTTTAATCCAATAATGAGCAAGAAAACTCCTAATCCAAAAAGAAGGGCAAATACGAAATCTTTATAACGAGGTCGTTGATGCATTTGTTTTTTTAATTTTCCCATAGTCTCCTACCAAATCAAATATAATTCTTGCCTAAGCATTCTATTCAATGTACAATTGTACTATGGATTTTCGAATTATACTATTGATACTTTTATGCCTTTTTCTCTTTTTTTCTTGTACTTCGATTCAACGCCATTATATGGACAATGTTGATACGAAATACAAAAGTATACGAACTATGAATGAATTGATCGGTAATCTTGTTACAAAGAAAAAAGATACCTTTTTTGATACAGTTATAGAAACAGAAACGCATTCTATTCCCGTTCGTGTGTATATCCCCAAGGAATTAAATGAGGATGCACCCCTTGTTTTATACATGCACGGGGGAGGTTTTGTCTTGGGAACCTATGCGCAAAAGCATCTTGTAACAAAACAAATTTCACAAAAGGCGCATTGTATTGTAGTGTCTATAAACTATGCCCTTGCACCAGAGTATCCCTATCCGGAAGGTTTAATGGACTGCCTTGCGGTATATAATTATTTTATTGCAAATAGCAGTTTGGAAAACTGCCAGTATAGGGATGTTATTGTTGCAGGAGATAGCGCTGGTGCAAGTCTTTCTGCTGTTATTTGCCAATACCAACGAGATAAGGGGGAAAAAATACCCCTTGCGCAGATTTTATTTTCACCGGCAACCGCAAAAATAAACCCAAAAACAGGCGACGCTTGGGAGAGCCGAATAAAAAATCAAAAGAAAAGTTTTCTCACAGAAAGAAGCCTTGAGGTTTTCTATGACTTTTATCTTGAAGGCAAGCTTGAGGAAAATCTTTACAACCCCTATGTCTTTCCCCTTATGACAAAAGATTTTTCAGGGCTTCCTCCTGCAGCTTTTGTACTTTGCGGAAAAGACCCATTGTATGACGAAGGCCTCGCCTATGCACAGGCTTTGCAAAAAGAAGGACGGGTTGAAATACGCGAGTTTAAAAACAAGGACCATAATTATCAAGGGAAGGAAGCCATAGACTTTGTTGTGGCTTTTATCAAAAGCATAGAGAGAGATTGGGGTAAGGATGACAAAAGAAAATTCTAAGCAAACAATATATTTTGCAGCAGGCTGTTTTTGGGGAGTTGAAGAATACTTCCGACGCGTTCACGGAGTTATTGAGTCAAGCTCTGGATATATGGGCGGTCATACAGAAAATCCGAATTACATAGCTGTCGTCGATGGAGAAACGGGGCATGCAGAAACAGTGCGTGTAGTCTATGATTCAAATAAGCTTGAGTTTAAAGAGCTCCTCGCTCGGTTCTTTTCTATTCATGATCCAACGAGCCTTAACCGTCAAGGAAATGACATTGGTACACAATATCGGTCTGCTGTGTTTTATACAAAAGAAGGGCAAAAAAAAGAAATCGATGCAATGATAGAGCATCTAACAAAGATACAAAAGTATTACGACCCCATTCTTACAGAAGTTTTAGAAGCAAAGGTTTTTTATCCTGCAGAAGAATATCATCAAAGATATATAGAGCGGAGACCCTTTGCCTACTGCCATGTAAATCTAAAAGATGCAATAGAACCAGTCGACGAGAGGTTTTTTGCTTGAGATGAATCTTGTTTTTCTATACGTATCGTGTTATATTTTATACGTATAGAAACCCAAAAAGAATGAATAGAGGAGGAAGAATAGTGAAAAAATTAACGCTTAGTCTTGACAAAGACCTCATACATTTTGCTCATACATATTCTCGACATAATGATATTTCAGTATCAAAACTTTTTGAACAATATCTGCTTCAACTACAATCTAAGGGTGAAAAACAAGAGCTTGATTCAAAAACGCAACTACTTTACGGGGCTTTTGAAAGAGATCCTATTCCAAATAAAGAAGAATTGCGTAAGGGTTTTTATGAAAAAGATACTCATTGATCTCAATATTATTTTGGATTTTCTAAATAAAAGAAATTACCATAAAGAGGCAGCAATTCTTATGGATAAGTGTGTAAAAAAAGAAGTAGAAGGTTTTGTTTGTGCTCATGAAATTACTACCTTATCCTATTTTTTATTTAAAGAAAAAAGAGATCGTTCAAAAATAATGCAAACACTTGCGAGCTTGCTCGACTTGTGTAAAGTAATTGCACTTGATAAAAATATTTTGAAAGAAGCTCTTATCTCACCAATTCAGGATTTTGAAGATGCAGTAATTGAAGTCAGTGCGATTAAAGAACAAGTTGATTATATTCTTTCTAGAAATATTTCTGATTTCAAGCTTTCTCGAATTCCCGCCTACACTCCAGAGCAATTTTTTTTACTTTAGTTAGAAGGTAGACGGGGTCTCAAAATCTTATAGCAAATCTTTTTTCACTTCTTGCATAAAATGCTTCATGTATTTACAATGAAGGTATGAAAAATCTGCTTCGTATTTTACGATATGCCTGTCCTCTTTTTGCCTAATAACTCAAAAATCTAATTCATGCTTGCTTACATGGGTCGATGAAAATCTTCTACTAAACTTAAATAGTGCGAAAGTCTTTCTTTTACATATTCACCAATCATCTTTACCATCGGGGATGCGTCCTTGTCCCGATAATAACTGTCAAAGCAGGAATAGTATTTTCTTCTGTCGGTAAATTTCATATCGATGGGTGGATAGCCTGCTTGCATAAGCATCAGGTTTATAATCAAGCGGCCAGTGCGCCCATTGCCGTCGACGAAGGGATGGATGCCCTCGAAGTCAAGGTGGAAAAGTGCTGCTGTTTCTATAATGTGTTGGTCAACACGGGACAAGCCTGTAAGTAATTTTTCCATCTGCACAGGGACAAGATAGGGTTGTGGAGGTTCGTGATGTGCCCCCATAATTTTTACAGGAATTCTTCGATATATGCCCTTGTCCTCCGGTTTGTTTATCAGGACGAGGGAGTGAATTTCACGGATAATCCGTTCTGAAATCGCAACTTTATTGCTGACAAGGGAAGCGACATAAAGGAAGGCATCGCGATGCCCTACTGCTTCTAGATGATCTTTCAGTGGCTTTCTATCAATTGTCACGCCTTCCAGAGCCAGTGCGGTTTCTTGCAGTGTGAGCGTGTTGCCCTCGATGGCGTTGGAGTTATAAGTAAATTCCACAAGGAATTCATCTTGCAAGCGTTTCAATTCTCCGATGCTCAGAGGACGTCGCCGGTTAAGCTCTGCCTTCATTTCATCAATGGTCGTAAATAAGCGAGCGTATTGTTCTGGAATATTTTTACCGCGCAGACTGCGCCCGTCAAGAGGCTTTAAGGTGTTTTTCGGTATTAGATAAGAGCGTCCTTTTTGGATAAGTCCCTCTATTCGTCCCTCTGCACAAAGTAGTCTAACACGGCGATCGGATATGCCCCAAAGCTCCGAGGCTTGTTTTACTGTGATATATTGCATGGTTTTACTCCACAGCTTTTTTTATAGCATATCATACTATCGGAATAATAGCAATGTTTTTTTTGATATATGCTTGTATTGTTCCTATAAGAGTTTCTAGCTCTTTACCATCGGGGATGCGTTGTTATCCCGATAATAACTATCATGGACAGATAAAAAGTCTATTGTCAGTTTGAAAGCGACTTGCATAAAATACGTCTTACTGTAGCAACATCTGGTCGTTCACTATTTCTTTTTTCCTAATAGCTTTGAACTGTGAAATTATTTCTGCCATGCTCAGTTTTGCTTTTTCTTCTGCACCAATGTCGAGGACGATTTCTCCCCCGTCCATCATGAGAAGGCGATTCCCATAGGAAAGTGCGTGGTTCATATTGTGCGTTATCATCATGACGGTGAGTTTGTCGTCGCTTGCAAATTTTTTGGTGAGGTCCATAACGAGTTGAGCCATATGTGGGTCGAGGGCTGCGGTGTGTTCGTCGAGGAGTAAAAGAGAGGGCTTTGACATAAGGGTCATGAGGAGGGTGAGCGCTTGCCGTTGACCGCCAGAAAAAAGCTCAACATTGTCCTTGAGTCGATTTTCCAAGCCCATTCCAAGTATTTCGAGTTGGCTTCTAAAGTAATCTCGAGTTTTATTGTTTAAGCTTTTTTTTAAGCCCTTATAGCCTTTTTTGCTGCAGATTACCATATTGTCTTCGAGTGACATTTTCCCAGCGGTACCCAAAAGCGGGTTTTGAAAAATGCGCCCAATATAATGAGCACGGATATGTTCTTTATCTTCTGTTATATTTTTTATCCCGTTTTTTGTCTTGAGGCTTACAATGCCACTTGTCGCTTTCATCGTACCTGCAATGACATTGTAGAGGGTGGATTTTCCTGCTCCGTTCGAGCCTATGACGGTAACAAAATCTTCTTCGTGAATTTCTAGATTGATATTTTTAAGCGCCCTGTTTTCGTCGGGGCTTCCTTCTGCAAATATTTTTGAAATGTTTTCGAGTTTAAGCATGAGATGCCTCCGCCTTGTGTACGCTAGGTTTTTTTCTAAACTTTGTTTTTGAGATTACCATAGAGAGAATAATTAAAAGCCCGGTAATGAGTTTTAGGTCGTTTGGGTTCATGTGAATGAGATAGCCGTATTTTCGTGCAAGATACATGAGTGCTCGGTAGAGAATTGAGCCAAGTATGACGCGAAAGGTAAGGGCGGAGATTTTATTTGAGCGAATAATAAATTCGCCAATCATGAGGGAGGCAAGTCCTGCGATTGCGATGCCTGAGCCAGAGCCGACGTCTGCAAAGCCCTGATACATTGAAGCGAGGGCGCCAGAAAAAGCGACAAGCCCATTTGAAAGAGCTATGCCAACTGCCTTGATAATCTCTGGGTTCATGCCTTGGGAGATAATCATTTGTGGGTTTGAGCCAAGTGCTCCCATGCAAAGCCCAAAGTCGGTTGTAAAAAAATTGTTCAATAATACCAAAATAACCGCAACAACAAGTATGCTAAAAAAAAGTATGCTTAGGTCCGGGCTTAAAAAAGCTGCGCTCATGGCTTGAATTTTTGAAAAGAGGGTGGGTACTTTGAGATAGGAAATATTTGCCCTGTTAGACATTATGCGCAGGCTTATGGAATAGACCATTGTCATAGTTAAAATACCGGCAAGGAGGCCGGGGATTTTGAGTTTTGTATGAATAAGGGCCGTGATAAGACCACAGATAAGGCCACCTAAAAAAGCAACAAGGAGAGCGAGGAAGGGATTTACTCCCTTGAGCAAAAAAATTCCCATGATAGATGCACCGATGGGGAAGGAGCCATCTACGGTGAGGTCGGCAAAATCCAAAATGCGGAATGTTATAAAAACCCCCAAAACCATGATGCCGTAAATTAAACCTTCTATAAGTATGCTTTCTATCATTTTTTTTCCTTTATGTGAAATAAACCAAATGAATACTTTAATTTTGTATTGTCATCCCTGGGAAGGGAGCTATAATTTTGCTATTTTGAAGGCGATTACAAAGGGGCTTGAAAAACGCAAGGTTTCATATGAAATTCTCGATTTAGTTTTAGATGGTTTTAATCCCGTCATGACAGAAGCAGATCTTGCGGAATATAGGAAGGGTGCTTTTGTTGACCCAAAAGTAGGCGAATACCAAGAAAAATTGATGCGGGCAGAGGAAATTATTATTATTACCCCAATTTGGTGGGGTATGCCTCCAGCAATTCTAAAGGGTTTTTTCGACAAAGTTTTTCTTCCCCATTGGGCATATGAAACTGCCGCCAGTGGCTTGCTCCAAGGGAAGCTCACCCATATAAAAAAAGCTACCGTTATTTCGACTATGAATTCGCCACAGTTTTATTATAATCTTTTCTTAAAATCACCTTTGAAAAACTCTATGATCTTGGGTACATTGAAATCTTGTGGAGTGCAAAATATCAAATGGATAAGTTTTCCAAACGTTCTTAAGCAAAAACAAGAGATACGAGAAAAATGGCTTAATAAATTAGAACGTTATGCAGAAACTTAAATTTTCTTTTCATTGTTAAAGAGATAGGTTTTTGTGAAAAGTAATTTGTACTCATCGTAAACAATAAAGACGCGATAGCGATAAAGTGCTCGGTTTTATTGTTTATAGATTTTTGCCTATTTCGTAAGCTTTTTTCTTAAAAATTTCCCAGTGTTTTTCACGGTGTTCAGGAAAACTCATTGCCATGCCGTCAAAGACCACGAAGTCCTTTTTCTTGGCACGATTGAAAAACCTGTCGCCGAGCATTATTTTTTTCATACTTCGCAATAAGCCAAAGCGTTTTAGATGCCAGATTTTATTGCCTGCGGTGCAGAGGATGAGGACCTTATCGAGCATTTTCATTGTCTTGTTTCCGTAGGCAAAGTTGTAGCTTAGAACGCGATCAAACCAACCCTTCATCTTTGCCGGCACATCGGTCCAAAAAACGGGATAGATAAAAACGATTATGTCAGCTCTATTTATTTTTTCTTGTTCTTCTTTCACATCCTCGCCAATTACGGGAATATCATGATAAAATGCGTCCCTCGTATATTCTTCTTTGCTCATATCACTTTGAAAATCCATTGCGTAGAGGTCGGAAAGTTCATAGCTATGCCCCGCAGCTTCTAAGCCCTGTATAAAAGAATCTCGGACATTTCGGGTAAAGGACTCCTCTGAGGGATGACAATAGACAATAAAAACGTTCTTTTTTTTCATAGATTCCTTCCTTGTATATTTATTTTTTAAGGTTGTACGTGCTAGATTTTTCCACCGCTTTTATAAAACTTTTAACCGCATCTTCTTTCGTTGCCCATGAAGTTACAAGGCGAACAGCAGCTTCGCTTGCCGAAATATCTTCCCAGACATAAAAGCCATAGTCTTTTTCCAACTCTTCAATAAGAGTTTTGGGGAAAATAGGAAAGATTTGATTTGTAGGACTTTCAATAAAAAACGAAAAGCCCAAGTCTTTTAGTTCTTTTTGTATTTTCCCAGCCATTGTATTTCCATGTTTTGCTAAATCAAAAAACAAATTGTCTTGAAACAAGGTCAAAAACTGAATGGCGAGTAAGCGTCCTTTTGCAAGGAGGCCGCCTTTTTGTTTTATTAAGAAACGAAAGTCTTTTTGCAGTGAAGGATTGGAAATGACGAGGGCTTCTCCAAAGAGTGCTCCATTTTTTGTACCGCCGATGTAAAATGCGTCGACCGAGGCAGCGATATCAGAAAGTGAAAGATTATTTCCATGCGCTGTCAATGCTGCACCGAGGCGAGCGCCATCCATGTAAAGTAAAAGATTCTGATCTTTACAAAAACGATACAGAGTCTCAAGTTCTTCCTTGCTGTATATCGTACCTATTTCACTTGCATTTGATATGTAGACAAGTCGAGGTTTTACCATATGTTCATCACTATGTTCTTTTAAGAGAGCCTCTAGTTCGGGAATGTATATTTTCCCTTCTTTGCCCTTGGTTGATATGATTTTATGTCCTGTTGCTTCTATAGCTCCTGTTTCGTGAACTAGAATGTGCCCTGAAGAAACGGCGATAACTGCTTCGTGCGGACGTAAAAAAGAAGATAGGGCGATGAGGTTTGTTTGTGTCCCACCGACTAAAAAATGAACTTGAGCTTGAGGAAAGTTAATATGTTTATACAGAATCGATTTTGCGTGCTCGGAAAAAGAGTCTAGCCCATAGCCATCGCTTTGAAGCATGTTTGTTTCAGCAAGCGCTTGAAGAATTTGAGGGTGAGCACCCTCGGCATAATCATTTTTAAAGCTGTATTTCATAGTGGATCCTTATCTTTTCTTATATCTCTTTTGATAGTATTATATACAGAAAACCTTTTTTTATCCTGATTGTGGCAGAAGGGGCAGAAAAACGGTTGCTTACTCCTAGGCTTGAGCCTTGCTTTAGGCAGGCATCCACGAGCGGATAGCTGAGCCCCGTCGTTCTTATGCCTTCGACTTTTTCACTGAGCGCTAGGAGGCTGAGGATGAGTTCGTCCATGTTTAGGGAAAGATTTTTTTTCTCGAATTTGATGCTTGATTCACCAGGCCCGAGGAGATAGACTTCGTTACAATCGCTTAGAATTTTCGCGTCTATTTTTTTTTCAATTAATGGCTTGAGCAAAAAAAGTGATGAGAGGCTGTGGTCGATGCGACTTCCGGTTACCGCAATAAGACTTATCGCTCTCGCTTTTTTTTCTAGTGCAAGCTCTATAGCAAGTTCGGTGTCCGTAAAATCTTTTTTTGTTGGATGCTGTATAATTTCTACGTTTTTGCTTCGGTAAAAGTCCAGAAGTCCTTGATCGATTGAATCAAAGTCTCCGATTAAAAAATGCGGCAGCAGAGAAGCTTTTTCTAGGAAACCTGCGCCACCATCTGCGCAAATAATAAAGTCTGCTTTTTTTGCCTCTTTTTTTAACAGGTCTATGTTTTCTAAACTTCCATTTCCAACAATGAGCGCCTTCATGCTTTTTCCTTTATGTCCTTTTCTTTCGTGTAAATATATTGTAATACTATCGCTTTAAGAGCGATTTAGCAATGCTTTTCGTTTTTCCATAGCACGTAAAAGGAGGAGGGAAATAAGGGTAGAAAATTCTTGGAGGAAAACAGCAAGCTGTCGGCGTAGAGAAAGCTTTTTTTTGTATTTTTTTTTGAAAACCCCTTTTGGTTTTGTTAGAACATGGCTGCGCGTATTTTGTCGTGCAAGGGATGCTTTTTTTATCTGCCCCCAGAGCGAAAAAACTTCAGGTATAAAAGAGATAGTTAAGGCAAGCGCATTTGCCAAGGGTATTTTTTCTAAAATAGGAATAAAACGAGAGAGTTTTTTTTGAACACTATGAAAGCTATCTTGCAAATCACTCATACTCGTTGTGTCAAAGAAAATAAGTGCAAAAAAAGAAGCGGTAAAAAAATTAAAGCCCCAAAACAAGCCAGCTAAGCCATCCTGCAAGGAGAATGAGCATAAAAATTGAAACCGAGGCGAAAACTGGATGTCTAAAGAAAGGGACTTAAAAAGAGCGAAAAGAAAGCCTATAAAAACAAGAAGTTTTAATTGAAAGATTTTTTTTACTGGTATTTTTGCCATAAAAAAAAGAAGGAGGGCAAGGCAAAAAGAAAGCGCTGTTAAAAGAAGCGGTGCAATCCATGTTTGTTTTAGAAAAATAAGGCTTGAAAAAAGTATGAGAAAAACAAGTTTTAGGCCGGGGTTTGCTTTATGTAAAAGGCTCTCTGCTTTACGGTATGAAAAAAGATTTACTACCAATGTAAATCCTCTTTCTTTTTGTACGATTGCAAGGGGTTTCGAATGCCCCAGTTTTCGAGCTTTGTGAGCATTTGTTCGGAAAGGCCCTCTTCGACGCTTCCGTCAAAAACAGCCCTTCCCTGGCTTAAAATAATAAAACGATTTGCATAGGCGAGTATTTTTTCAAGTTCGTGCGTTAAGACAAGGATTGTCTTTCCTTCTTTTTTAAGTTTTTCGAGAAGTTCACAGACTTGCCTGACGCTTGGCCAGTCAAGGTTTGCAAAAGGCTCATCGAAAATAAAAATATCGCTGTCGAGGGCAAGAATTCCTGCTAGGGCGAGTCGCCTTTTTTCTCCACCAGATAAGAGTCTTGAAGAAAAATCTTTTTTTTCAAGTAAGGATGTCCACTGAAGACTTTCGTGGACTTTTTGTTTAACCGCTTCTTTGGAAAGACCAGCGTTTTTTGGCCCAAAGGCGACGTCTTCTGCAACAGTTTCTGCCAAGATTTGTGAATCCGCTTCTTGAAATACCAAGCCAACTCGTTGTTCTTTAAAAAAAATAAGTTCGCCTTTACTTGCTTCTTCAAGCCCTGCAATAATGTGCATGAGAACTGTTTTTCCAGAGCCATTTGCCCCAGCAATAACGATAAAGTCGCCTTTGTTTACAGAAAAGGTAATATTTGTAAGTGCTTGGAATTTTGGATAAAAGGTTTTGGAAATATTTTGCAACACAAAAAGTGTTTTATTTTTTGCTTCTTTTATTTTATCCATCTTGCATCCTGTTTTATTTGACACTTACTGTGTAATTTCTTGAACAAATCGATGCAAGCGTTTTGTGAGAATGACGACAAGTCCAAGTTTTATAAGGTTTCCAGGTAAAAAAGGAAGGAGGACCAAGCTTATACTCTGTAGAAAAGATTTTTCGCCTATGGTCATAAATCGTGCTATGCCAAGAGTAAAGAGAGCGACTGTTGCGATGACTGCGGCAAAAAAAAGAACAAGCCATGATTTGAATGCTGTTTTCGCTGATTTTTCATTTTTTTCTGGTTTATAAAAAAACTGCATACAAAGCCCTGCCAAAAAAGCCGAGAGAAGGTAGCCTACTAAAAAACCACCAGTAAGACCTTGCGAAATAACGTGAAATCCGGCTTTTCCTGAAAAAACAGGAAGTCCGATGATGCCCACAACTAAGAAGAGTAAAACAGAAAGAGTCCCATACAGAGGTCCTAGAAGCATTCCTGCCAAAATTGCGGTCATGTCTTGGATAACGATGGGAACGCCTATAGGGAGAGGGATTTGAATAAAGGCTGTTGCACAGATAAGGGCAGAAAAAAGAGCGGTTAGGCTTGCTTTTTTACTAAGGGATTTGTTTTTCATCTTTTTGAGGGTAACAAATAATAAAAATGTATGCAAGGGGATTTTTTTGTTTTCATTTTGTCCAATCTAGCGTATACTTATAAAAGGTAAAAGCACATGTAGGAGGAGATGGATGAGAAAAACCTATGTTGGACTGTCTATTTTATTGTTTTTAGTTGGCTTGGTTATGATTTTTTCACCAGAAGGCTGGATAAAAGCCTGTGTCATAATTATTGGATTTAGTATTTTGCTCAATGGTTTTTACAATATTATAAAAATGCGGGTCCTACTCGTGAACCCATTTTTTCAAAAAGCGATTTTAGTTAGAGGTATACTCAGCATTCTCGTAGGAATTTTTGCTGTATTGTTACCCTTGTTGGTTGCCAAGCTTGTTTTTTCTGTTTTGTTGTATGGGATTGCTGTTTATTTATGTATTGCGAGTGTAATACAAGGCTATGCCCTCTATAAAATAAAAGATGCAGGTTTTAGCATTGCGCCCTATCTTTATGAAATTGTTTTTTCGATTGTTTTGGCACTTGTGTTTATTTTTATACCAACGGAAGTGGGAAAATCAATAGTACGGATTTTTGGTATTATTGTTTCTCTTGCTGCCATAGGTTTTATTATCTACGAATGGAAGTCAAAGCCCTATATTATTCAAGCAGAATCTGTCGAGGATATTGATTGATAGGGGTTTAATTAAGTAAATCAAAGAATGCACCACTAGTTAGAAGATTGTTTTTCTACAGTGGTGCTTTATTTGTTAATAAGAGCCTTCTAAACGTGCCTTATCATATAAGATGTAGAATTTTTTGTATCGTGTTGTTCGTGTTTTTGCAAAATAGCGGATATCGTCTTCTTCTGGATACACGCGATACTTAAAATATCCGTTTTCTTTGACAAATGTTGCTACTGCTTCGCGGATAAGTCTATCTGCTTCATCAAGATCGAAGGTAAAGGTTTCGAGCGTGTAGGTAAGTCTGAGTACACCGGTCAAATCATTGAATGAGAAGTCAATTGTAGCATTTCCAGCTTTAACACTTGATTCAATAAATTTTAAACTTTCACTCGTTTCTGTGCTTTGTGCACTGAGAAAAAACAAAGATAGCGAAATAATGAGAACAAATAATAGCAATTTTTTCATAGAGTCCTCCTATAACAAGTCAATATATTTTTTCCTCACTATGGATTGCGAGGTATCTCACTAGCTTTTAGCATTTGCACGACTACTTAGTATAGTATATATTGAAAGAAGAAATTTTGCAATCAAAGTTTTTATTTCGCGTTATTTTTATGAGTGTTTTTATTATTAATTGCGTTTAATTCTGCTAAAAGGATTTTTTTTCTTTTTTCTGGAATGTCGAGGGCAACGAGATGTTCGAGGTTATTGAACAAAGCGTTACAAGTAACAATATTGTTTGCGATGAGTTTTTCTTTTTCTTTTGTGTTGAGGGACTGTAGAATCGTTACGGGAAAAAGATTGTGTTTTTCGATGAGATAGCGCAAGCTATATTCTTTTGGGTAATTCCATGATAAAAGGGAGAGTCCATAATCTTCTGCATATTTTACGGAATCTGGGGAAAAACGATTGTTTGTTGCAACCCATCCTGTAAACTTAAAGCCGCGAAAGGCATCTTCTTTTTTTCTATGTGCGATAATGTCTTGTACGCGTGAATGGACATAGAGTGGGACTTGTATGCTTACATAGCGACTATCAAATTGGCTATATTTACACTCGACGAGGTGTTGATTTTTTTCTTTTGTTGCAATGACGTCCATTTCGTGCGTGATGCTTTTCCCCTGGAGTATTTTTCCGACTTCAACTTCGTAGTTGAGTTTTTTAAATATTTCGCCAACAAAGATTTCAAAGGGATGCCCGTTGTCGCCGAGCTCCATCAAGGCTTCTTTTACGCGGTATTTTCCTGCAGCAGAAACTGTTTTTTGACGAAGAAGGCCGAGTGCCTTTGCATAAATTTTTTTAGTGCTCACCTCTGGTTTTAACCAAGCTTCAATTTCAGAAAGAATTTCTTTTGCGAGTCGTTCATCGGCACCTGAGACATTGAGCGACTGTAAGAGTTTTCGTGGGTCAAAGGGTTCAAGATGACCAGATGCTTTTTTTATTAGTATTTCTTTTTTTAACATAGTCTATCCTATAAGGCTGCTAAGATAATATCTCGAATTTTTTCAGGAAGTTCATGCATTTCTTCTTTTGTAAGCTTCGATGTTTCGATGGGATTGTGTATTGTGAGGCGTATATGTCCTGCGTTTATGCGTTTTTTGTCTTCGTAAAGGCGCCAGGTACCATCGATGCTGATAGGAACAATGGGAGCTCCAGACTTAAATGCAAGCTTAAAACTTCCAGGCTTAAAATCAATTACCGGACCGCCCTTGCTGCGTGTTCCTTCCGGGAAGATAACCGTCGAATATCCATTTTTTATGTTTTCGATTGCTTTGAGGATGGTTTGCAAGGATTGTCGCGGGTTATTTCGTTCCATGAATTCGCATTGCATTTGTTTCATCGCCCGTGCAATGATGGGAACCTTGAGTATTTCAGCCTTGGATATAAAGGCAAGAGGAGTGTCGATGAATCCTAAAAGAAGGGGAATATCCATATAGCTTTGGTGGTTTCCAATTAAAACAATGGATTGGTTTTTGGGTACATTTTCTGAACCGATTACTTCCACTGTGGATTTTGTGTTGTAGATAAGTTTTTGTGCCCAGTCTTGTACAATGGGTCGCACGAGGGCATCCCTTTCTTTTATGCGTCCTTGTTTTTCAAGTTTTTCTGCTTTTTTTAAGTCTTTATTTTTTTTCAGTAAGTCCCAAACAAGCTTGAAAAAATATATAAGTGTTCTAAACATTGTGCCCCCAAAGAGAATGGTTTATATAGTACTATTCTACACCAAAAAAGAGCTCTAGGCAATAAAAAAGGCGACTTGCTTTATGCAAACCGCCTTTTGTTTTACTTTGCTTAGAATTCTCTTTCAGCTAAGTATTTGTACTCTTTGTACTGTCTCTTTGCCTTTTCTGTTGCTTTTTCCAAGAGCATTTGTGCTCGTTCAGGATTTGCAGCTTTTAAGGTTTTAAAGCGTACTTCTTTGTACATGTAGTCAGCAAGATTGAAATCTGGTTCTTTGCTGTCGAGTTGGAAGGGGTTTTTCCCTTGTTCAACAAGTCGTGGATCGTATCGGTACAATGGCCAAAGTCCGCTTGTTACAGCATCTTTTTGGTTTTGTAAGCCATTGCCCATGTTAATTCCATGGTTAATACAGTGGCTGTATGCTATTACGATAGATGGTCCGTCGTAGGATTCAGCTTCTCGTAAGGCGCGGATGGTTTGTGCCATATTAGCACCCATTGCGATGCGTGCAACGTATACGTAGCCATA
>ERZ795049.2433-NODE-2433-length-21804-cov-20.608396_pt1 | contig 21804 bp, 19 predicted proteins | sample MGYA00375133_ERZ795049 | MGnify/ENA primary metagenome ERZ795049 (study PRJEB30178, sample SAMN05720147) | activated sludge metagenome | isolation source: anaerobic digester from wastewater treatment plant | place: Japan | collected 2015-04-20 ...
ATTTCCTCTTTTTCATTTTTTCTGGGTCTTCATATTCTTTAGAAATAGCATCAAGGTCAATTTCTTCCAAAGCTTCCCTAATTAAAAACTTATACTTCTTACTCATAGTTTACCTTCCTTTTTTTTAATCTTTTATACATCGTAATATATGCGCTATAACATCTACAGTCCATCCATTTCCAAGCATTTTGTATCGTTGCGTATCACTAACTCCTTCAGTATATCCATCTGGCAATGTTTGTAATCTTTCGCATTCAACAGGAGTTAGCTTCCTAATGTAACCATTTAATAATACCCCATGCCTATCTACAGTCGTTAATGTATTCGCTTTTAATCCATTATTAAATCTTGGGCCGTTTTGTTGCTTTTTAACTCTTTCTGGCGAAATACAACCAAAAAGATATTGACCCATTTTAACAGCTCCACCACCAGCACTCCCTAATAATGTTACCGCCTTACCATGTATACTGTATATTCTATTGGCTTGCGAATCTTTCCCGATATAATCTATCTTATGTCGAGCAACTTCGGATTGCATGATTATATTAGCTTTATCTACACTAACAATATAAGGCTTTAATTGCTGCATTATCATAGTTCTCATTCCACGATTATCAACACCTTTCGCATAATTAGCATCCAGACATTTAGCTTTGTCTTCCTTGATATAGTAGCTCCCATTATTTTTTAATACTCCAATAGCCTCGTATTCATGCACAATATCTTTTAACATTATGTGTTTATCTTCCGGCTGATTAACACTCCAATTACACCAATAGAGTCGTTGTCTATTTTGTGCAGAAACTAGAGCAGAATTTATCAAAACAGGTTCAACTCCTAATTGTTTACTTATTATATCTATCCATTCTTTTTTCATTTTAACATTTTCTAATAAAAAATATTTTGGGTTATAATGTCGTAAAATATCAACAAATACAAAAAATAACTTTGAACGTGGGTCATCAAATGCTAAACCCTTTCCCCCAACAGAAAATCCTTGACAAGGAGAACCTGCTAGAATTAAATCAGGTTTCTTAATATCCCAATTTTTCCAATTATTTATATCTCCAAGCTCAATAATATCAGGATGATTTTTAGTAGCTATTTGAATGGCATATTTATCGATTTCACTCGCATAATAAGTATCTACTTCTATTCCTGCCCGTTTTAAAGCTTCATATCCACAAGCTATTCCATCGAACAAAGAAAGTACAACCATTTATTTTTCTCCCCTTTCAATTTAATAAAGATACTTATAATATACAATATTTTATTAAAAAAATCAATAATTAATAGCTGTATGGAATATTAAAGTTTCTCCTATATCTAAAGGAAAATTTAAAATTAAATTATTACTATCTACATACGTTACATCACTTGTTTTATCTAACAATAAACCATTACGATAAATTTGTACTTGTTGTGTTACTTCAAAATTCAAAGCTGAATTCGGTAAAACTACTGGAGCAGAAATAATACAAGAACCACTTATCGACCCCGTTCCTGTAGTTAAATTTAAAGTTTCTCCACTTTGAAATGGAGAACTTACAGAAAAAGTATTGTTAACAACATTTAATAATTTTACCCAATTTAAAGATTTTCGAGCATAAGCATTCCCATCATTTGGAGCTTCAGGAATTCCTCCACCAGAAGCAATTAAATCATATATGCTTTTTCCAATATAAACATAACATGTAATTTTTGGAGTTCCGTATCCCATAATGTCGGGTGTATATCCTGGAGCAAAATGAACTATACCAGAAGAATAACGACAAAACCAAACACCTTCAGTCGGAGTTATTAATTCATCATTTTGTTTATATAATTTAGCTTGATAACCATAAGAAGGGTCAGCAGTAATGGAATGAGGAATATCTTGAGGAGAAATCCAATGTCTAATAAATTTTCCACCATCGTTTATATACCAAGCCTGTTTATTACTTCCAGGAATTTCTGTTAAAGAAACTTGTTCATATTTTTTAATAATAGTGGGATTATTTACTACATTTAAGTCAGCTTGAGTAGCATCTACTGCATAAGGAATAATTTCTCCAAAAATTTCTTCACCATTTAAATTATGAAATCCTTTATAAAGAGATTCAAAAGGATATTGATTATTCTCGGTTGCAGTAATATCAAGAGAATGAAAAAAACCTGATTTAATCTGAACATCGCTAGGAACTTGTGCCATAATTTTAATCCTTTATACAATAACACCATTTTGCTATACTATTTTTATTCCTAATTATAGAAATAAAATCTTCCATGGGCATTACAATATCATTACCTTTAGTTATAGAATAATTACTTCTATAGTCTCCAAAAGGGTCATCTATTATAACATTCGTTATGTCTGCGATATTAATATTATCAATTGTTATGTCTTCTTGCTTTGTAGAAAATCCTACAAGGCAAACTGCATGACCTAAAGTTATAACGGTACCATTATTTTTCTTATATGGAAAATCACCTAATAAAACAACAGCTTTATTTTGTAATAAAGATTTAACCATAAAGATAAGGCTTGAATTTGTAGTGAAAATTATTTTATACGGATTAAAACCTAACCATTTATTTACTGCAAATTCCATAACAGCATGAACTTGATTAGCGGGAATTTTTTGATTCCAACAGGTCCTTATAAAAGAATCTGGGTTATTTTGGTAAAAATCAATCACTTCTGGATTATTTCGACAAAAATAAGTTAAAGAATCTTCTGGCTGATTATGTGTCATTTTTTCTGGAAATGGAATACCAGAATAAGCTAGCATCATTATCAAAGAAGTAGGAACGCAAGTGTTAATAGGGTCTAACTCATTATTTCTCTGTGAATAATTAATTTTACCTTCGGATAAATTTATAATTTTCATAATAACATCCTTTTAAGACAGTTTCTTATATTTAATTAGTAAAAAAAAGAGAGGGAGTTCATTCTCCCTCTCTTTTTGAACAATTATACACTTATTTATTCTACTCTACCTTTATCTCTATAACCTCCTCTGATTTCTTAGGGATATTGATAGTAAGAACCCCATCTTTTGCCGTGCATGTAATATTTGCACGGTCGTCTTTTGACGAGATGAAGAATTCTGTTCTTCTCTTTGGAAGCTTGAGTGGGTTTTCCTCTGGTGGGTCCAAAGTTACCACAAGAGATATACCCTCTGTTTTTACCTTAATGTTATCCACAGGATATCCTGCATAGGATACTGCGATAACTAGATTTCCATTGTTATCTCTTACATTAGAGATAACATGAACACCTTTTACCCTTTCCATATCCTCTTTATCTTCCTCCTCTTCTTCTCCATCTTCTTCCCAATCCCCATCGTCTTCGTAATCGTCGTCTTCTAGGGAGCTCCAACATTCTTGCTCCTGCTCCTCTTCTGCTCGCTTCCGAGCCATTTCCTCGTCGTATTCTTTACGAGCGAGGAGAGCCAACTCCCTAGCCATATCTACTACGAAACCAAATCCCGACTTATTAGCCATTTCGATAATTTTGTCTATTGTAGCCATTTTGCTACCTCCTTAAAAATTTTCTTAAGGGGTTAACAACCCTTTCTGATAGATAAGATATTTTCTTCATCTATCATACCTATATAGTATCATAAATAAAAAAATAAGTCAAGTACTTTTTTTAATTTTTATCTTTTTTTTGATAATTTTTCTAAAAAAGTACTTACTTTTTCTCCTTTTTTATATTTTTCTCCTACAATCATATCAATTGGTAACGGGATACCTTTTTGCCAGTCCTTGTCGGAAGCAAAGGTTTCAAAAATTTTAGGAATTACTTCTTTAGCTTCCGGTAAATATATGTAAAAATCGATACTATCATGCACTGTATTAAATATTTTCGTCTTTTTATTGTTTTCTCTTAACCATTTTTGGAATTCAATTGTAGCTGTACCAATTTTAACTATTTCTAACGATTGTATCGGAGAATTTGCTGTAATGTTTTGATAATTTTTTATCTCCCCATAATCGTCGTCTTTTCCTTCCAGCAACAACATCGGTACTCTTCTTATAACCCCGTGAACAGTACGAACATATCCGTTTTCTTTTGCAAAATTTATGTTGCGTTCAATTCTATCTTGTAACCCTCGATATTGCTTAAAAAATATATCTCTCACATAATAAGCAGAAGTTAAAAAATTAATTTTAGGCATTACACTATCTAATTTATTTTTTTCACGAGCTTTTTCTAATAATTGTTCTTTTATTTTGTGTAATTTATTTAATTCAACAAACTTTTCTGCATCTGCATCAGTCCAAATTAATTCAAGCACTCTCTTAGAAAAAGTAGAAAATGTAGCACCAAATAGAAGCGAAAAGTTAGCTCCTTTTGCCGTCTGTCTAATAAAAGCTATATATCCATACTCTTTATTTTTTATAAATTCTTTTACATCTTTTAATTTCCTTTCTACTTTTTCAATAGAAATAATTTTACCTTTATTTTCTATAAAATCATTTATTTCCAAAGAAGTTACAATTACTTTTTTATTATTTTTATTTGTTACTATTACCTCTGCTTCCGAATATAATTCTTCCTCATTTCCGTTATCAAAAGTAAGCTTATAAAATATTAACTCCTGATTTTTAATCAATGTATATCCCGTTATAGAATGCAAATCAGCAAGAGGTTCGTTTTTATAAAGATTAGATAAAAATACATCCATACTGTCTAGTGTACACAATCGTATTTGTAAAGAATTATAATCTAATGTAGCAAACCTATAATTCGGGTCAGGAGGAATAAATAAACTTTTTATTTCACTCTCATACAAACCCCTAGCAGGTATTTGTTGCAAATTAGGAGATTTACAAGTATTTCGTTTAGATTTAGTGTACCCAACTCCAAATGTAGGACAAATTCTATAAGTATTATTTTGTTCTACAATATAATTTTCCCAACCTTTTTTACCTAGAAACATTTTTTGTAATGTGTATAATGTTCGTAAACGTCTAAAATAACTAGCTTCTTTATGTCCTAAATGTCCCCATCTAACAAGCTGGTCATCTCCTGTTAAATATAAATTTTGTTTATTTTTTCCTAAGCTTTCCCAACCTGCTTCTTCTAATAATTTCGATACTTGTACAGGAGAACCTAAATTAAAAGAAGGTGATAAATTAAAACTTTTTCTAATTTTTTCTTCGGTCTCTTTTATATCGGACGAAATAGTTTTATTTAATTCATGTAATTTATTTATATCTATAAACAACCCATTCGTATCAATAGTACAAAATTCTTGATAGTATGGAATTAAAAAATTCCTATGAAATTCTTTTATAGTCCAACCTCCTTCTTCAAGAGGGGGAAATTTTTTATCCAACTCATCAACTTGTTTCATCATTTCTTCGTATATAATAAATGTAACAAGAGAGTCCATTCCTGCATAAGAAATCATTACAGGCATAGGAATTTCTAAATATGAATTAATTTTATGCTTTTGTTTATAATCATCAAGCGCATCATCATAGCCACCAAATTTCGTATACATAAATGCTAAAGCTTTTAGCTTATTATTTCGCATTTCATTAAGTGTCTGTCCAAGATGGAGCGTATCATCATAAGGAAGCGGAACTTTATATCCTGCATTAGTTAAAAATTTATAATCAAACTTAAAATTATGACCTATTATTTTTTTATTACTAAAAAATGTTTCAAAATCTTTTTTATCTATTAAATCAATTGAGGGAACAAAATAAACTACATTACGGGAAAATGCAAAAGAAAAGCAACCAATTTTCCCTGAATGCCATAAAAGCGAGGATGTTTCTATATCTAATGCAGTTATTCCTGTATAATCTCCATACAGTTGCATAATTTTTATAAAATCTGCTTTTGAATCAATAATATTAATTTTATAACGAGGAGAACTTAATGTATCTTCCCATAACGTATCTGCATTGTCTCGTAATGTTTTACATTGTAATCTAGTAAAATGCAATCTAAAAGCATCTTTAGGAACCCATACTTCATTTTTCTTAAAAAGTGCATATAAATTATCAATTGGAAAACAATATGTTTTATAATAAGGAGCATAAAAATAAGTTTTATTAAAGACAAAATCATAAAAATCACTCACAGATAATTGTACAGAACGACTTACTGTACAAATTGCCATCCCAACAGAAATGATAAAATATTTATTATTTTTTGGTAAGTATGAAGAAAAATCATAAGCTTCTTCTTTATAAAAACGAGAAGTAGCTTGTCTAGGAGGTTTCGATTTAACTGCTAAAATAATTTTTATTGTATTTAAAGGAAATTCTTTTTCTAAAAATATCTGAAAAGAATTAAGCAAAGCTTGTGGATATTCATTATCCAAAGCTACAATAATTTCAAAAGGACTATTATCTTTTATTTTTTGATAAATAAAAAAATCTTTTATTAAACTATTTTTCTTAGACTTAGATGGAACTTGCATTCCTAGTGTGTATTCCATTTTCCACCTCCGAAACACTACACTTTAATATAGTAGAATTGAACGCTATCCCAGGCTAAAGACCTGGGACATTCCAAACTGCTTACGAGCTAAACGCTCGATGTCAGTTCGTTTTCCTGCTTCGCAGTGCTGCGTGGCACTCCACAGGCATTTGTATTTTCGGTAAGTTCCCAACCTACTATGCTCCGACTAGTCACATACTTTGAAAGTATGTTTAGAGCTGCATTTATATCTCTGTCGTGCTCTGTCGAGCAAACAGGACATTTCCAATAGTTTATTCCTACTTTTACTTTTGGATTTATAAATCCACAAATATGACAAGTCTTAGAAGTGTTTTTTGGATTTACTTTTACTAGATTACCTTTGTAAGCAATCATTTGTCGTAGCATACCAAAACCTTGGTCTCCTACAACTTTTCCATGATTCATCCTTGACATTGTTTGTACGTTGATGTCTTCAACCACTACGGTTTCATACTCATTGCAGATTTGCCTTGAAAGCTTATGCAACCAGTCTTTTCTTTGGTTAGCAACCTTCTCGTGCAAAAGTGCAACTTTTTGTTTTTGTTTGTAGTAATTGGAACTTTGAGTTTCAAGACCTTTCACAAATCTTTTGCTCATTATTTTCTGTTGGTGACTAAGCTGTTTCTGACTTCTTTGTAAGAATCTAGGACACTTGAATTTCGTGCCGTTAGACATTACTAAGAAATCTTCGTCTCTACAGTTCCAGTCTATTCCTATTGCTTTACCATTATTATTTTTAGGTTCATCTTTCTTTTCTACACAAATTTTTACAAACCATTTTCCAGTTGCAGTTCTTCTGAACGTGATATTTTTCCATTTTCCTTCTGCGAACCTACAATGAGCAGATATTTTGATGTAACCTAGTTTCTTTGTTAGATACAATCCGTTCCTATCAATTTTTGGTGTACAGTTAGAACAACTATATCTGAAGGAGTCTTTTGGATTTTTCTTACTTTTAAATTTTGGTGGTTTAGAGAATTTTCCTTTTCTTACACCTTTGCATGATTTGAAAAAGTTCGTATAAGCTGCCCTTATATCCGACCACATTTGTGCCAAAGGTATTGAGCAGGCAGCATCTTTAGACCACTTTAAAGCGTCAGGCTTATATTTTGTGAAAATTTGTTTATAACCTTCAATCTGAAAATTGTGGTCTTGATTTTTGTTGAAGACAACAATATTCCAATATAATCTACACAAACCTAAAGTTTGATTGAAGATTTCTTCTTGCTGAGAAGTTGGATATATTCTGTATTCGTATGCCTTCATCATAATCTTTATAATTAGTATAATTTTTATTATACTTTCCTTTATAATTAGTTAATATAATAATTTTTCAAAATGTTATCTATGTAGTGTTGCTACATATGCCACACTAAAGATGTGACATTTTTACGCAACACTTTATAAAAAGAATCTCCCCTGCCATTTAAATACATATCGAACTTTTTATGATTTCCTGAAACAGCAGAATCAATAGCTTCGCTTATTTCCTTAATCTGCGATAAATAATCTGACACAATACATTCTCCTTTTTTTAATTAGTGTAATAATTATAAATGGATTGATTACTTACTGCAAAACGAGCAAAATTATAAAAGCTTTCTTTATAAGAAGTACCTACAACTGAATAAAGCTTTATTAAACCTAGTATAACGTTAGGAAATTCTACAAAGCAATCGTCTACAATTTCGGGTAAATACATTTCCATTAAATTAGAAACCCATTGTGTGTACGCTATTGCTACAGAATTTTCGCTAGCTAAAAAAGTTAAATAATGACATTCTGCAAACCAGGAATATGCAAATTGTATAATTTTTACTTTATAAATATTTATATAAAATTTTTCTGATGGAGAACTAAATATATATTTAAAAAGAAGATAAATAAAATTTTTTAGAGAAGAAAACCACTTTTTTCTTACCCAAAATTTTAGATAAGAAAACACATTATAATCTACTTCCCGAACAAACTTATTATTACCACTTACTTCCTCTAAAATTTGATTTAGAGTTTCAATTATATTCTGCATTTTTTGCCCCCTTTCCTTCTCTCTATTATTATTATAACACATTTTCAATTCTTTGTCAAACATATTTTTCATACTTTTATTCCTAAATCTTCTAATCTCTTTTTCATTCGTTCTTCTTTTTCTTCTTCGGTTAAAATTAATTCTTCTTCCTTAAATTCTTCGGTTATTTGTGTTACTAAATGTAAATTTGCTAATTCTACACTAGCACAAACAGCATCAGACAAGTCTTTTGCATTATAACCAACTAAAGAAGTTTCCCATGCTAAATCCCCCATCACATTTCCTGTATCCCCAATTGTATGTTCAATTTTATACGTATTAGTTCGTTTTCTTCTTACTAATTGTAAAGATTTTAAATTATTTTTTAAGAAAATATTTCTTCCTACTCTCAAACGTCCTTGATTAACTATTTGTATAAAATTTGTATAAGGACCTAATGTTTTATCAACAGACAGTTCTGTTATTATTTCTTCACCTAACTCTCTTTTTAAAAATTGAGCAGTACCGTGAGATTCAAAATGGTCATAAGAAACTTTTTCTAAAAAAATATTACCTTTTCTTACTAAGTCAAGAATAAATAATTTTATAGCATCTATATTTATTTCACTATCAACTGGTACAATTGGAATAGAAAAATCTATTATAAAAATAGGTCTATATTCTCCTGTTATCGAATCCTTTTGCATTTCAACATGACACATAGAAATTCCTGTCGTATCTTTTGCATAAGATAAGTCTACGCTTAATACTCTAGGAAGATAGGGTTTATAATGAAACAAAAAAGTATCTTGATTGGGAACAAAAAATAAATCTTGCACTTGATTCCATATTAAATTTTCAGGAAATTCTGTAGCCCTTGCAGTTATAAAACCATAAATATTTTTCATTTTATCGACAAAACATTTATCAATTATATGATAATTATGAAATATTTTATTCATTGCACCTTGTGGAATTCCTGCAATATCTTTTAAACTTTTTACTACATCGTTTTTAAAAGACATATACAAAACTAATTCTTTTGGAATTTCTAAATACTGAGTTTTATCGTAATTATCTTTTTCCCATTCTTCTAATACTCGTGGAGGTTCTCCGTTTCCTCCTAAAAAAACTTGAAACTTTTCATCAATATTTGCATAGTCCTCTGGAGCCCATTCCCACCTAGCTCCTTTAACTACATAATTTAAAGGGTCTTTATGAGCTTCATACCAACAATATCTATCGATTGGGGAATCAATATCGTTAGGAGAGCTATCAAGGATTACCCTCCCTAAATAATTATTTTTCATACGACTATTAACACGAACTTTTAAATCATTGAAAATTCGCATAATATATTCATCACTTTTCCCTGCATCCCTAAAAAAAGCTAATTCACTTAAAACTCCAGAAACAACCGTTAACCCTAAAAGAGATTGTACTGAAGAAGCTAATTTAATATTACATCCATTACTAAAAGAAATTTCTGAAGAGGGTGAGGCAGTAGTCCAAAATATTCTATCTACATAATTACTGTGTTGATATTCTACTTCTTTTTTTATCATTGCCTCTTGTGTTCTAACCCTTTCAAAGAAAGGAGAAACCTCTAATATATTTAAAGCAGGTTCAAGCAAAACTTCTGATGATTTTTTTAAATTATAACTTAAAAATAATTGTACTAATACAGAAGCAGGGTTAAGATTTAAGTATACTTTTGGATTTCTCAATAAAGAAACTAATACTGTTATATATAAAGTAATTAAAGTAGAAGCATAACTTTTTCCAAATCCGATAGCAGGATATAAAATTAAATTACGATAAAGTTTTGAAGGGTCAAGAAAATTTATTATAACATCTTTTACACGGTCATAATTATAATTAGCAGTAAGGCCAATATATTTTTCTGTTAAAAATTCTTGTGGTGTTGGAGGTTTAGCTCTACAATGTATTTTCCAAGAATTTGCTAATAATCTAACTTTATCTTTTTCCGGTATTTTTTCGTTATTTTTAATAAAAGATAAAGCTTTTCTAATTTTAGTTAAATCAAAAGAAGTCATTTTAGAGAGTAAATTATCATCACCTTCCAGAAAATCAACCATCATGGATGATATATTTAACAACTCTTTTTTTTCAATTCCTATTAAAGGGTTTTCTTTTCTATCAAAGTAAATACCCCTTTCAACTTCAATCGACACATTTCCTTCCTTTAATTTAATTTCTAAAATTATAACTAACAAATAGCTCTATAGAAGCAGCTAATATTTCATAATTTTTTCCTTTTTTATCAATACTATCTAAAATATATCTAAAAACTTCTATCATATAATTTTTATAATAAAAAAATTCTCGTTCGTTAGAAGCAGGAAAAACTCTATTAACTTCGTTTTCATACCTATTTAAATTATAATTTTCTAAAATTGTAATAATATCTTTTTCATTTAAAGGCATATTACAAACTATGTTCGCTAAGAAATCTTCCAAATAAGCATCATAATCTTTTGGGTTTATTTCTATACCTTCTTCTTTTTCTATTTCATAAAGATAGTCGTCGAACATATATGAAAATTGGTTTTGAATATCCTCATTATACCTAAACAAAATAGCAAGTAATTTTTCAGGAAACCCCAAAAACAATTCTTCTAAAGTACTCAATAGATACCGTGTTTCATCAGCATTCACTAAATTCGAAGAATAAAAATATACAAAAAAATCTTTTACTATTTCATAGATAACTGAATCATCTAATTCTTCTAAATGTTTTAACCAGTCTCTTAGGAAACAAGCATAATAAAGCCAGCCTGATAAAGTATGCTTTAACGCTTCACGAGCACCTTTAGGAATTATTTTCATAAGCGTATATAAAGAAAGTTCATTACCCGAACCATCCATTACTTCATAAGTATCATCATTAGCTATAAATTTATAATTGATTTTTTTATTTATAAAAAAATATAAATTTCCATCTGCTGTGTATCTACAAAAATGATAATCTCTTTCTTTAGAAGTAACACACCATGTTGTTCCTTTTCCATATTTTTTAGAAGCTTCCCAATTAAGAGGAATAATAATTAACCAGTCAGAATCTTCATAAATTTTTTTAACTTTTATATTTTTTTCAGACAGAATATCATTAAGCTGTTCTTTTTTTCTTTCTATAAAATTATTAAATTCTTTAAATGTTTTAAAATTATAAATTGAACCATATAATTCTTTTTCCTGCTCATCTGTAAATAAATTTTTTCTTTGAATCATTTCATATAATTTAAAATTTTTTGCACTTTCTTTAATTTCAGTTTCTAAATCTACTAAATAGTGATCGCCGTGTATTGATAACAAATCATTTACTTTTTGTAAAGTTAAAGGAAAATCTGTAAATACAATATTATGTTTTTTAAAATATGAATAAAGCACTAATTGGAATGTTTTTAATATCCACGCTGAATATTTATTATTTGGTGTCTTATCAAAACTAATTAAATAATCAAATAAAGATTTAGAAAGCTTTGGAAATTGTTTTGGTGAAATAACTTCGTTTAGAAAAATCATTTCTTTATCCGTCCTTTTTTATTACTTTTTTTTTGTTATAAAAAGGAGGTTAGAGAGAATTGCACTCTCTTCCTATTTGAAATATTATTTTAATATGGAAATAGTTAGCACTAGCAACCTCCAAAACTTTTCCTAATTGAAAATAGGAAAAGTATTATTGCCGTATACGACATTATAATTAGTTATTACAAAAAATTTATATTATTTGTAAAAAGGATAAAAACAAGGTTGAAATCGTTTAACTTCTTTATCTTTAATTCGCATAGAAATTATCCAAAAACCTTCCATCGCTATTAACCCCTTTTGAGCCATATAACCTGTTTGCTTTTGAATACAACCCGACGCCAAAGCATGAATATTACGATAGTGCATATAAAAACTTTTATGGTCATGCCCCGCAATTAAAATATTAGGTTTCTGTTCAGGACTCATATTGTTAATAATTCTTTGCAAGCGATAAGAAAGAGCATAAGAACTTCCTGCATCAGCACCATGAAATAATTTAATTGAGATACCATTAAGAGTTAAATATCCTTCACCATCCCCAAGATATTCAAAATTACTGCCTAACTTTTCGCAAATATCTTGTGCCATGTTACAACCAGCACCTAACTTTGAATTAAATGATAGGTCATGATTTCCGTTTATTAGATAACCTTTTTTATCCTTTCCCCATTCTGAAAGAATTTCGATAGCCTTATCTCGCTGAGAAGAAAAACCAATTTCAGAGCATTCGTAAATCGAATCGGGTCTGTTCATGTACCCTTCTGTTATATCTCCTGCATGAACAAAAAAATTACAATTTTCTTTTTTAGCTTCTGCGAAAGCACTACGCAATCGTACAGGGTCGAAAAAAACAGAGCCGATATGAGTATCTCCTAACACAAGAAATTTAATATCTTGCCCAGAAAAACTTATATCTTTTATTTTATAATAATCTTTTTTATTATTTAATTGAGCTATATTCTCTAAATCTTCTTCTGAGAACTTATCAATAATCCTTGCTATTACATCGTTAAAAGAATCATATTTTGCTCGATATTTTCTCTTATATCGATTTAATGTTTCTTCTGTAATAGTCGGAAATGCTTCCAATGTTTTTTTCGTTCCATGAGCTAGATAAAATTCTACAATATGCTCAAATAAATTTTTCTTATCATCATTTTCTTTTTCTTCGCTTATCATCTGCTCTTCATCTATAATATTCCCATTTTCTTTAGACATCGATTACCTCCTATAAATAGCTTTTAAAAAAAATAATTTATTCTTCTTTATTACTGAAATTAAGAAGAACTTTTTTAGTAGACTTGTGAGATTGATTATTATGCTTAGTATCCAATAAAACTTCTTTATTTGTTAAAATATTATATATTTCTTGCATGATAATATCAAAAGCATTTATTAAAATTTTATCATTCAAAATATACATTTCTTTATATTTAAAGAAATTCTTTTTATTAATTATAGAATGATAAACTCCAAAATATAAAATAATTTTATCATGTAAAGAAAGTTTAACATCTGGGTCAAAAATAGATTCAATTACAGTCATAATAGAATTAATTAATTCTTCTGACAAATTTATTTGCTCAAGAGGGTCTTTTTCACTTACTGGAGTTCCAAAAGCATTCATAGTTAAATTGAAAATATCTGAAATATCAATTTCTTCTTTATTATCATTTTGTGATGTTTTTTTAATATTAAGTGGTAAGATTTTTTCTAATCTTTTATTTTTAATTGAAAATAACTCTTGCAACACTTTTAAATTAATTAAACCTCCAAATGATAAGTATACTCTCTCTCCTTCTTGTATTTTTGCTAAAACTTGCAAAACAATATCTATAGTTTTATCGTATACAATTTCAGAGGGAAGAGTAATAGAAAATCGTTTTATAGCTTGTAATAACAAACTACGAGTATACTGAAATAATAAATTAAAAAATTGTTTCGATATTTCAGCTTTTTCTGTTTCATTATAACAAGAAAAAAGTTTATCTTGTAAACTAAATAATTCTTTTTCTGTAGTAGGTTTGCCTATTCCCATAATCTTATACCTTACTATATGATAAAATATAAACTATATCAGATTCTTTTTTATCTAATGTTACAGAAATTGCATTATTTATATCATCTGCATTTTTCTTAAAGTGTACTTTAAGTGTTGCATTTTCCGCATCCTTAACAAGAAAAAGTAAATCTGAATAATTAAGAGATAGTTCAAAAAAATCATCTCCTATCTCTTTTAGTTCTTTTCCAATTTCAACAGAAAATGTTCGCTCAACTAGAAAATTATCTTGAAATGTAGCAGTATCTTTTAACGAAAGTGTCAAAAGATTTTCTTTAGAATTCAATTTCAAATTAATTTTTTTTGCTTTATTAGACGTATCATAGAAAGCATTAAAAAAGGAAATGTGATTAAGAAGTTCATTTGCTTTTACAGAAAAGAGATGGTCTTTAGCTTTTAATGTTTCAATCATCTGCGGTGTGGGTGCTGTTTCCTGCTGAGTAAAAGAAAAAACAGTTAAGAAATTTTTATCTTTAATAAGAGCTTTTCCATCAGGAGCAAAACTTAACTCATACTCTTCGTGCTCAGTATTAAAAATATCTTTTAGAAGAGAAATTCGTGAGGGAGAAAAATAGGTTGGAGGAACTCCAAATGGAATCGATTCTTCTATAATCATGCGTTCATTGCTTATAATCATTGCTCCGCTCTGCAAAGACATCATATCAATTATGGAAGAGCCAAAAAATGAATTTGCTTTTTGAATAAATTTATATAACATTAAAAGAATATCTTTGTGGTCTTCTCTATTTGCAAACAATTTATAAATATAGAAATTATCAACTTTTTCAGCTTCGTCAAAAATATTTCTAAAACTTAGACGTAAAGTATCATCTCTAAAAGTTATAGGAAGAATAATAACATCGTTGTTTATTTTTATTTCTAGTGTTCCACAACCAGTCATTTTTTTCTGGATTGAAAACGTGTGATTATTATCATTAAGAAGTCTAATTACAGCCCAAAACTTATCTGCTGGAATTAACCAGCTATCAAATTCATTACTATAGTCTTCGCATTCTATGGGAAAAATAACTTTAGAAAGATAAGTAGCTCCTTTTAAATACACTACTAGAGCATCTTCTGTTATTGAAATAAACACATCTCTAATAGATTTATTAGTTATAAATTTTTCATAAGCCTTAAAAGCATTAATGTCAATAATCTTAAATTTCATAGTATCTCCTTATTATAGATTAGAATACTTCATACTGTAATGAAGTATAATACTTTAACAAAAAAATGTCAACAATTTTATTATAATTTTTTTAAAAAATTTATAAAAAATTTTATTAAATATTAATTAAGTTTTTATAACTTTTTAACTAAAAAATACAAAATTGTCGAATCGAAAAACTCGCCCACTAGTGGGTTAGAAACTCGCCCACTTGCAGTCAAGTTTCTAACCCGCATTATAATATAATAGATAAATATATAAGATAAACTTATTAAATAAAATTTGGTATAGGCGGGAGCCTGGCTACGCTTACGGAAGGTTAAGGATACGGAAGCATTCTGGAATAGAAAGTCATCATCATACTTGTTTTCCTTAACGGAAAACAAGAAGAAGTATCAATGTATTACATATCATATCATATCACATAACATATAAACCTACACTTAATTTTGTATTAACTATTATTTCAAATTTATGCGGAAAAGATAATAATTATCTTTTTTTTTCTTTATAGAAAAGATGGCAAGAAAAATGCCACTTCTTTAGAGTGGCATATGAATTGCCATAGTTATAGTGAATTGCCAAGAAAACCTCGTGGGCTTGCTCCGAGGAGTGTCACATACCGTTGGAAGAACGGGAATTTACGCCTGTGGAGAGTTCTAAGGTTGCAAACTTAGCAATGCTTGCTTTGCAAGCAACTGAACTCGATGAAGCAGGAAGCACTTCACAGGCGACTAAGTGCAAGAATCTGCCGAATCTTTAGTTCGGCAGAGGCTTCAATGCGTGGTTTGACTTTTTTTAGATTATGTATTATAATTCAACTAATTATATTTTAGGAGGTGAAGTAATGTTAGTAGTATATGGTGATTTACATTTAGACGATAGCAAAAATTATTATAAAAAAGCTTCAGAAAAAGTAATTGATTTTATTACGACATCAGATTTTAACAAAATTGAAAATGATGTATTATTTTTGGGGGATATAACTTCTCAAAATCGTTTATCTGGACAATGTATTACTTATGTAGATTCTCTTTTTGCAAATTTAAAATACAAAAATATCTATATACTTCAAGGAAATCACGAAGGTCGGGTGCAATATCAAGAAGTTAGTTTAACTTATGATTATCTTCAAGAGACTTATAAAAATATAACTATTATAAGAAATTTTGGGGAATATGAAATTTCTGGTCTTAAAACAATAGCCTTCCCTCACATTTATTCTAATACCGGAAGAACTAATAAATGGTACGAATCTTTATTAGAACAAGAAGAATATAAATCTCTTTTGGAAAAAGAATTTGATTTGTGCATTGGGCACATAACTATTGCAGATATAGATTTTTATTCACTTGATAAAATTAAGCTCCCTAATATTAAAGCAAAAAATTTCCTTTATGGACACATTCATTCAGGAGATTACGCAGAGCAAGGATATTTGGGGAGTTTCTATCCCGTTACTATTTCGGAAGCTGCTACTAAGCGGTATTTTGCCACAATCGAAAATAAAGAAAAAAAATTATATCCTATCAAAAATATTTTAAATTATGTAGAAGTGAAACTCGGAGACCCTCTCCCTACCGAAGAGGAAAACGTATATAATGTGTATACATTTAAAAATTGTATCGATGAAAACGAAGCTAAAAAATTTTATCAAAACGAAGATTTATTGATTCGAGCTTGTATTTATAACGAAAACTATAATGATAATGAAATAGTAGAACAACTTAAAGAAGATATTTCTGTTAAAGATAATGTAAAAGAGTATATTGATTTATTTTGTAAAGAAAAGACAGATTATGCGCATTTATTAAATACATTGTATGAAGTGTTTAATATTTCTCAAGATAGTACTCAGCAACAAACACAAACAAGGAGGGTTAGGTAATGCTTACAGTAGCTAGTGATAGATTACCAGTGCGATTACTTATAGATGTAGATAACACGCTTAATGATTTAACTACACATTTTTTTAAGTGGCTTGATAAAATGGGAGTTGAATATGATTCGTATATAAATAATTATGATTTAAAAAAATGTATTAAAAGTCCTAAACGAAATAAAATTTTTAAGTTAATTATGAATAATCCTGAGTTCTGGAAGACAATTCCTTTTCTTCCAGAAGCTACCGATATGTTACAATCTCTTAACAAGCTTACTTCTCTTTATATTGTAACCGTTCCTTTTTCAAAGGGGACAGCAGAAGCTAAATATCAAACAATAGCTAATCAATTCCCTTTTATTAAATACGACCATATAATTTTTTATGAAAAAAAATGGGAATTAGAGGCTGATATTATTGTAGAGGATAAGCCAGAAACGTTACTTAAATGTAACGAAAATGGAATGATAACAGTTAAAAAAAGACAACCTTATAATTTATCAGTCCCATCGCATTTTGAATTTGAAACATGGAAAGAAGCAAGAGTTATATTTCCGAAAGTTTTAACGTATGCGATTGAAAGAAAAAATTTAGGAGGTTAAGCAAATGTTGGGCAGATGCGCCACTGGAGAGCACATGACACAGACACTACTTGGATTATGGGATACAGAAGCAATAGAACTTGCGACCGAAGACGAGCAATTTCTTACACAGCAACTAATTACATATATTGGCAACAAAAGGTCTCTTCTTGAGTTTATTGGAAATGGTGTTGATATTGTTCGTAAAAGATTAAATAAGAAACGGATCACCTCATTTGATGTCTTTAGTGGGAGTGGGGTTGTCTCAAGATATTTAAAGAAGTATTCAGAAAGAATCATAACAAATGATCTTGAAGAATATTCATTTATAATAAATAGATGCTATCTTTCAAATAAATCCAATGTTGACTTTCAATTACTGGAACATTGGATGAAATGGCTCCAAGCTGGATTAACTGAAGACAAATTAGTAGAAGGATTTATTAGAGAATTATACTCACCAAAGGATATGAATAATATTCAGCTTGGCGAACGTTGTTTTTATACTCCGCGTAATGCAATGTACCTTGATACTGCTAGCGGATTACTAGAGCAAGTGCCTGAAGAAATACATCATTTTTTTATGGCACCGCTACTTTCTGAAGCATCAGTACACGTGAATACGTCAGGCGTTTTTAAGGGTTTTTATAAGAATTCAGAGACTGGAAAAGGTCAATTTGGGGGAAATAATAAAGATGCTCTTGTTCGCATTCTAGGTAATATCGAATTAAAAAAACCAGTATTTAGTAGATTTGATTCGGAAGTAGAGATACATAAAGGTGATTCTAATATTATTGCTGGATTAGTCGATGAAGTTGATGTTGCATACCTTGATCCTCCATATAACCAACACCCCTACGGATCAAATTACTTCATGCTTAATCTAATAATAAACTACGTGAGACCAACAACAATAAGTGAAGTATCTGGCATTCCAGATGATTGGCATCGTTCTGCATATAATAAAAAATCTCAAGCATATAAAGCAATGAAGGAATTAGTTGATAAAATAAAGGCTAAATATCTATTAATATCCTTCAATTCTGAAGGCTTTATCGGGCTTGAGGAGATGCTTGAATTACTAAAACATGTTGGGAAAACAGAAGTTCTTGAAACAAAATATAATACATTCAGAGGAAGCCGAAACTTAGCAAACCGTAACATTCACGTTAAAGAATATTTATACCTGGTGGAGAAGTTCTAATGAGTAAGAAAAATGATCTTCGTCGTCAGCGAGAAGATACTGTAATAAATAGTATCTCAAAGAAGCAAGAAAAACGATTAAGGAATAGCCTCATTACTCTATATAGGACTTTAACAGATAAATATGGAGTTCAACTAGCTCACGAACGTCAGTGGTTTTTAAAGGATATTGTTGGAGAACTAAGGAAACATTATCCAGAAGTTGATTTCGGATATAAGTTTGAATCTTCATCAATGCGGCCAGACGGTGGGATATTATCCCTTGTTGACAAAAAGGGAGACTATTACCCTATTTTAATTACAGAAGTTAAAAACCAAGGAACTAATGATTTAAGAGCACAAGAAGGTAAGAAAAAGCAAGCAAAAGGAAACGCAATAGAAAGATTGGGAAAAAATGTAATAGGTTTTAGAACTGCTTTGCTAAAAGAATCCATTTTCCCTTTTGTTTGTTTTGGCGATGGTTGCGATTTTGCAAATGATAGTTCCATTTTGGATCGTGTAATTACAATTTCAATGTTTGGAGAGTTAAATAAAACACGTTTACACAATGAAGGCAATGATAAGCAATTTAATCGAGGTTCTAACTGCTTATGAAAATCCAACAAAATCAAAAGAAATCGGTTAAAATCACTTGCTTTTTAGCCAAAAATGCACTATAATATAGGAGTGAAATATGAAAGTCATAAAGGTAACGAAAGAGTATTTCCAGACAGAGGACGAGAAGGTTTATTTCTTCGAGCCTTTGGAAAAAGAAATATCCGTTGAGGATATGCAGAAGATTGTGGATGCAAACGAGAAATTAGTTAAGGAGTTGAAAGATGGAAGTAAATAAAATTTATAATGAAAATTGCCTCGACACAATGGCGAAGATGCCAGATTGTTTCGTTGATTTGACGGTAACAAGTCCACCCTATGATAATCTTAGAGCCTACAACGGATATAGTTTTGACTTTGAGGCTGTGGCAAAAGAATTGTATCGTGTTACAAAAGAAGGTGGAGTAGTGGTGTGGATTGTTGGAGATGCCACGATTAAAGGAAGCGAAACTGGAACAAGTTTTAGACAGGCTTTATATTTTAAAGAAATTGGTTTTAATTTACATGATACGATGATATATGAAAAAAGTGGATGTGGTGCTTGTGGGAGTAATAAATGCTATATCCAAAATTTTGAATATATGTTTATATTTACAAAGGGGAAAATTAATACATTTAATTTAATTTATGATAGAGAGAATAAAAAAGTTGGTAAGCAAACGGTAAACTCTAATAGAGATAAATTTACTGCCGACACTGGTAGAAAGTATAGAGAGATAGAAACACAGCAATTTGGAAGAAGATTTAATATATGGAAATATAATCAGACCTCTGGACATGATTCTTTTTCTAAGAGTCACCCAGCGCCATTCCCGCAAGATTTAGCAAATGACCATATCATTTCATGGAGCAATGAAGGTGATATAGTTTATGACCCATTCATGGGAAGCGGAACAACTGCAAAAATGGCAATTCTAAATAACAGGAACTGGATAGGTAGTGAAATATCCAAAGAATACTGTGAAATTGCAGAGAAGCGAATAAATGAAAATCTATAAAATCACAGAAGCAAGTGAATATCTTGGGATGTTGATGCAAACGAAAAATTAGTTAAGGAGTTGAAAGATGCCAAAGATTGAATTGATACAAGGCGATTGCTTGGAAAAGATGAAGGATATACCTGATAAAAGTATAGATATGATACTCTGTGATTTACCCTACGGAACTACCGCCTGCAAGTGGGATACTATTATTCCTTTCGAGCCATTATGGGAGCAGTACAAACGCCTTATCAAGCCTAACGGGGCGATAGTGCTAACGGCTTCACAACCTTTTACGAGTGCTTTGGTGATGAGTAATCCTGATATGTTCAAATACTCTTGGATTTGGCAAAAAGCAGTTGGTAGTAACTTTGCGACTTTGAAGTATCAACCAATGAAAGAACATGAGGATATTTTAGTTTTTGGAAAGGGTAAAACTATTTATAATCCGATTATGGAAGAAAGAAAGGGCAGTGGTAAAGAAAGAATAAAATATAAGTACAATGCTCTTGAAAGTAAAACTGGCGAAGCAAATGGTGGTTTATTAAACACAGAGCGAACTGGAAATTACGGCGAGTTGAGAAACCCAAGTAGTGTTCAATACTTCAATAACCGAGAGGATTGTCGTGGACTTCACCCAACCCAAAAACCAGTAGCACTATTTGAATATCTAATTAAAACCTACACCAATGAAGGAGATTTAGTTTTAGATAACTGTATGGGTTCTGGAACAACAGGTGTAGCTTGTATAAACACCAACCGAAACTTCATCGGTATTGAACTTGACCCAGAGTATTTCAAAATAGCAGAGAAGCGAATAAATGAAAATCTATAAAATCACAGAAGCAAGCGAATATCTTGGAGTGTCAATCAACACGCTCAAGACGCTTGCCAACAATGGAAAGGTAAAGTCTTTCAAGACTACTGGTGAGCATAGGCGTTTCCGTCAGGAAGACTTAGACGCTTATATGGGAGTCGAGAAAGAGAAGCAAGAAAAGTTGACTGTGATTTATGCGAGATGTTCAACTGCTAAACAGAAAGAAAATCTTGAACGGCAAAAAGACAGGTTGAGAAAACACGCAGAAGCCAAAGGTTACAAGTATGTTTTGATTGATGAGATTGCCAGTGGGATAAATGAGAAGCGAAATGGCATACATAAGTTAATTAAGATGTGTTTTGAAGGTAAAGTTGAGAGAATACTGATTGAATATAAAGACAGGCTTGCCCGATTTGGCTATGAATATCTTGATGCCATTTTCTCTAATCTGGAAATCACAGTTGAAATAATGGAAGTGAAAGACAAGAAAT
>ERZ795049.2436-NODE-2436-length-21801-cov-6.854134_pt1 | contig 21801 bp, 20 predicted proteins | sample MGYA00375133_ERZ795049 | MGnify/ENA primary metagenome ERZ795049 (study PRJEB30178, sample SAMN05720147) | activated sludge metagenome | isolation source: anaerobic digester from wastewater treatment plant | place: Japan | collected 2015-04-20 ...
GTGAGTGGAGTAAGTTTGGTTTTTTGCTAAACATCTAACCTTCTCCTGCCTCCTGCCTCCTGACTTCTGACTTCTGTCTTCTGTATGCTGTCTTCTGTCTTTCCCTGCGGCCTCTGCGAGAGAAAAAAGCATTTAGGATTTAGGAATTAGGATTTAGGATTGAAAACATATAACCCCTTTTTGTAGATGTTTAGATGTTTAGATGTGTAGATGTTTTGCTAAACCTCTAACCTTCCAACCTTCTGTCTGGTTTCTCTGGTTTCTCTGGTTTCTCTCGCTCTCGCTCCTTCGAAATGACATTTTTCAAAGTTATCACACGACTTTACACAAAGAATTAAGCACCTGAGATTAAAAAACATGAACCTTCAAAATAAAAGAATCTTTGTTACCGGCGCCGATGGATTCATCGGCTCGCATCTTACAGAAGAACTCATACGACGTGGTTTCAATGTCCGAGCCTTTGTCCTGTACAACTCTTTTAATTCATGGGGCTGGCTGGATCATGCGGCGCCGGAAATCAAAAAGAGTCTCGATATTTTTGCCGGCGACATCAGAGACCCACATGGCGTCCAGACAGCCATGAAGGGCTGCGATGTTGTTTTCCATCTTGCGGCGCTGATTGGGATTCCCTATTCATATCACTCGCCGGACACTTATGTTGATACAAACATCAAGGGCACGCTCAACATCGTTCAGGCGGCGCGGGAACTTGGCGTGGCCAAAGTGCTTCATACCTCCACAAGCGAAGTATATGGCACCGCCCGCTTTGTGCCCATTACAGAAGAGCATCCTCTTCAGGGGCAATCCCCTTATTCAGCAAGCAAAATCGGCGCTGACCAAATTGCCATGTCCTTTTATCTTTCCTTTGGCACGCCTGTCAGTATCGTCCGGCCCTTCAACACTTACGGTCCCCGGCAATCGGCGCGCGCCGTCATCCCGACCGTTATCACCCAGATTGCTTCGGGCAGCAGGAAAATCAAACTTGGCACCATGCACCCTACGCGCGATTTCAATTATGTGAAGGATACCGTAAATGGCTTTATCGCCATTGCCGAATCAGACAAAACCGTTGGTGAAGTAATTAACATAGGAAGCAATTACGAAGTCTCTATTGGTGACACTGTAAAATTGATCGCTGAATTAATGAACAAAGAGATTGACATCGACACGGATCAACAGCGCATCCGTCCCGAAAACAGCGAAGTGGAAAGGCTTTGGGCAGAAAACGCCAAAGCCAAAAAATTGACCGGCTGGGAACCGGCCTATGGACATCGTGAAGGTTTTAAATGCGGCCTGCAGGAAACCATTGATTGGTTCCTGAATCCCGAACACCTCAAACAATACAAACCAGGAGATTACAATATTTAATGCCACAACCGGATACTGAAAAAATCATTTCGGCCATTAAATCGGTCATTCACCCCAAAAAAGAAGGGGCAGTAGCTCTGCATGAGCCTTGTTTCAATGGCAATGAATGGAAATACGTTATAGACTGCATTGATTCGACATGGGTTTCCTATGTCGGTAAATATGTGGATCGTTTTGAAGAAATGCTTGCTGATTTCACAGGAGTTAAAAGAGCAGTCGTTGTTGTAAATGGAACAGCGGCGCTTCAGATAGCCTTGAAACTCATCGGTGTCCAGCCGGGGGATGAAGTTCTTGTTCCTGCGCTCACTTTTGTGGCCACAGCCAATGCCGTTGTCCATTGCGGCGCGATTCCACATTTTGTCGATAGTGAAGAAAAAACGCTGGGCATGGATTCGCAAAAACTCAAAGACTATCTGTGTGACATTTGCCGCGTAAATTCGGATGGTTGCACTAACAAACAAACCGGCCGACAAATCAAAGCCGTCATTCCGATGCACACCTTTGGCCATCCCGTCGATCTTGACCCTCTAGCCGACATTTGCCATGAATTCAAACTGGTAATGATTGAAGACGCAGCCGAATCGCTGGGTTCATTTTATAAAGGCAAACACACAGGAAACTGGGGAAAACTCTCCATCCTGAGCTTTAACGGGAACAAGACAATCACCACCGGTGGCGGCGGCGCGATTATTACCAACGATGAAGAAATGGGCAGGCTGGCAAAACATCTGACGACAACCGCCAAGCTTCCGCATCGCTGGGAATATCGACACGACCATATTGGTTATAATTTCCGCTTACCAAATATCAATGCCGCCCTGGGCTGCGCGCAGATGGAACAACTTCCCGGATTTTTAGAGAAAAAAAGAGTGCTGGCCACACGCTATAAACGTGCTTTTGAAAACGTGGAAGGCATTAAAGTCTTCTGCGAGCCGCCTTACGCCAAAAGCAACTATTGGCTGAATGTCTTGCTGCTGGATGAGGCCAACCTTGAACAGCGCGACAAGCTCTTGGAAAAGACCCATGACGCAGGAATCATGACACGCCCCGTCTGGACATTATTAAATAAGCTGGCCATGTTTCAGGATTGTCCATGTATGGACCTGTCCTGCGCAAATAACTTGGAAGCAAGGTTGATTAATATTCCCAGCAGCGCCGTTTTAGGTGAGTAGTATGAGTAAAAGAAAGTTATGCATCGTCACCGGCTCGCGCGCCGAATATGGCCTTTTGTTCTGGCTGATGAAAGAAATCCAGAACGACCCGGAACTGCGACTGCAAATCATTGCCACCGGAATGCATCTGTCACCGGAATTCGGTTTGACATACAGGCAAATCGAAGAAGACGGCTTTGCAATTGACGAAAGGGTGGAGATGCTTCTTTCCAGTGATACGCCGGTTGGCATAACCAAATCCGTTGGCCTTGGTGTTATCGGATTTGCCGATGCCCTTGACCGGTTAAAGCCGGATATTTTGGTAGTGCTTGGCGATAGATTCGAGATTCTGGTGGCCGCGCAAGCTGCCATGATTGCCCGAATTCCGATTGCGCACATTCACGGAGGCGAAACCACAGAGGGTGCCATTGATGAAGCCATTCGACACGCCATAACCAAGATGTCTCATTTCCATTTTACTGCGGCGGCGTTTTATCGCAGCCGGGTAATTCAATTGGGTGAAGCGCCAGAGCGCGTGTTGAATTATGGCGCTCCCGGGCTGGATAATATTAAAAAACTAAAACTTTTAAATAAAAGCGCTTTTGAAAAGGCCATTGATTTCCAACTTGGCAAACCAACCTTTCTAATCACCTATCATCCGGTTACCTTGAGCGACAAATCACCGGAAACGGCATTTCAAGAATTATTAAAAGCGCTTGAGCAACTTCCAGAGGCAAAAATAATTTTTACAAAGGCCAACGCGGATACCGCAGGACGCATTATTAATGATATTATTGATAAATTTGGAGACAAACATCCAAATCGCGTAAAGGCCTTTACATCCATGGGGCAACTGCTTTACCTCAGCGCTATAAAAAATGCGGATGTCATTATTGGAAACTCGTCAAGCGGTATAGTCGAAGCGCCTGCCTTTTATAAACCCACCGTAAATATCGGCCCGCGGCAGCAAGGCAGATTAAAGGCTGATTCTGTAATAGACTGTGATGAAAAAGAACAGGCAATCGTAACCGCTATCAAAAAAGCCTTGTCACCGGAATTTAAAGACGTATTAAAGAAAACAATCAATCCATACGGCAGTGGCAACGCTTCGGCAAAGATCAAAAATTATTTAAAAAAAGTGTCGCTACAGAACATATTGATGAAAAAATTTTATGATGTGAATTACAATGTCACAACAAACAATTCATAAAAATGAATGTTACATCATTGCCGAAGCCGGTGTGAACCATAACGGCAGTATCGAAATTGCCAGACAACTGATTGATGTCGCCGCGGAAGCCGGGGCTGATGTGGTAAAATTCCAGACCTTTAAAGCTGAAAAAGTAATCAGTAAATTTGCGCCAAAAGCCGCTTATCAAAAGAAAACAACGGCCAAAAGCGAATCGCAGTTGGAAATGGTCAAAAAGCTGGAGCTGGATGAAGAGGCGCACAGACAACTTATCAAGCATTGCCGCGCAAAAAAGATCGAATTTCTATCAACGCCTTTTGATTTCGAAAGCATTGATCTTCTTGCGCGTAAGCTCAAACTTAAGCATTTAAAACTACCTTCCGGAGAAATAACGAACGGCCCCTATCTTCTGCATGTGGCAAAAACGGGTAAACCAGTGATTCTTTCGACCGGTATGAGCACACTTGGCGAGGTGGAAACAGCCCTGGGTGTTTTGGCGTTTGGATATCTCGGTATTGATGACAAGCCTTCTCTGAAGAAATTTCATGACGCCTTTTGTTCTGAAGCAGGGCAAAAAGTATTAAAAGACAAGGTGAAGCTTTTGCATTGTACCACGGAATATCCCGCGCCGTTTGAAGAGGTGAATCTGCGAGCAATGGAAACTATGCGTTCTGCCTTTGATCTGCCCGTGGGATTGTCCGACCATACTCCCGGCATTGCCGTACCGATCGCCGCAGTAGCTTTGGGCGCAGCAGTAATTGAAAAGCACTTTACTTTAGACAAAAATCTACCCGGCCCAGATCATAAGGCGTCGTTAGAACCTGAAGAACTGAAGTCAATGGTGGCGGCCATTCGCAACATCGAGAAAGCGCTGGGAAATGGCCAAAAAGCGCCGACACCGTCAGAGCTGATAAATCGAGATATAGCGAGGAAGAGTTTAGTTGCCGCAACAACAATTAGAAAAGGTGAGGTATTTTCACCATCCAACATAAGTGTAAAGCGTCCCGGTAAGGGTATGTCCCCAATGAAATATTGGGAATTAATTAGCGAAATATCCAAAAAATATTACAATGTGGACGACTTAATTTGATAAGTAATAAACCAGTAATTGTGATTGGCGCTGGGGGGCACGCCCGGGTTCTTATTTCATCTTTGAAGGCGTCGCGACGTGAGATTAGTGGGATTCTTGATCCGGACGTAAAGTTGATTGGTCAAACAATCGCGGGAATTCCTGTACTGGGAAATGACGAGACAATAAGCAACTACGCGCCAGATTCGGTTGAACTTGTCAATGGCATTGGTTCAGTGGCAACGCTCGAGAAACGAAAAGCCATCTATATGAAATTTAAAAATGCCGGTTATTCATTTGCAAGAGTTGTTCACCCATCGGCTGCTGTCATGGAAGACGTGCAATTAGGTGAAGGCGTTCAAATTATGGCGGGTGCAGTCGTGCAAACAGGGTGCACCATCGGGAACAACGCCGTCATTAATACCGGCGCGCTTATTGACCACGATTGCATTATCGGCGCGCATGTTCATATAGCGCCAGGTGCTGTCCTATCCGGTGGTGTGGCGATTGGTGAAATGTCGCATATTGGAGCAGCCGCAACCATTATTCAGGGAATCAAAATTGCGGAACGTGTAGTTGTGGGCGCGGGTGCTGTGGCAATCAAGGATATAACCACCGGGAAAAAAGTGGCAGGCAATCCTGCCAAAGATATTCAACAGCGTTGATTTACTTTTTATAGGAAGACATGTTTAACAAAAAAATCCTCATCCCTGATAATATAAAAGTTATTGAAGCGTTACAGCGGTTAGATGAAACCGCGGACAAAGTTTTATTTGTCGTGGATCAAAACATAAAACTGCTGGGCGCGTTGACTGATGGTGACATTAGAAGGTGTTTGCTGGGTGGTAAAAGCTTGGAAGATAATATTTCAGGTGTTTACAATCGCAGTCCAAAATTCATCTTTGAAAAAGAATGTTCGACAGAAAACCTGAAGAAAATGTTTCTGAAATACAAAATAGAAATAATTCCAATCTTAAATGCAGAACATAAACTAATCAATCTTGCTTTCTGGGATAAGGTTTTTGCAGATAAAAAGAAAGCGCCTCGAAAAATAACCAAATATAAAGTTTCTGTTGTTATCATGGCGGGTGGAAAAGGGACGCGCCTTGACCCCTTTACCAAAATACTTCCCAAACCGCTAATCCCCATAGGTGACAAGCCCATCATCGAATTGATCATGGATAGGTTTCATGAATACGGGATGACTGATTTTTATGTAACACTCAGCCACAAATCAAAAATGATTAAGGCATATTTTGAAGAATTTAAAACAAAATATAAAATTAAATATATAGATGAGAATGAACCTTTGGGAACGGCTGGGGGGTTAAAGTATTTGCCGCCGGAAGTATCCGGGACATTTTTTGTTTCCAATTCGGATATTCTGATCGAAGCGGACTACGGTAAAATTTTTAATTTTCATCAAGATAACAAAAATGAAATTACCATTGTGGCGTCTGTGAAAAATTACAACATACCCTATGGAGTTTGTGAAATTGAAAATGGCGGAAGTCTTTGCCAAATAAAGGAGAAACCTAATATGAGTTTTCTGGTGAACACAGGAATGTATGTGGTTAATTCCGACGTATTGAAACTGATTCCACGTGGCGAATACTATCATATCACGCAGCTTATTGAAAACGTTAAATGTAATGGAAAACGAGTTGGTGTCTATCCTATAAGCGAAAATTCCTGGATGGATGTTGGTGAATGGGGAAAATACAAAGAGACGTTAGAAAAATTTAAATTATGATTCTAAAGCCTTACGATTATCAGGAATTATCGGATGGAATATAAAAATTTATTTTCATGTGAAAATCGTACCGCCATTGTTACAGGCGGCAGTGGTCTGATTGGCAGAGAAATTGTCAAGGGATTGGCGCAATATGGCGCGCAGGTCTATATTGCGGACCAAAACGAGGATGCGGCAAGAGCTTTGTTTTCAGATAACATCAAATTTATTTATCTTGATATAACCGATGAACAATCTGTTTGCGGCGCCCTACAACAGATTGCTATGGAAAACGACAAAATTGATATCTTGGTCAATTGTGCTTATCCACGTACAAAGGATTGGGGCGCAAAGTTTGAAAATGTAAAATTTGAATCATGGAAACAAAATGTTGATGACCATCTTGGCGGTTACTTTCTTATGTGCAAAGAAGCTGCCCGGAATATGAAAGAACATGGTGGCGGCAGCATCATCAACCTGTCTTCCACCTACGGAGTTGTCGCGCCGGATTTTTCAATCTATGAAGGCACTGAAATGACCATGCCTGCCGCATACTCACCGATAAAAGCAGGGATAATCGCCATGACAAAATACATTGCCACCTATTTCGCCAGCGACGGTGTTCGGGCAAACACAATATCGCCAGGTGGAATTTTTGATAATCAAGCGCCATCGTTTGTTGAAAAATATTCGCAAAAAACTCCCATGGGGCGAATGGGCAAACCGCACGAAATCGTCGGCGCTGTTATTTTTCTTGCATCAGATGCATCGACTTTTGTCACAGGTCAAAACATCCTGGTGGATGGCGGCTGGACAGCTTGGTAATAAAGGTTAAAGCGCTGTTTTAATGAATGTACTTGTTATTGGATTTGGTTCTATAGGAAGAAGGCATGTTGGTAACCTTGTCAATCATGATGACGTTGAAAAAATCATCGTCTATAGCAAAATCAATGAACATATCAACGGGACATATAAAAAAGACATAACAATGATTAATGCCGCTGAGACTAATTTATCTGCCGCGGTTGATGAGTGCAATCCTGATTTTGTCATTATTGCCAATGAAACATATAAGCATATGGATACGGCAATTACGCTGGCGCAAAAAGGTCTGCATTTATTTATTGAAAAGCCTCTTTCTCATAATCTGGAAAAGATGGATGTTCTCAAGGACATTGTCCGAAAAAGAAATCTCCAGTTATTTATTGCCTATAATTTACGATTTCTGCCAGCCATCGAATATCTACGCGAACAAATCCGGGGAGGCGCACTGGGGGATTTATATTTCGCACAAATTGAAGCAGGTCAATACCTGCCTTCATGGAGACCGGATACTGATTATGCGGCATGCTACAGCGCTGACGAGAAACGAGGTGGGGGCGTCGCTCTCGATTTATCGCACGAAGTTGATTACATGCGCTACCTTTTTGGCGAGCCGCAAAGCTGGAAAACCATTAAGTCAAAAGCCAGCAATCTAAAGATAAACGCCGAAGATATATTTGCCGGCATTTACAAGTATTCTAATGGTTTTATCTGCCAGGTTCATATGGATTATCTACAAGAGAAGCCGAAAAGAGCGATTAGGGTTGTCGGCAGCAAGGGACAAATTTTTTGCGATTTAATCGAAAAACATATAGACGTTCAAACCTCTGGACAAAAAACACGTTTGACAGAAAATAACTTTTTCAATACCGCAGAAACATACAAGACAGAACTGGCACATTTTATCGCCGCGCTTGGTTCGGGGAGCCCCGTTGCCATATCTTTTGACGACGGAATTAAAGCATTGGAGCTATTGGAAGACAGCCATGATAGACAATCATAAAGTAGTTTGCATTATACCCGCCAGGGGCGGTTCCAAAGGCGTGCCCCGGAAAAATATTAAGTTGCTGGCAGGAAAACCTTTAATTGCTTACACAATCGAACAGGCATTGGAATCCAAGTACATTGACAGGACAATTGTCTCTACGGAAGATGATGAAATTGCAGATATTTCCCGGCAGTTTGCCGCGGAAGTGCCATTTATGCGGCCGGAAAATCTGGCTGGCGACCATGTAGCGACGGTTGATGTTCTTCTGCACGCCATCAACTGGCTGGAAGAAAAGGAATTATATTCTTTTGATATTCTTGCCCTTCTTCATACAACAACGCCACTACGAGCAGTGGAAGACATTGACGCCTGTATCGAAATGCTTAAAAGTACTAAGGCTGATAATGTTTTCACTGTAACAGAAGCCTATCGCAATCCATATTTTAATATGGTTGAAGTAGATGAACGTGGAAAAGTGCAGCTTATAAAACAAGGTTCTTTTACATCGCGACAAAGCGCGCCTAAAGTATATGATATGAATTCTTCGATATATGTCTGGTGGAAAGAACGTTTTAAAAAAAGTGTCAAAATATTTATGGACAACAGCCGCATCTATATAATGCCCAAACAACGTTCTGTGGATATTGATGATGACATAGACTTTAAAATCGCTGAAATGATAATGGCTGAAAAAACGAAAAATTATGAGGTAATCCATGAAACGATGTAAAAGATGTCTGATGGCAGACACAAAGCCGGGATTGATTTTGGATGAACAGGGAATCTGTCAGGCATGCAAGCGTTATGAAAAGAGAAGTGAAATTGATTACATAAAGCGGTTTGAAGAGCTAAAGATATTAAGCAGTAAATATAAAAGGACTGATGGAGGATATGATTGCCTGATAGCTGTTAGCAGTGGGAAGGACAGCCATTTTCAAGTCTATGTTATGAAAGAACTGCTGGGTATGAACCCGCTCTTAGTGAGCGCGGGCGATCCGTTCACTAAAACAAAAGCAGGACAGCACAATTTGAATAATATCGCAGAAACATTCGGTTGTGATATGATCACTCTTAATCTTAATCCAGCCTTTGTCAGAAAAATGGTGCGAATTGCTTTTGAGGAACTCGGTAGTCCCACGTGGCCGCTTGATCGCGCAATTTATGTTTTCCCTATCCGTATGGCTATTAATATGAGAATTCCACTTGTTGTATATGGCGAGAACGTCAGCTATGAATATGGCGGCGTCTTGCAGCAGGAAACATATAGTGCAAGCGATCAAATTAACAATGATGTTGCAAAGAAGGTAGATTTTAGTTTGTGGCTAAAAAATGGAATAACCGCAAGCGAATTGAATATGCTTTACTATCCAACGGCGGCGGAAATATCGGCGGCTGAATTGGAGCCAATCTATTTAAGTTATTTCATACCGTGGGACGGTTATCGAAATTATGAAGTTGCCAAGCGCTACGGATTCAGAGATTTGACGCACGAATGGCGTAGGGATGGCTATATCGAAGATTATGATCAGATTGATTCCATCGCATATTTAATGAACGTCTGGATGAAGTATCCCAAATTTGGGTTCGCGAGAGCCACAGATGTCGTCGGCTATTGGATCCGAAGCGGCAGAATATCTAAAGAAGAGGGTGTTGAACTGATCCGTCAACATGATCACAAGTTAGACCAGCTGGTGTTGGATGATTTTTTAAATTTTACAGGATATTCTGATAGAGAATTTTGGCGAATTGTTGATAAATTTTATAATCGAGAGCTTTTTGAAAAAAATCATTATGGTGAGTGGATATTGAAGTATCCAGTTTGGGAAGATAAGTGAGCTAATCCCTTAAATTTCGATATGTTAAAAAATAATTCAAAAGCACGAATACTAATCGCATTAAAAGACAGACTCTCTCTCTTTGTCATTCCGGATATTTTGTATTTTACTACTGATGCGTGGGTAAAGGATAAAGAAGGCCTTCTTGAAACAGTAACAAAGAGGTTTCAACATGTTTGTCTTGCAATCCGCTCATCAGCGGGTGATGAAGATGGACACCAGCAGGCGCGAGCCGGTGAATATGACTCTGTTTTAAATGTGCCCGGCAATGACCGGCATCAAATTTCAGCGGCTATTGAAAAAGTGATTGATAGCTATAATCGCAAAGGGTCGCGTAAGAGCGAAGACGAAGTTATCGTTCAGCAGATGGTGCAAAACACCACAATGAGCGGCGTTGTTTTTACCCACGACCTCAACACGGGCGCGCCATATTATGTTGTGAATTATGATGATGTTACAGGATTGACCAATACAGTAACTGCGGGAGACGGAGAATATGCCAATCGCACACTTTATATCCATCGCGGCGCGATATCTGCGCTTCGCTCTGAACGTTTTCAGAAGCTTTTACTTGCAATCCATGAATTGGAAAGTGTTGTGGGCAGCCAGTTCCTCGACATTGAATTTGCCATAGGTGCAGACTTGACCCCTTTTCTGTTTCAAGTGCGGGCCATTACCACGCAGCCCAACTGGAACCGTGCGGTTGCAAAAAGAATTGACCGGATGTTGGAGGGAATTAAATCTTTTGTGAGAAATAGGTTCAAACCGATACCCGGTGTTTTTGGTAGCACAACGGTTCTTGGACAGATGCCTGATTGGAATCCTGCCGAGATGATTGGTCGTGCCCCCAGAGCATTGGCTTTATCGCTTTATCAGCATTTAATTACTGATCATGCGTGGCGCATTGCTCGCCGAAAAATGGGCTACGCCGTGCCTGCCGGACAACCTTTGATGGTCTCACTTGCCGGTCAGCCATTTATAGATACACGCATGAGTTTCCATTCATTTTTACCATCGGCAATTGAGCCGCAAATAGCCAATAAACTTGTCAATGCATGGTTAAAACGCTTGCGCGAAAAGCCGGAATTGCATGATAAGGTGGAATTTGATGTTGCCATTACAACCTATAGTTTCGATATTGATGAAAAAATAAATACCTTGACAGATGATGCGCTGACCCAAGAAGAAGAAGAAATCTTTAAAAAACTCAGAAAGCAACAAACCCTGGATAATATAAAGAGTATTGGTGAAGGCAGTATTGACAGAGCCTTTCTATATATCAATGAATTGCTGCGGAAGCAAAAAACCAGAACGGATTATAATCAGGCGTTCAATGGCGTGGAAAGTCTGTTTGGCTTGATTGATGACTGTATTTATCTGGGGACAGTGCCATTTTCGATTTTGGCGCGGCATGCCTTCATTGCCCGTACCATTCTAATCTCCTTAAGTCAGCGTGACGTTCTTTCAGTAACAGAAATTCAGAATTTCCAATCAAGCATCAAAACTATCGCGGGTGAACTTGTTGATGACATGCGGCTGTTTAGGGAAGGCCGATTGGATAGGAAAATATTTATGGATAAGTATGGGCATTTACGGCCGGGCACTTATGATATTATGTCGCGCCGTTATGACCAAATGGACGATTTTTCTTTGGGTGCAAAACCAACAATACATGAAAAATCAACGCAGCCTTTTTCTCTTAGCGCGTCAAAGATAAATAAAATCAATAGATTTTTATCTGTGGAAGGTTTTGATGGGATTGACGCCGACAAGTTACTTGAATATATGAGGCGGGCAATCATCGGTCGAGAATATGGAAAATTTGTTTTTACCAGAACTGTCAGCGATATGCTGGAACTGATCGCAGCTTATGGGGAAAAGCATGGCTTAAGCCGTGAAGAAATGTCGCACATTTCGATAAAGCAGCTTCTTTACATTGCAACCACCAGTGAGGAAACCAGCATTGAGGACCAATTGCGTGAGCAGTCGGAGAAAAATGCTGAACAGCACGCGATCGCAGCGGCAATCCGGTTGCCGCAAGTATTGTTTGACGAGGCAGGCATTCATGTTATACCTTTTCAGGTAACAAATCCAAACTTTATTACTCACAAAAAGGTGACAGCGCCATGTGTTTATCTTAGCACGGATCAATCAATTCCATCTCTGGACGGTAAAATTATATTGATTGAAAACGCAGATCCTGGATTCGACTGGATTTTTTCACATCCCATTGCCGGTTTGATAACAGAATATGGCGGCGCTAATTCCCACATGGCCATACGATGCGCTGAATTTGGCATACCCGCGGCAATCGGCTGCGGTGAGCAACGATTCGAATCTTTAGTTAAAGCAAATCAGATTCTGCTTGACTGCACAAATTGCTTTATTGATCAATTTTGATAATCATTTGGCATGCAACCCCATGCTATTTCACAAAATATGTTAATTAAAAAAAACACTTCAAGAGATACCGAAGCAGATGATCTAAGGGTTGCATATGGAAATGTGTTTTGGATTACAGGTTTGTCCGGCGCTGGTAAAACAACGATTTGCAGGAAATTTGTAAATTATTTGCGCGGTATTGGGCAACGCATAGTTATGCTTGACGGTGACGAGTTACGCGCTGTAATGGGTGTGTCAGGTAATACGTATATGCGCGAAGATAGGCTAAAATTAGCCAAGCGTTACGCGCAGCTGTGTCACGTTATCTCTTCACAAGGCGTGGATGTCGCTATAGCTACAATATCTATGTTTCATGAGATACACGATTGGAACAGAAAGCATCTGCCCGGGTATTTTGAAATATTCTTAGATGTGCCGCTTAGTGTATTGGCAAGGCGCGATTCCAAAGAGATATATAGCAGTGCCAAAAACGGCGAAATGAAAGATGTGGCAGGTATTCATTTTTCTATTGAACCACCTCTAAATCCAGATATTCATATTAAGTGGACGGAAGGTATGAATCCAGATATTACATTAAAGCTTATTATAGAAAGATTGAATGAAAAAAAGGATAGTGCGCAGAGGGATGGAGAATAAAACTAAATTTCTTGTCGCAATAACACAGCGTGTGGACTATATTAGTAACCGAGATGAATTGCGTGAATCTTTGGATATGCGTTTAGTTCAATTAGTTCTTTCCGCTGGCTATATCCCTGTTGCGACATCAAACAGCCTTTTGAACTTTGAGAAAAAGGATAATAGGCAATGCGGAAAAAGATTACCGCTTGATGATTTGCTTAGCATGGTAAAACCAGACGCCATTGTGCTTTCTGGTGGAAATGACATTGGCCAATATCCGGAACGTGATGAAACGGAAAAATGCCTGCTTGATTGGGCTGCAAATCACCGCATGCCTGTATTGGGTGTTTGCCGTGGTCTTCAAATGATGGGTGTCTGGGCGGGCGGAACGCTTGTCCATGTGACAGGCCATGTGCGGTCGAGACATAATTTAGTTTATCAAGAAAGCGCAAGTAGCTGGCCAGAAAGTGTGAATAGCTATCACAATTTGGCGCTTGCTGGTTGTCCCGCCGGATTTCAAGCGATTGCACACGCTGAAGATGGCTCAATAGAGGCAATTCGTCACGTTGATTTACCATGGGAAGGATGGATGTGGCATCCAGAGAGAGAAATACCGTTTGTTGATAAAGATATCAAACGGTTAAAGGCATTATTCGGTGGATGAATAAAATTCTTGCTTTAGCGATTCAAACCGCAAGAAAAGCGGGACAAACAATCCTTGCCTATTACGGGAAGAACCATGTTGTTGATGAAAAGCAGGATGGCTCGCCGTTAACCCTTGTTGACCTGATGTCTCAAGACATCATAATCAAAGAGCTGATGCCTTCCGGAATAAAAATTGTATCTGAGGAATTAGCTGAACAGCATATTGGCACGGCGACTTACTGGCTGGTTGATCCGCTTGATGGCACCAAAGACTATCTGGCCAAAAACGACGAATTTACAGTAAATATAGCACTCATAAGAAACAGGTATCCGATATTGGGTGTTGTCTATGCACCTGCATTGGATGAGCTGTATGCAGGTATTGTTGGGCAGGGTGGCTGGAAGGAAATAAACGGCATGAAGTCCGGCATGGCATTAACACCCAAACATTCATTTCTTCGTATGGCGGTTAGCCACTTCCATGATAATCCTGATGCAAAGGATTTTGCATATGACAATAATATTTCTGCATATGTGCCACTTGGAGCAGCGCTTAAGTATGGGCGACTGGCCGCTGGCGAAATTGATGTCTATCCAAGATTAGTAGGAACATCGGAGTGGGATACGGCTGCGGGGCAGGCCGTGTTGGAGGCAGCGGGTGGCCAGGTCTTGGATTGGCATACAGGAGAAAGACTGTATTATGATAAAAACAATCGAAGAAACGGCCGTTTTTTGGCATTGCGCAATCCATATAAATATAACGAGTTTAAACTGAAAGAATACAGGAGAGAGCTGCTATGAAAGCAATTGTCCTAGCCGCGGGTGAAGGAACGCGGCTGCGGCCCTATACGCTGGACAGGCCTAAATGTCTGGTTGAAATTGATGGTAAAAGTCTTCTTGACCGGCAATTAGACATTTTACGCGCAGCAGATATCGAACCAATCATACTGATTGGCGGCTATCATTCAGAAATGTTGCTGCGGCCTGGCACACTGCTTCGCACAAATCCGCGCTATGGGGAGACAAACATGGTGTGGACTCTGTTTTGTGCGGAATCTGATCTTGAGGGCGATCTAATAGTAAGTTATGGCGATATTGTTTATTCACAGGAAGTATTAAAAGCACTTCTGCAATCAACTGCCGATATTTCTGTAACAATAGACCTGGATTGGGAAGCCTATTGGCGTGCCAGAAATGAAGACCCGTTAACCGATGCCGAGACGCTGAAATTAGCACCGGACGGCCGGATCTTGGAGATTGGCCAAAAACCCAAATCAATGGAGGAAATCGAAGGCCAATACATGGGCCTTATGAAATATACAGCAAAAGGTCTTGAGTTATTGCGACAGGCTTTTCACACAGGACAAAAAAAAGAGAATATCAGAGGTAAACTGCCTGAAAAAGCTTACATGACGGATTTACTGCAAGCGATGATTGACGCAGGTATCAGGCTTGATTCAGTGCCCGTGCATGGAGGATGGGTTGAGGTGGATACTGTCAGTGATTTGACATCCGAAGTTACCAGAAAACGATTGGCTGATATAAATAGATGAGGAATTAATTTTATGAGCATTGAATTCGGCATGCAAGAGAATATCGCAAGAAATATTGTGCTGATTGATGGTATCACGCGCTGCGGTAAATCGCTATTTTCTGGCATACTTCCATCACTTGATAAATTTGAGCATATTCGCTTTATTACATTACTTGAGCATGTTGTCCCAGCTATGTCGTTAGGCGCAATCAACCCATCATGTGCCCGTTCCATGTTACGCACATTAATGAACGAGATTGCTTATGATACTCTTTTATCACGGAATGCTAATTTCCGGCCCAGTGATCAAACTGGAATACTCAACTATCCGAGACCTCAAGTCTACATGGAACGTCTAACACAAGAGGAAGGTTTACCGATTATTGAAAAATTAAGAAGCTGCAACTACCACTTCCCGTTTCAGACACACGATATAATGGTAAATTTAAATCATTTCGACAGTCTTGATATAGACTATAAAATGATTGCAATGTATAGACATCCCATTGACAACATCTATTCGTGGTTTACACGGGGATGGGGCGAGAGATTTCTTGATGATCCCCAGTCTTTTACCTTAAGCATAAGTCATAATGGGAATATTCTGCCCTGGTATTGTGCCAATTATGCCGAGGAATGGCTTACGCTTAATCCTATGGAACGTTGTGTGCGGACGGCGTTAGATTTGCTTACCCGCTCGATCGATCAGCACAAAAAATCGCAGCATACAGAGCGTATACTTACGCTAACATTTGAAGATTTTGTTCAAGATACCGATTTTCAAATGAAGCGTATTTGCAGTTTTCTGGAAACAAGTACAACACCCTGGACGCCTGCGTATCTTGCTGAAGCGCGCTGCCCGCGCATTCTTGATCCAAAAGACCGCACACGAAAACTAAATGAATTCAAGAAAGGAATTTCCTCGGAATTATTCGATAAATTAGTAGAATTCTCGAAACAGTATGAGCATGGCTTGTATGGCCTTTTAACAAAAAGATGAAGGAAATTTCATAGAGGCACCCTAATAACCATATTGTGGATAATTCAACGATCTCATATAAGTCTCACATAGAAAAACTTACTTATTTTTTCATTGACCTGGAAAAAAAGCACGATCTCCTGGAATGGGAAATTGATGGGGTGTTGGCCTGGCAATCAGCCAGAATAGCTTTATACATGGCAATACGGCGCCTTGTTGAGTCACATGCTGCATTGTCAAACAGGCAAACTATTTTAGACAAGTTTAAAGTATTCTATAAAAGAGCTATTATTAATTCGATTATTTTCAATCCATTCTTAGATTTTACAAGATCCGACGCGCTGGTATTTGAGAGTGGGAGGAAATACTTTGTCGATGATAAATACATAGATATTTACACCAAATATTTTTGTGATGATTTGGCGAAAGACTCAATATCACACACCAAGTATGGAACTAATTATGTTGCTGACGATCTTGCAGTGCGTAGTTTTAAAGTAAAGCATATTGATTTTATTGTTCTGGCATCTCAACTAATATCGTATTTCATTAATACCTCTATCAGTAAAAATGACACCTCGAAAATTAAAATTATCGAGAATGAAATTAATGCGGCATTAAGCATAAAGATTGAACTTGGCGCTATTCTAATCAATGAAATTAAGAAATTTAAGTCGCAATACCCTTTTTATAAGTTGCTATTTAAAATAAAGAAACCAAGAGATATATATTTGACTGATTCACCCAGCAAAGCGCCCTTGATAAAAGCTGCAAAAGATTGCAATGTCACTGTTAGTGAATTTCAACACGGCTTAATTGTAAAAGAAGAACTGGTATCCAATTTTCCTGAAACGAAAGAGGACAGTTTATACTACTTCCCAAATAAGTTTCTTCTTTGGGATAATTTAAATGCATGCACGGCCAAAATTCCCTTGTCCAACAAGAATATCGTTTATTTTAAGAACAAACATTTAGAATTTATGCGCAATAAATGTCAGGATATTCCAAGAAAAGAAAAGCAGATATTAATAATTGCGCAGATAACTGGATTTGATGCGATATTAGATTTTGTGCTGAACAACACTGCGGAAATGAAAGAATGGCAATTTATCTATAAATTACCAGCGGGGCAGACGGTCGGGGCTTTTGTGGACGCATCAAACTTTAATGTTTCTGAGCACAAAAATCTAAAGGTAATAGGTAACGAACAATCGTTATACCCATTCATGGCTGAATCAAAATATGCGATCGGTGTATATTCTACTGGCTTAATCGAGGCATCGTATTTTGGATGCGAGGTGTTATTGCTGAATTTACCAGGTGTTGAGCAAGCCAGTATCTTAATTGAACAGAATAAGGCTAAGTTAATCAATGCGAATGAGAGGCTATTAGATTATTTATAATGGCATAAAAGATAAATATGCTATTAATCTATTCACCATCAGCAGCGTTCTATATCTGACCTTCATTTGTGCTCCGCGCAATCTTTAATGAAAATAAAGTCTCACTTATTAATAATCACGCCAATTTTAAAGAAGATTGGATCATTGGCGTTGTTTTCCATGGGCGGCATTACCTCTGGCCTGTTGAGTCTATTTTTGTTGCCATTTTTTACTGAAAATTTAAGCGTTGTGGAATTTGGCAAAGTTACCTTTTATATGTCTTTAGTTACATTTATATCATGTTTTTCTTTATTAGGTCTGAACACATATACTCTGAAAGAAGTTTATTATAAAAATAATAAAAAGGAACAAATAATGTTCTATTGCAACATGTTCCTTTTTATTTTTGTTTGGAATGTCATTTTATGTTTAATTTCTTACCCATTGTTGCTTTTAATCGTGCCTGCGCTATTTCCAGAGATGCAGATCCATCCATATCTAATTATTGTTTTATTTAGCATGCTGGCAAGCTCTCTGATGATTATTCCGGTAATCATTTTAAGGGTTTCTCAAAAACCTCTATTCTATGGGTTAATAACAACAGGCGCAATTTTAATGTCGCAATGTCTTTCTGTGATTTTTGTCATGCAATCACCTTTCGGTTATTCAAAAATGTTAGGCGCTTGTGTTAGCAGTCTGTTTGTGGGGGGAGGTAGCTTAATCGTTCTGCTTTACTATGGTAAAAAGTATTCGAAAAAATACTACCGCCTTGATTTTGCTGAAATAAAAAAGGGAGTTATCTTTGGTTATCCACTTATTCTAACAAGTATTCTGACTTATCTAGCCAGTTCATTTGATGCCTTGCTGATTGGTTGGTTTTTAGCCCCTGCTGATTTAGGCATATATGGCGTCGCCTTAACGATTTCTGCCGGTATAACAGTGGTGTTGTATGCATTGTATCAGCTTACCGAGCCAGACTTTTTCCGGATTGCAACGGATGAGGAAAACTTTAAAAAAAGTGGGTTTGCCAATTTACTTCTAAAGGTATGTTCCATTATTACTCTATTGGGAACAATAATATGTCTTTTTATAATTCCTTTAGGCCAATTTCTTATCAGGAGGGCAGAATTCGCTAGTGCAGTGTCGCTTTTGCCGATGATAGCGGGTGCCATTATCCTTAGGTCTTGTAATTCCTTTTCCCTTATAGGGATAACTGCATTAGGCAAAACACGGATCTATCCTGTTTTAACTGCAGTGAAAGTTATATTTGTCATATCGTGCGAAATCATAGGGATAAAAATTATGGGGATCAGTGGTGTGCCTATGGGAATGTTTGTCGGAGAAACACTGTATAGTTTTGTAATCTTAGTAATTGTTACAAAAAGATATGCATTTAACATTCAAAAAGCTTATAGATTCCTTCTCATATTAATTTCCTGTTTATTTCTTGTATTTGGCACGTTCTTGTTTCCGAGTCAATATCCCAGCATTGTTGCGGCGATTATTTCTTCGTTATTTATGGTGTATTTATCCTGTGGTCGTGGTCGGGAATTAATGATTTAAATCGAACAGCCAGTTGATCGAGGGGATAATCTAATATCCTTTTAATCCGCGCAATGCCCGAAAGCTTGCAAAACAGTGGCGCTATAATGGTTGTATACGCAAAACTAATAATATTAGAAAAATAAACATGATTAAAACAATCATATTGACTTATTTCAACGGCTATCAAAGAGAAAACGGATTACTTCAAAACATTATCGCACTGCTTTTTATCCCTTTAGGATTTGTTGCAGTTTTCTTTTCGTGGCTATGGAAAAATAGGTCTGTCACATCAGGAATTCTTTTGTTTGCTTATATGACAGTCGGTTTTATACCTTGGCCGAGGGTTGGTTGGTTTGGAATTGTGCACATTGCTCTTTTGCTATGGTTTACAATTTGTCTGTTATCATTCACTAATGGTAAAAGAGGCAGCTATACTAAATTGTTTACAATGCCTATCGATAAAATTATCGTGACATATTTTATGGCCGATATAATAATCAATCTATTAAAAGGCACGCTGGTATATGAACAGATCTACAATAACCTAATATTATGCATTATGTATTTTTGCATTTCTGCGACAATATCTAGTAAAAGGGATATCCTAACAATAATTGGCTTTGGAGTTGTTGCTGTCTTTTTAAATTGCTTTGATTTCTTTCTTTCCTATTATTTGAATAGAGATCAAATGGCCTTAACCTTTGCTATGAATGTGTTAATGTCGTCCTCCAATGGGTTTGCCATTAGTAATGCTGTGTGGATAGGATTGGCGATCTATCAAATTAGCACTGTATCTTCAAAAGTCTTAAAGATTATATATTTATTGGGTGCTACTCTGTCTTTTTGTGCTTTATTTATGGCAGGGAGTAAAATAGCAACTTTTTGCATGGTTATGTTGATAAGTCTCTATTTCTATGATGCTAATATGCCGAAAAGGTACAAAATATATGTCATGTGCGGCTTATGTATATTATCTGCTATAATGTTTTTATCAATTATTCTACTTACAAATATTGATTCTTTGGAGGGGCGTTTAGAGAGATATACGAAATTGACATCTTCTTTGCGTGACATTATCTTAATAAATACGCTCGAGAAGTCAACAGAGCATTTAATATTAGGAAGTGATATTGGGTACATAACCAAAGTAGATATCGGCGATCTGACCGACTCTATTTATGATAGAGAACTTGGTAAATTTCGTTCAAAAACTGGTGACGAATATTTTGAACATACACATTGTTGGTATACGCAAGTGCTTTTAGACACAGGTTTAATAGGATTAGGTTTTCTAGTATTTCTCCTTTTTACATCCTTGAAATCAAACTTCAGACATATAGTGCAGCGTAGTGTGTTAAAGAATGACTCTCTTTTCTTATGTCTTAAGTATGCAATGATTGCCATTCTTATCATCGGCTTATTTCAAAATGTTAGAGTGGCGTCAGAGTTATTTGTGTTTTTTCTGCTATTTGCCAGAATGGCCAACAGCATAATACGATTTGAGCTAAAACGGGAGTGATTGCATCACACGATTTTAAGAGGTACTTAAATGAGCTATTTGGGTTGAGACGCTTTGAAAAACCCCCAATATTTACTTTTGGTCAAATTTTTTTAAATTTCAAGAAAGAAACCTTAGGGCAGGTCTGCCTGAACAAGGCATCCATCGCATTTATGATTATCTCGGAAAACCTCGCCCGATCGGCACCATCATGTAATTGGCTTAATCCGAAATACTGCTCCACAATATACCGGATATTGGAAATAGCCTTGTTGCGTGCTTTCTCATATGCCGTAAGCTCCGTACCGGCGGTCGCTTTTCTCATGATACCGTCTATAATACTCCCCAAAAACTGGACAGATGAATAAGGTGCGTGCTAACCTGCCGATACATCAAAGGAGAGAAGAAATGGCCAAAAGCATGCGAAGAAACCACGATGGCGCCTTCAAAGCCAGAGTCGCCCTGGAAGCAGTGAAGGGGGAAAAGACCATGGCCCAGCTTTCGAGCGAATATGGTGTCCATCCCAATCAGATCCGCCAGTGGCGGCAACGATTGTTGGACGAACTGCCTGACGTATTTTCCGACCGCCGCCAGAAGCAAGATAAAGAAGGCGAAGTGATGACAGCAGAACTATACCGCCAGATCGGCCAGCTCAACGTAGAACTGGAATGGCTTAAAAAAAAATCCCAACTGCTTCTGTTCCCGGTCGTGATAAATTGAGCCAAAAATGGTCGTTGAAAAGTGAGCCACCTAGAGGTGGAGTTATTGAGAGAAAAGAGTAAGGTATGTATTTTTATCTCAATAGGATCGAGGAGGCGCCATTGAAAAAAAGGAGACCGTTTTGGAGATACATGTAATGAAGAGGCAGGGTCTGAGCCAGCGTCAGATTGCCAGGAAGCTGGGTATCAGCCGGAACACGGTGAAGAAATACCTTGATGAACCGACACTGGCTATGAAAAAGCAAAGCGTATCCAGTCGTAAAAGCCAATTGGATGCCTATCGCGGCAATATTGAAGCATGGCTTATGGAAGACATGGATTATA
>ERZ795049.2448-NODE-2448-length-21711-cov-27.304119_pt1 | contig 21711 bp, 19 predicted proteins | sample MGYA00375133_ERZ795049 | MGnify/ENA primary metagenome ERZ795049 (study PRJEB30178, sample SAMN05720147) | activated sludge metagenome | isolation source: anaerobic digester from wastewater treatment plant | place: Japan | collected 2015-04-20 ...
CCTCGTCGTCGAGGGGGCAGCCCACGACGATGATGCTGCGGGCCTGGACGGTGACGGTCGCCCCGGGGACCAGGACGCCAGAGGTCGCGGCAACGCTCGCCACAGCGGGCTTGGCGTCTTCTACGTCGCCCGCGGTGTTGATCTCGACGAACCACTTGCGGCCGTAGGACGCCTCCGGGATGACGAAGTCGATCGGCTCGTAGTGGGCGTTGAACAGCACGAGGAACGAGTCGTCCCGGATCGCTCCGCCGCGCGAGTCGGTCTCGCGGATGGCCCGGCCGTTGAGGAACACCATGAGGCTCTTGGCATAGCCGTTGGCCCAGGCCTCCTCATCCATGTGCTCGCCGTCGGGCTCGAACCAGGCGATGTCGCCGAGGTCGCTCTCGCCGCCGTGATCGGCACTCCCAGCGAAGAATCGGCGCCTGCGGAAGACCGGGTGCTCGGCCCGCAACCGCATGACGTGTCGGGTGAAGTCGAGCAGAGACTCCTGATCGGCGTCCAAGGTCCAATCAACCCAGGCCAATTCGTTGTCCTGGCAATAGACGTTGTTGTTGCCTTGCTGAGTGCGACCGAATTCGTCGCCGTGAGCGATCATCGGCACGCCCTGCGCGAGCAACAGGGTCGTCAACAGGTTGCGTTGCTGACGCTGGCGCAGCGCACGAACCGCCGGGTCGGTCGTCGGCCCTTCGACACCGCAGTTCCACGAACGGTTGTGGCTCTCTCCGTCGCGATTGCCCTCGCCATTGGCGTCGTTGTGCTTGTCGTTGTAGGACACCAGGTCCCGCATGGTGAAGCCGTCGTGCGCAACGACGAAGTTGACCGACGCGACCGGCCGACGCCCGGAGTGGGCATAGAGGTCAGACGACCCGGTGAACCGCGAGGCGAACTCCCCCAGGGTCGCCGCCTCACCACGCCAGAAGTCGCGCACCGTGTCGCGGAACTTGCCGTTCCACTCGGTCCACAGGGGCGGGAAGCCACCCACCTGGTAACCACCGTCGCCGAGGTCCCACGGCTCGGCGATGAGCTTGACCTGGCTGACGATCGGGTCCTGCTGGATGAGGTCGAAGAACGCCGAGAGCTTGTCGACCTCGTGGAACTGCCGCGCCAACGTCGCCGCGAGGTCGAACCGGAACCCGTCGACGTGCATCTCGGTCACCCAGTAGCGCAGCGAGTCCATGATGAGTTGCAGGACGTGCGGGCTGCGCATGAGCAGGCTGTTCCCGGTGCCCGTTGTGTCGTAGTAGTGCGCGAGGTCGCCGCCGACCAGTCGGTAATAGTTGTCGTTGTCGATCCCCCGGAAGGCCAACGTCGGGCCCAGGTGGTTGCCCTCGGCGGTGTGGTTGTAGACGACGTCGAGGATCACCTCGATGTCGGCCTCGTGCAGCGCCTTGACCATCGTCTTGAACTCCAGCACCTGCTGCCCGCGGGTGCCGTAGGCGGCATACCCGTTGTGAGGGGCGAGGAAGCCGATGGTGTTGTAGCCCCAGTAGTTGCGTAATCCCTTGTCCAACAACGTGAAATCCTGGACGAACTGGTGCACCGGCATGAGCTCGATCGCCGTCACGCCTAGGCGGCGCAGGTGCTCGATCGTCGCGGGGTGGCCGATGCCGGCATACGTCCCGCGGATCTCCTTGGGCACGTCGGGGTGGAGCATCGTCAGCCCCTTGACGTGCGCCTCATAGATGACCGAGTCGTGATAGGCGTGCCCCGGCGGGCGGTCCTTGCCCCAGTCGAAGAACGGGTTGGTCACGACGGAGTACATCGTGTGGCCGAGGGAGTCGACGGCGTTGGGGACGCTCGACAGGCCCAACGCCGGGTCGCCGAAGGAGTAGCCGAACAGCGCCTGGCTGCCCTGCATCTCCCCGTCGATCGCCGTGGCGTAGGGGTCGAGCAAGAGCTTGTCCGGGTTGCACCGGTGACCCTTCGCGGGGTCGTAGGGGCCGTGGACGCGGTAGCCGTAGCGCTGACCGGGCTGGATCGTCGGCAGGTACACGTGCCACACGAAGGCATCGTGTTCGGGCATCTCGACGCGAGTCTCGGTGCCGTCGTCAGCGATGAGACACAACTCGACGCGCTCGGCGACCTCGGAGAACAGCGCGAAGTTGACCCCCGAACCGCCGTAGGTCGCCCCCAAGGGGTAGGGCTTTCCGGGCCAGATCTGCATCAGTGCCTTCACAAGTCTCTAGGTGGGGACGAGAGGGTATGCCGTCCGTCCGGCTCCCGGCCTCCCCGCCGGACACCCCCATCCTGCCAGCACACCCACCTTCCCCGCTGCGGGCCGGCCCCAACCCCCTCCGAGCGGGCCGCGTTGGCGGCTTCGCGCGCGGTCAACGTCAAGGCGACCGGATGCGTCTATGAGACGTGGGCACATTGCGAAACATCCTGATATTGACTGCGATTGCCGCGCTGTCAGCCTGCGCGGGACCCGCGACGTCACCGCCGTCGAGCGCCTCAACCTCACCCCCGTCCCTCGGTGGTTTCGAAAACTCGCCAGCCTCAACGACGCCGCTCCTCGACCCTGCACAGCTCGCCGTCGAGGCGTTCCTGCGCACGGACCCCGAGGTCGTCAGGCGGTTCGGCGCCACCCCACACGATGGCCGCCTGGCCTGTGCCTTCGCGCCGATCGTTCCCCGCCGGGACAATCACCTCTTTGCGCGGTTCCTCTGCCTGGAGGTCATGGGGACAGGGCCAGGGGCGTACAGCATCTCCGGGAGCGCGTCGTCGATCGCCATGACCATCGACCCAGCGTCCGGCGCCGTGCGCGATTGGCGCACGCCGCGGGACGGCGCCGACGGCAGGACAGATCTCGGGGAGATGTTCCCCGCCGACGTCATGAACGCCTTCCGCAGCGCCGACACGGCAACCGCCAACCGGCAGACCTCCGAGATGCAGAGCCGATGCCTCGCCATCGCGAATGAACTCGCCGCAGCGTCCTGACGGCGACGCGCGAGTGCGTGACGGCGACGAGCCCATGCCTGGAGGCGACGCGCGAGTGCGTGACGGAGTGCGATCGAGGGGGTGATCACCCCGTCAGTCGCACTCCGTCACGCACTCACTCGGGTGGAACCAGCCAAACGAGCCGAAAGCTCAGGCGAGATGGGCCACGACATCGTCGGCGGCGGCATACGGGTCGGTCGTGCCGGCCACCACAGCGGCAGCGTGTTCGGCGATGCCGTGCCCGGCCCGCAGGTCACCCATCCGGGCCCGCAGCGCCGCCAGCGCGATCGCCTCGATCTCATCCGACGCCCGCCGCAACCGACGGGTATGCCGCGTGCCCGTCGCATCGAGCCAGGCCTCGTGCTTGTCGATGGCCTCCATGACCTCGTCCAGCCCCTCGCCGCGCGAGGCGACGGTCTTGCACACCGGCGGCCGCCACAGGCCCGGCTCGGTGCGGTCGCCGAGAGAGATCATGTGCCGCAGGTCGCGCACCGTCGCGTCGGCCCCGTCGCGGTCGGCCTTGTTGACCACGAAGACGTCGCCGATCTCGAGGATCCCCGCCTTGGCGGCCTGGATGCCGTCGCCCATCCCTGGGGCGAGCAGAACGATCGTCGTATCGGCCAGACCGGCGATCTCGACCTCGGACTGCCCGACGCCGACGGTCTCGACGAGCACAACCTCGCAGCCGGCTGCGTCGAGCACCCGGATCGCTTGCGGCGTGGTCCACGCCAGCCCACCAAGGTGCCCGCGAGAGGCCATCGAGCGGATATAGACCTCGGGGTCGAGCGCGTGCTCCTGCATCCGCACCCGGTCACCGAGCAGCGCGCCACCGGAGAACGGCGAGGACGGGTCGACCGCGAGGATCCCCACCCGCTTGCCGCGGGCCCGGAACGCCGCCACCAACGCGCTCGTCGAGGTCGACTTGCCGACCCCGGGCGAGCCGGTGAGACCGATGACGTGAGCCTTGCCCGTGTGAGGGGCCAGCGCCGCCATCACCTCACGCAGCGCGGGATGGGCATCTTCGACCAACGAGATCAGGCGCGCGACGGCGCGGGGTGACCCGGCTCGGGCAGCGGTGACCAGTGCGGCGACATCGACCGGGCGGGGCGGCATACCAACCTCTCGGGGCGGGGTGAAGGACACGGCGACCGACAGGGTATGCCGCGCGGTGCCCGCAGGGGGTCGGGCAGCCGCGCGGCATACACGATGACAACCCGGGAGGACGCCGTGCGGTTCCCCCGGGGGAAGATCAGGCCTTCGGGACCCGCACGATGAGCGCGTCGCCCTGGCCGCCGCCGCCGCAGAGGGCAGCCGCACCGACGCCGCCGCCGCGGCGCTTGAGCTCGTTGGCCAGGTGCAGGACGATCCGGGCGCCCGACATGCCGACCGGGTGGCCCATGGCGATGGCGCCGCCATTGACGTTGACCTTGTCGGGGTCGACGCCGAGCTCCTTGGTGGAGGCCAGACCGACGGCCGCGAAGGCCTCGTTGAGCTCGAGCAGGTCGAGGTCGGCGGGCGTGATGCCCTCCTTGGCGCACGCCTTGACGATCGCGTGGGCGGGCTGGGACTGCAGCGTCGAGTCGGGGCCAGCGACATAGCCGGCGGCGCCGATCTCGGCCAGCCAGGTCAACCCGAGAGCCTCGGCCTTCGCCTTGCTCATGACGACGACCGCAGCGGCCCCGTCGGAGATCTGCGAGGCGCTGCCCGCGGTGATCGTGCCGTCCTTGCGGAAGGCCGGCCGCAGCCCGGCAAGGCTCTCGGCCGTCGTCGCGGCGCGCACGCCCTCGTCGGCCTTGAACTCGATCGGGTCGCCCTTGCGCTGCGGGATCATCACCGGGACGACCTCGTCGTCGAACAGGCCGTCCTTCCATGCCTTGGCGGCCAACTCGTGGCTGCGTGCGGAGAAGGCGTCCTGCTCCTCGCGGGTGAACTCGCGGTCACCGCTGTTGGCCGACTCGGTGAGGTTGCCCATGCCCTGGTCGGTGTAGACGTCCCACAGGGCGTCGTAGTCCATGTGGTCGCGCATCTTGACCGTGCCGTACTTGAAGCCCTCGCGGCTCTTCTCCAGCAGGTGGGGCGCGTTGGTCATCGACTCCATGCCGCCAGCGACGACGATCTCGCACTCACCCGAGCGGATGAGCTGGTCGGCCGTGGCGATGGCGTTGATGCCCGACAGGCAGACCTTGTTGATGGTGATCGACGGGACGTCCATGGGGATGCCACCCTTGACCGCCGCCTGGCGCGCCGTCACCTGGCCGCAGCCGGCTTGCAGGACGTGGCCCATGATGACGTAGTCGACCTGGTCACCCGTGATGCCGGACTTCTCCAGGGCGCCCTTGATGGCGATGCCGCCCAGGTCGGTCGCCGAGAAGTCCTTGAGCGAGCCGAGCAGCCGGCCCATGCCGGTGCGGGCACCAGCGACGATGACAGAGGTGTTCGAGCTCATAGCGCAGCCTCCAGGGGGCGATCAGGAGCGAGAGACGTCAGATATCGATCACTGTATCCGCGGCGAGTGACGGTGGACCCGGGGAGCTCTGGTGGGACGCACCACACACAGGTGCGACCGCGCGGCATACCGGCGGGCGGTCGGCCCTCCGGTATGCCGCGCGAATCCCCCACCCCAGGGTCCGGGGCCTGAGCGTTCCCTCCTGCGGCACAGGCTCGGGTCGGACGGTAGAGGGCCAGACCGGGTGAGCGCCAGAGTTTTCCGAGGATTCGACCGGAACTCTTGCCGAGACTGTCGATTTTCGTTGTCTGACGGTCGTTCAACTGCGGTATCCGTAGGTGGGTCGGCGGCGGCATGAAGGCCGTCACACCTCCCTCTTCGAGGCCGTTCCGGCGTGCCCGACGGTATGCCGCGGCCATAGGCTCAGAGGTATGGACGCCCCCCTCTTCACGATGATCGACCACGTGGGCATTGCCGTCGCCGACCTCGATGCGGCCATCGCCTTCTACCGCGACACCTACGGCATGGCCCTGCTGCACGAGGAGACCAACGTGGAGCAGGGGGTGCGCGAGGCGATGATGGCCGTCGGGCACTCGGGGTCGTGCATCCAACTACTCGCCCCCTTGTCGCCGGAGTCGCCGATCGGCAAGTTCCTCACGCGCTCCGGCCCAGGGATCCAGCAGATGGCCTACCGGGTCGAGGACATCGATGCCGTCTGCGCCACCCTGCGCGAGCGCGGTGTGCGGCTGCTCTACGACGTCCCCAAGCGTGGGACGAGCGACAGCCGGGTCAACTTCATCCACCCCAAGGACGCCGGCGGGGTGCTCGTCGAGCTCGTCGAGCCCGCCACCGATACACCCCATCACTGACGGTCGCTCACCACCCGACCCGGTGCTGCGCCGCCACGCTTCTCAGGTGGGCAACGTCACGGGTTGTGCCCAATAGCAGGCCTTCGGCTTGCGAGTACGGTCGAGCGAAGAGCGCCAGAAAAGTTGGCGCGTCGTCGATCTCCAGCGCTGGCCGCCCAGCCCGAGGGCGGCCCGCCTTTGCAGAGAGGACCCACGATGACCAAGGAACTCTACGACCTGGGCGAGCAGCCTCCCCTGGGCGAGATCCCCGCGAAGATGCATGCCTGGCTGATCCGCCCTGAGCGCTTCGGCCCGCCGCTGGAGGCCTTCCAGAAGGAGGTCGTCGATGTCCCGACGATCGCCGACGACGAGGTGCTCGTCTACGTCATGGCGGCCGGCATCAACTACAACAACGTGTGGGCCGGCCTCGGCATCCCGGTCGACGTCGTCGGCGCCCGCAACAAGGCAGGCGAGCCGGAGCGCTTCCACATCGGCGGCAGCGACGCCTCGGGCATCGTGTATGCCGTCGGCAAGGACGTCACCAACGTCAAGGTCGGCGACGAGGTCGTCATGCACTGCGGCAAGTGGGACCGCGACTGCCCCACGGTCCAGCGCGGCGGCGACCCGATGTATTCGCCGAGCTTCCGGATCTGGGGCTACGAAACCAACTACGGCAGCTTCGCCCAGTTCACCAAGGTCCAGGGCCAGCAGTGCATGCCCAAGCCCAAACACCTGACCTGGGAAGCCGCCTCGGCCTATACCCTCGTCGCAGCGACAGCGTGGCGGATGCTGCACGGCTGGGGCGAGAACGCCGTCAAGGAAGGTGACGTCGCCCTCATCTGGGGCGGCGCGGGCGGCCTTGGCTCGATGGCGATTCAGATCGTCAAGGCGGCCGGCGGCATACCCATTGCTGTGGTTTCGGGCGAGGACAAGTTCGACTACTGCATGAAGCTCGGCGCCAAGGGCTGCATCAACCGCAACGACTTCGACCACTGGGGGATGCTGCCCCACTGGAAGGACGACGCGGCATACGGGACCTGGCTCAAGGGTGCCCGCAAGTTCGGTTCGGCGATCTGGGACGTCCTGGGCGAGCGGCGCGCACCGAACATCGTCTTCGAGCACCCGGGCGAGAGCACGATTCCCAGCTCGATCTTCGTCTGCGACACCGGCGGCATGGTCGTCGTCTGCGCAGGCACCACGGGCTACAACGCGACCGTCGACCTGCGCTACTTGTGGATGCGCCAGAAGCGCCTGCAAGGCTCGCACTTCGCCAACTCCGTTCAAGCCAACCAGATGAACCAGTTGGCGTTGGCCGGGCAGCTCGACCCGTGCCTGTCGCAGGCCTTCACCTACGACGAGATCCCCCTGGCCCACGACCTCATGTACCGCAACAAGCACCCGCACGGAAACATGGCGGTCCTCGTTGGCGCCACGGACTTCGGTCAGGGCATCACCGCGCCAGAGCCGGTGGCTCTTCCGCACCCGAGCCTGCCCGACGGTGACGCCCACACGACGCCCCGGATCCTCCCCCACGCGACCGACAGCGAGTTGCTCCCGGAGTGACCCGGCGCTGCGCGCGCAGGCGCGTAGCGGACGAGCGTCTCGGCGCGGCATACCGACCGGGTATGCCGCGCCGCCGCGCCTGCGGGACACGGCTCCCTTAGGCTCGACGATCGTGGATGCGTCGTCGGCGTGTGGAGGTGGGTGATGGGCGACACCGGCTCGGTGTGGCAGCGTTGGCTGGACTTCCGGCATCGCCAGCGCGCCCGGCTGTCGGAGGAGCCCGAGTTCGCGCCCGAGGACGGGGCGGGTGAGGAACCAGTGATCCCTGCGCCAACCCCGGCGCCGCCAGCACCCGGTTCGGCCCATCCGCCCGCTGGCAGTCCGCTCAACCGGTCGTCCCCCTTCTATCTCGGGCTGGTCGGGGGCCTGGGGGTGCTGATCGCCTACGGGCTCTGGCAAATACTGGCCACCCTCGACACCGTGCTCACCCTCCTCGTCGTCGCCCTCTTCCTCGCCCTGGCACTCAACCCGCTCGTCGAGCGTCTCGTGGCCGCCGGGGTGCGCCGGGGACGGGCGGTGGCCATCGTGGCGGGGCTGGTCGTGCTCATCGTGGGCTTGATCGGTCTCGTCGTCGTGCCGCCGGTCGTCCAGCAGGGTGGCGATCTGGCACGCCATGCTCCCCGCTACCTCGACAACCTGCTCGCCGACCCGCGACTGCAGGAGCTCGACGCGACCTACCACTTCCTGGACAAGGTCCGCGACGAGATCAACCGCCGGCTCACCGATGGCGCCTTCATGTCCCAGGCCGTGGGCGGCGTGCTCGGCGCCGGGATGGCCGTCGTCTCGGGAGTCTTCTCGACGGTCACCGTTCTGGTCCTCACCCTCTACTTCCTCGCGTCGCTCCCGACGATCAAGCACGCGGCATACGCGATGGTCCCGGCCAGCCGACGCGCGCGGGTGGAGTCACTCGCCGAGGCGATGATGCGTCGGGTGGGGTCCTACGCCATCGGGCAGGTGCTCGTGGCCACCATCAACGCGTGCTGCTCCTACGTCATGATGAAGATCCTCGGCATCCCGTATGCCGCGGTGCTGGCTGTCACGGTCGGCCTGCTGGGTCTCATCCCCATGGTCGGCGCCACGCTGGGCGCCATCGTGGTGGCGCTCGTCGCGCTCTTCGTGGACCCGACGAAGGCGCTCATCGCGGTCGTGTATTTCGTCGTCTATCAGCAGATCGAGAACTATGTGGTGGCGCCACGGATGATGCGCCGAACCGTCTCGGTGCCCGGTGTGGTGACGGTCGTGGCTGCCCTCGCCGGCGGCACCCTGGCTGGGGTGCTGGGAGCCCTGTTGGCGATCCCGACCGCCGCCGGCCTCTTGCTGCTCTACGAAGAGGTCCTCGTCCCTCGCCAGCAGCGCCACTGATCGCGACCGCTCGTCGGCGGGGGCAGCGCGTTCGCCGCAGGGTCCAGCCAGAGCGCCGCGCGCCCCTGCCGGGGCTGGCGGTCGGCTGACAGGATGACGCCATGTCCGTGGAGGTCGAGCTCGCCGAGGTCCGCGATTTCCTCGCGGCACATCACCCCTTCGATGACCTGCCGCTCCAGCAACTAGAGCGCGTCGCCACGACGCTGAAGATCGAGTACTTCCGACGCGGGACGCGGATCATCTCCCGCGGCGAGGACAACCATCACCTCTATGTCGTGCGCTCGGGGGCCGTGGAGTTGCATGACATGCATGGCGGGTTCATGGACCGCGGCGAGACGGGCACGTCCTTCGGCTCCTACACGCTCGTGCAGGGGAATCCGGCCAACTTCGAGGTGGTCGCCCTCGAGGACACCCTGTGCCTGGTGATGGATGCCGAGACCTTCCACGACCTCGCCGCCGCCTACCCGATCATCGGCAACTACTTCGACATCCAGCGGACCAGCCGGATGCGCGGCGCCGTCGCCTCGTTGCACGTGACGAGCTCAGGTGGCGCGATCCTCAAGACGAAGGTCACCGACATCATCACCCGGCCGGCGGTGTCCGTGGAGGCGTCGGAGTCGATCCGCGCGGCGGCATCCGTCATGAGTGAGCGGCGGGTCTCCTGCCTGCTCGTCATGGACGAGGGCAAGCTCGTCGGCATCGTCACGGACCGCGACCTGCGCAACCGCGTCGTCGCGGCCGGCGTCGACACCAGCCTGCCGGTGAGCCAGGTGATGTCGGCGGACCCCGCCACCGGATCGGCCGACGCGTTGGCGTTCCAGATCCTCATGGAGATGACCAGCCGCAACATCCACCATCTGCCGATCCTCGGCTGCGACGGCACGCCCGAAGGCGTCGTCACCACCACCGACCTCATGCGCTTGGAACAGACCAACCCCATCTACCTCGTGGGTGACATCACCCAGGCGACCGATGTCGCGGCGGTGGCGGAGGTCAGCAAGCGGTTGGCGCCGGTGGTCGAGTTGCTCGTCACCCAGGACGCGTCGGCCGAGGACATCGGGCGGATCGTCACCGCCGTCGGCGACGCGGTCGAACGCCGGCTGCTCGGCCTGGCCGAGGAACACCTCGGCCCACCGCCGGTCCCCTACTGCTGGGTCTCGCTGGGCTCGCGGGCCCGCCAGGAGCAGGCCCTGGCGGCCGACCAGGACAACGCCCTCATCCTGGACAACGACGTCCAACCCGAGCACGCGGCATACTTCGAGGCGCTGGCGACCTTCGTGTGCGATGCCCTCGTCGAGTGCGGCTACCCCCGGTGCCCGGGAGACGTCATGGCGACCAACCCGCGCTGGCGGGTCCCGCTCTCGCAGTGGCGAGCCGAGTTCACCACCTGGCTGACCGAGCCGGTGCCCGACGCCATCCTCCGAGCGAGCATCTTCTTCGACATGCGGCCCGTCTATGGCGACCCGAGGCTGTTCCAGAAGTTGCGCAAGCACTTCCTCAAGCAGGCTCCGGCGGCCCGACTCTTCCTGGCCCATCTCACGAAGCGGGCCACCGAGAACGAGCCCCCGTTGGGCTTCTTCCGTGGCTTCGTGCTGGAGAAGCACGGTGCCAACCGGGCCACTCTCGACATCAAGCGGGGCGGCGTGGGCGCGATCGTCGAGATCGCCCGCGTGCTGGCCCTGTCAGTGGGGTCGCGGGCGGTCAACACCCAGACCCGGATCGCGGCCGCCGTCGACTCCGGTGCGCTGAGTGCCGAGCGCGGCCAGGACCTGCACGACGCGTTCGAGTTCATCTCCTATGTGCGGCTGCGCCACCAAGCGGCGCAGGTGCGGGCCGACCGCGAGACCGACAACTTCGTGGCCCCCGACGACCTGAGCTCATTCGAGAAGCGCCACCTGCGTGAGGCGTTCGCCATCGTGCGCTCGGCCCAGTCGTCGCTGTCGCACCGCTACCCCTCGACGTACATCTCCTAGGGGCCCGCGTGTTCGCCACTCCTTCGGCCGACAAGCAACGCCGTCGCGCGCTGCGCAGCGCGCCGTCGGGGCCGTTGCGGGACTACCTGCAGACCCCCTTCCCCGACCCCCGCACCGAGGTCGGTGACCTGCAGTTGTTGGCGGTCGACCTCGAGACGACCGGCCTGCACCCCAAGAACGACCGCCTGCTCTCGATCGGCTTCGTGCCCATCGACGGGTTGTCGATCGACCTGTCCGGAGCCCGGCGGTTCGTCGTGCAGGCCGGGGTCGAGGTCGGTCAGAGCGCGGCGATCCACGGGCTGACCGACGACACCGTGGCCGCCGGGACACCGATGGACGAGGCGCTGCCGGTCGTGCTGGAGGCCCTGCGTGGCCGGGTCCTTCTCGCGCACTACACCGACATCGAGGAACGCTTCCTGTCGGCTGCCTGCGAGCGGGTCTACGGCACTCGGTTGCCGGTCGCCCGGATCGACACGCTCGAGTTGCATCGCCGGTTGATCGTCGGGTGGGGGCAGGAGCCGATGCGCCTAGCCCTGCGCCTGTGGGCCGCCCGCGAGCGCTACGGCCTGCCCGACTATCGCGCCCACGAGTGCCTCATCGATGCCATCGCGTGCGCGGAGCTCTACCTCGCCCAGGTGGCCGAGATGCGCTCCCACGGCGACTCGGTGACCCTCGCGCGGCTGGTGTCCTGAGCGATCGCGGTCCGGGTGCCTGACGCCCTGACGGCCCGCGAGGGCGAGGGCGGGTCACCTCAGCGATAGGACCCCAACGGCGGCCTGGTATGCCGGTTGGCCCAGCATGTCGTGTGCCAGTGCCGGCGCTGCTCGACGCCACCCAACCCGTCGGCCGGCCAGACGACGACATGGGCCTGGCCGCCCACCTCTTGCTGGCAGCCCGGGCAACGATAGGCCCGCGGCGCGCCTGCGGAGTCCGCCCGCGCTCCCCGGACGGGGCGGACGAACCACTCCTGACCGGCATACCCCTCGCGTCTGGGGACTCCCCCGGTCGCCCGCTCAAGGTCCAACGGTGTGGACTCGTCGCGGCGGCGGTTGGGGCGAGGCATGCACGCCATCCTCCCAGGTCGGCGGGTAGGAGGCAGCGCATGAAGCAGCGGCAGGGTGCGTGATCACGCACCCTGCCGCTGCTTCAACGACGGCTTCCCGCCCGGCCTGGCCCTCCGACGGGCCTCAGGCGTAGGTGCGGAAACCGCGCTTGGACTTGCGCCCGAGGTAGCCGGCCGTGACCAGGTGCTCCAGCAGCGGAGCCGGCGCGAAGCCGGGCTCACGGAACTCCATGTAGAGCTCGCGCTGGATGGCCAGCGACACGTCGAGCCCGACGACGTCGAGCAACTCGAACGGCCCCATGGGGTAACCGCAGCCGGCCTTCATGGCGATGTCGATGTCGTCGGCCGTGGCGTAGTGCGCCTCGAGCATCTTGACGGCGTCGTTGAGGTAGGGGAAGAGCAGCGCGTTGACGATGAAGCCCGAGCGGTCACCACACTGCACCGGCACCTTGCCGATGTTCAGCGTCAGCGCAACCGTCGTGGCGACGACCGCCGGATCGGTGGCCACGGTGTGGACGACCTCGACGAGCTTCATCACCTGCGCCGGGTTGAAGAAGTGCATGCCGATGACGTCGCCGGGACGGCTGGTGACGTTGGCGCACTGGATGATCGGCAGCGAGGAGGTAGTCGTCGCGAGGATCGCCCCAGGCTTGCAGATCCGGTCGAGGTCGCGGAAGAGCTCCTGCTTGATGGCCAGGTCCTCGGCGATCGCCTCGACGACGATGTCGACGTCGCCCAGCGCCTCACGCGTGGTCGAGCCGGTGAGCTTGGCGTTGACCGCGTCGGCGGCCTCCTGGGTGAGGCGGCCGCGCTCGATCATCCGAGCCTGGCCCTTCTTGATGGCGGCGAGCACGCCGTCGACCTTGTCCTGGCCGCGCGCGACATAGACCACGTCATAACCGGCCTTGGCGAACACCTCGATGATTCCGGTGGCCATCGTGCCCGAGCCGACGACGCCGACCTTGGCGATCTTGGCCAGCCCCGGGTCATCCGCGGCCGAGCCCTTCGGGGACTGCCCGTCGGCGACGACTTCGGAGCTGCCGGGCGCGGCATACGTGTAGAAGCCACGCCCGCTCTTGCGGCCCTTCAAACCGGCGTTGACCATCTGCTTGAGGATCGGGCTAGGGGCGTGCAGTCGCTCGCGGCCTTGGTGGTACATCGTGTCGAGGATCTCGTATGCCGTGTCGAGACCGATGAGGTCCATGAGGGCGAGCGGGCCCATCGGCAGACCGCAGCCGAAGCGCATGGCGGCGTCGAGGTCCTCGCGGGTGGCGTACTTCTGCTCGTACATCGAGACGGCGTGGTTGAGGTAGCCGAACAGCAGCGCGTTGGCGATGAACCCCGCCTTGTCGCCGACGACGACCGGCTTCTTGTCCAGCCGTTCGGCCAGGGCCTTGACGTCGTTGAACACATCGTCGGACGTGACGACAGTGCGGATGACCTCAACGAACTGCATCACCGTCGCGGGGTTGAAGAAGTGCATGCCCAGCACCCGCGAGGGCTTCTTGGTGGCCACAGCGATCTCGGTCACCGACAACGACGAGGTGTTGGTGGCCAGGATCGCGTCGTCGCCGACGACGAGGTCGAGGGAGGCGAAGATCTTCTTCTTGAGGTCGAGGTGCTCAGGGACCGCTTCGACGACGAGCTGGCACGGAGCGAGCTCGGCCAGGTCGGTCGCGTAGCTGATCCGCCCGTGCAACACCTCGGCGTCCTCGGGCGACAGCTTGCCGCGGCCGACCGCGCGGGCCGTCGACTTCGCGACGATCCCCTTGCCCCGTTCCAGGGCCCCGGCGTCAACCTCGACGGCGACGACGGACACCCCGTTTCGAGCGAAGACCTCTGCGATCCCCGCCCCCATCGTGCCGAGTCCGATGACGCCCACTGTGGTGAATTCGCGTGCCATTGTGCGAGTCTCGCAGGGCCGGGAGCGCCGGGGCTACTTCACCGGAGGCGATGGTCGTCACACCCGTGGGGACGTCTCTCAGATGGTCTTGACGACGATGTCGTGCAGGCAGCTACCCGCGCCGGCGAGCTTGTCGGCGGCGTTGGACATGTGCCGGTAGACCTCGCGCTTCTTGAACACGTCCATGACCTTGCGCAGTGCCTCCGGGCCGCTGTGCCCGTCCATGGTCTCCATCTCGGCCACGTGCTGCTCGACGTCGAACAGCTCGGCGAGGGCCCGGCGGTAGGTCTTCTCGGTGTTGCGCTCGGCCTTCTTCGCAGCCTGGGCGAAGCCCTCCGCTCCGGCGGGAGCGGTGCTGAAGGTCTGGTAGCCCTGGTTGAGCGACTCGGCGCCGTCCTTGAGGTGCTGGGCCATCTCGAGGGTGTAGGCGTCCGGAACCACTCCGAGCACCTCCATCTCGCGAACCGTCGTCTTGCAGTAGTTGAGGATCTCGTCGATGGAGATCATCGCCCGGTAGAGGTCCTCGCGGTCCATCGGCGTCGAGAAGGCCTGGTTGAGCTCGTCGACGTTGCGATCCTTGATCGTGTCGCCCTGGTGCTCCAACTCGCGGACTCGAAGCGCCGCCTCCTGCGACCCGGACTCCATGAAGGCGACCAGCGCGGAGGTGGCGTCCACCGCCAACGCCGACTGCTCGGCGATCATCCCGACGAAGTCGGGGACCTTGGGGAAGATGCGGCCGACCACCTTGGACAGGGGGTTGTTGGCGCCACCGCTCATGTCGTGCCTCCTGGTTGACCGGCTAGCTGACCGGGGATCGTGACTGGCAATTTGTCGAGGGCCGAGCGATCGCTCAGCGGGTGAAGATCATGCTAATGAGGTAGCAGATGACGCCGACGAGGCCGGCGCCCGGGATCGTGATGAGCCAGGTGCTGAGGATCTCCTGGGCCTTGCCCCACCGCACCGACTTGGCCCGGTCGGCTGTGCCGATGCCCATGATCGACGAACTGACCACGTGGGTCGTCGAGACCGGCGCGCCGAGGACGGAGGCGCCGTAGATAACGGCGGCAGCGGTGAGTTGGGTGTCCAGCGCGTGCAGCGGGCGGACCTTGTAGATGCCGAAGCCGACGGTCCGCACGATTCGCCAGCCGCCCGAGAGGATGCCGAGGGTGATGGCGCTGGCACAGGTGAGGATCACCCAGAAGGGGACCTTGAACTCGGTCATCTGCCCGGACAGGACGAGCACGAGGGTGATGATGCCCATGCTCTTCTGGGCGTCGTTGGCACCGTGGGAGAAGGCGAGGAACGCCGACGTGACCCACTGGGAGCGACGGAACCACTTGTTGATGCTCGGCTTGGCGCGGGCGAAGATGCGCATCATGAACTTCTGGAGCATCCACCCGACCCCGAAACCGACGAGGGGTGAGATGACCAGGCCGATGAGGATCTTGGCGACCCCGTCGATCTTGCCGTGCGCCAACTCGGTGAAGCCCCACTTGACTTAGCCGGAGCCGGCGGCGAGCAGCGTCGCACCGACCAGACCGCCGACGAGGGCGTGCGAGGACGAGGACGGGATGCCGAACCACCAGGTCCCGAGGTTCCACACGATGGCCCCGACGATGCCGCACAGAACGATGATCATGGACGTCTGTTGCGGCAGGGTGCCCACGTCGATGAACTTGCCGATCGTGTTGGCCACCGCCGTGCCGCCGAGGATCGGGCCGAGAAACTCGAACGTCGCGACGACGATGACGGCCTGTACCGGGGTCAACGCCCGTGAGGCGATCGTCGTCGCGATGATGTTCGACGCGTCGTGGAAGCCGTTGGTGTAGTCGAAGATCACGACGAGTATCACCGCGATCGTCGCCAGGACGAGGACCGTGTTCATGCGTTGGTCACCATGAAGAATCCGCTCCTTTGCGTTGCCCTCACCCGCCGTTCACCTTGCGCGTCAGTATCCCGCCGAGCCCTCGTGCCGACCCCGGGACGTTAGTCACAGGGTGACCGAGTTTGTCTGCGACTGGTAGCCGAACGGTTCCCCGCTAGGCTCACCGGTCGTGCGTCTTGTCATCGCCCGATGCGCCGTCGACTATGAGGGACGGCTGCAGGCCCACCTGCCCATTGCCACCCGGCTGCTGCTGGTCAAGGCCGACGGTTCGGTGCTCGTGCACAGTGACGGCGGCTCCTACAAACCGCTCAACTGGATGGCCCCGCCCTGCTCGATGGCCGAGTCGGAGCCCGATGAGGCCGAGCGGGAGGCGGGGGTCGTCGCGGTCTGGACCGTGCGGCATACCAAGTCTGGCGACACCCTCTATGTCCGGATCCACGAGGTATTGCACGACTCCTCTCACGAGCTCGGGGCCGACCCCGGGCTGATCAAGGAGGGTGTGGAGTCGCACCTGCAGGCCTTGCTCGCCGAGCACATCCACACGCTGGGGGCGGGCTGGTCGCTGGTGCGCCGCGAGCACATGACCGCGATCGGTCCGGTCGACATCCTGGCCCGCGACGCCAATCGGCAGCATGTGGCGATCGAGATCAAGCGCCGCGGCGAGATCGACGGCGTCGAGCAACTCACCCGCTACCTCGAACTGCTCAATAGAGATCCGCTGTTGGCGCCGGTCGCGGGGATCTTCGCCGCGCAGGAGATCAAGCCACAGGCGCGCACGCTGGCCCAGGACCGCGGGATCCGGTGCGTCGTGCTGGACTACGAGGCGCTACGGGGCATCGACGACTCCGAGTCACGCCTGTTCTGAACGGTCAGTGGCTGGGACGTTGGATAGGGATCGGTCCGGTGACGACGGCCCGAGCCCGCCACCCGTCCGAGTCGATTTCGAAGGACAGCACGTCCGCCGGTTTGACGTGTCGACCAGCACCGAGCAGCCAGGAGGTGATGACCTCGACGGGCGCCACCACGATCACCGCCTCGCCTCGGTGGCGGTCGGCGATGCCGTCCAGCCAGGTGCAGTCCGCCGGTCCGCCGGGAGGGACGGCATACCGACCGGCGATATGTTCGCCTTCGACGGCTGCCTCGACGCGCGCGCCAGGCAGATCGTCGCGAGCGAGGAACACGCGTGCAGGACACTGCAGATCGCTCATACCATCCAGTATGAACACCTCAGGCCCGAGCGCGAGGAGGAGAGCGGTTGCATTCTGCCTGACGCGACTCGCCCAGCGGCCCTCGCGAAGGGCCTGGACCTAGGCCGGCTCGGAAACCAGCGGGGCCAGCCCCCGCGACTCGCGGATGATCTCGACGAACCGACCCATGATGTCGTTGAGCCCGAAGTCCTTTGGGGTGAAGACAGCGGCCACCCCCTGGGCGCGCAGGGTCGCGGCGTCCGATTCGGGGATGATCCCCCCGACGACGACGGGCACCTCGCCCGCACCGGCCTCCCGCAGCCCCCGCAGCACGTCGGGGACCAGCTCAAGGTGCGACCCGGAGAGGATCGACAGCCCCACGAGGTGCACGTCCTCGGCGACCGCGGCAGCGACGATCTGCTCGGGCGTCAGCCTGATGCCCTGATAGATCACCTCGAAACCGGCGTCTCGGGCGCGCACCGCGATCTGTTCGGCGCCATTGCTGTGTCCGTCCAGACCGGGTTTGCCGACGAGCACGCGAAGCTTCTCGCCGAGGTCCTCCCCGGTCCGGGCGACCTCGGCTCGGACCCGGGCCAGATCGCCCGCGGGCGTGACGCTCGAGGAGACCCCGACCGAGCCGGAGACCCCCGTGGGGGCACGGTATTCACCGAACTCCCCACGCAACGCCTCGGCCCACTCACCGGTCGTCAGTTTCGCTCGGGCACACTCCAGGGTGGCGGGCATCAGGTTCACCCCGCTGGCCGCGTCGGCCTTGAGCCTGGCCAGAGCCGCGTCAGCGCGCGCCTTCGCGGCGGGGTCGCTGTCGCGGGTATGCCGCCACGCCCGGATCGCGGCGACAGCCGCCTGCTCGACGGCCGGGTCGACGGTCTGGATGGCGGTGTCGAGGTCGGCGGTCAACGGGTTGGGCTCGGTCGAGGTGAACTGGTTGAGCCCGACGACGATGTCCTCCCCGGCCTCGATCCGCTGGCGGCGCAGGGAGTGCGACGCGACCAGGGCGGACTTCATATAGCCGGACTCCACCGCAGCGACGGCCCCGCCCATGGCCTGAACCCGGGCGATCTCGGCCCGGGCACCGTCGACGAGCTCACGGACCTTGGCGGCGACGACGACCGACCCGTTGAACAGGTCGTCGTATTCCAACAGGTCACTCTCGAAGGCCAACACCTGTTGGATGCGCAGCGACCACTGCTGGTCCCACGGCCGCGGCAGGCCCAGGGCTTCGTTCCAGGCCGGCAACTGGACGGCGCGGGCGCGGGCGTCCTTGGACAGCGTCACGGCGAGCATCTCCAGGACGATCCGCTGGACGTTGTTCTCCGGCTGAGCCTCGGTGAGCCCGAGGGAGTTGACCTGCACCCCGTAACGGAACCGGCGCGCGACCGGGTCGGACACGGCATACCGCTCCTGGGTGATCTCGTCCCACAACTGGACGAACGCGCGCATCTTGCACATCTCTTCGACGAAGCGCACGCCGGCGTTGACGAAGAACGAGATCCGGGCCACGACCTCACCGAAGCGTTCCGGCGGCACCTGACCGGAGTCGCGCACCGCGTCCAAGACGGCGATCGCCGTGCACATGGAGTAGGCGATCTCCTGCACCGGCGTCGCGCCGGCCTCTTGCAGGTGGTAGGAGCAGATGTTCGTCGGGTTCCACTTGGGGATCTGCGAGACCGTGTAGGCGATCATGTCGGTGATCAGCCGCAGCGACGGCGCAGGCGGGAACGCATAGGTCCCCCGCGAGAGGTATTCCTTGATGATGTCGTTCTGGGTGGTCCCGGTGAGGGCCGCCACCCACGCGCTCGGGTCCTCGCCGGCCGCCTCGGCCTGGGCCTCGGCGGTCACTTGGTACATCGCGAGCATCCACATGGCCGTCGCGTTGATCGTCATCGAGGTGTTCATGGCCTTGAGCGGGATGCCCTCGAAGAGCGCCGACATGTCGCCGATGTGGCTGATCGGCACGCCGACCTTGCCGACCTCGCCCCGGGACAGGACGTGGTCGGGGTCGTAACCGGTCTGGGTGGGCAGGTCGAAGGCGACCGAGAGGCCGGTCTGGCCCTTCTCCAGATTGCGCCGGTAGAGGGCGTTGCTGGCGGCGGCACTGGAGTGACCGGCATACGTGCGGATCACCCAGGGGCGCTCTCTGGTGGGTCGAGCGGGCGCGTCGGGTTCGCCCTGCGGGCGTGCGGCAGCGGAAGGTGTCTCGGCCATGGATCTGACGCTACCGGCAGGTAGCCCCACCTGCCCAGGGTCAGGCCGTGAGTGCTGCCACAGTGCGCATGGCCTCCGGCGCCTGGGCGAGCACCCGATCCAGGTGCGACATCCGCAGCAGCCGGGCGGTGCGCTCGGACACCTCACCGACGTAGAGCTCGCGGCCCAACCTCCGGGCCCGGTGATGCGCTCCGACGAGCAGGCCGAGGGCCGTAGCGTCGCCGATCTCGGCGTCCGGCAGCTCGATGAGGACCGGGCCGGTGCCGGCATCGATCACTCCGTGGAGAACCTCGCGCACATGGGCCACCGAGTGTGCGTCCAATCGGCCGCCGACCCGCACTCGCACGCCCGCGGCCACCTCTGACACCTCCACGGGGACACCGCGAGGAGACCCGGCATGGCTGTGTCGAGTCGGCATCGTGCGGTCACCCCCTGTGGCGACGGAAAGCGTGGGTCGGTGGCGTCGGCGCGCCCTTCGGATCGTCACGCTAGAGGAGGAGCCGGGTGAGCGACGCCAGAGACACGCTGTGACGGATGTTACGAAAGAGACACAAGTGTATGCCGTGACGCCTGGGACCTGCGAGGGTCCGACCCGCATGTCGGCCCGGATCTGACAGGCTGGGCGCCATGGTCAACCTCACCCGCATCTACACCCGCACCGGCGACGACGGGACCACCGCGCTGGGCGACTTTAGCCGAACCCCCAAGACCGACCCGCGGTTGGCGGCATACGCCGACACCAACGAGGCCAACGCCTGCCTGGGCGTCGCGATCGCTGCCGGAGGCCTGCGGGAAGACCTGCGGACCACGCTGGTGCGCATCCAGAACGAGTTGTTCGACGTCGGCGCCGACCTGTGTCTTCCGTTGCGCGAGACCTACGACTACCCGCCGCTGCGGGTCCAGCAGCCGTGGATCGACGACCTGGAAGCCGACTGTGACCGCTATCTGGCCGAGTTGCAGCCGCTGCGCTCGTTCATCCTCCCCGGAGGGTCGGCGGGTGCGGCATACCTTCACGTCGCCACGACCGTGGTGCGCCGGGCCGAGCGAGCGACGTGGGCGGCCATCGAGCACTACGGAACCGATCTGGGGGTCGAGCGCGGCCAGGGCGGCGTCAACCCCCTGACGGCGACCTACCTCAACCGGCTCTCTGACCTGCTGTTCGTGTTGGCTCGAGTGGCCAACCTGCCCGACGGCGACATCCTCTGGCAGCCCGGCGGAGGCCGAGTGGAAGCGCCCAAGCCCCGCGGCTCTCGCGACTGAGGGGTCCGACTCGCTGATGAGGCGACTTGCCGACGAGGCGACTCGCTGACTCGGCGGTGAGCGGTCAGTTAACCGACGACGCCGACTCCGGCGGCGCCGACTCGACGAACGAACGCAAGGCCGTATAGGCCGATCGAGCCATGCCCAGGCGGAAGGCGCCCGTACCGTCGTGGCACAGGACCGACACGCCGTCGTCGATGAAATCCAGACCTTCGTCGCGCCCTACGGGGACCGGGGTGCCGAGGTCGAGGCTGCGCCGTGACCAGGCGTGTTTCGGGCGCACCGAGATGCCGCCCATTGGATACCACTCGACGTCACCCTCGCCGAAGCGGATAAACCCGTTGCGCCACCCCTGGGTCCCCTCGCGGGCGTAGGCGCACATGGCCAACAGCCTCCCGCGCGAGATGGCCCGGCGGCGCAGGATGACGGCGAGGAAGTAGCCGACAACGACGGCCACAACAATCCCGACCACGACCTCGACGGAAAAGATCAGGTCGGGCACGAGCGGCTCCGGTCAGCCTTGAACGTCGACGTGGTCGGCGACGATCGTCACTCGGTCATGCTCGACGGAGAGGAACCCGCTGTCGATGGTGGCGGCCTGCTTCGCGCCGTCGGCCTGGTGGATGATCAACTCGCCGTTGACGAGGATGCCCAGCATCGGCGTGTGGCCGGGCATGACGCCGAGCTCGCCGGACGAAGTGCGGCAGCGCACCATCTTGGCCGCCCCGACCCAGACGCGCCGGTCTGCGGCGACCAGCTCGACCTGCAGTTCACTCACGATGCCCTCCGGACGATCGGGTTCAGCCCTCTACTGCCGACCGAGTCTATCGGTCCGCCGGACCTCCAGCTGCCGGGGTGTGCGCGCGGCCACCGTAAGCCGCGACGATCCGCTCCGCGACGAAGTTCGCGTTCTCGGCCGCCACGGTGACCGGGATCTTGGGGAGGTTCTCCTCCCAGTCCAGCAGCGGTGACCCACGGAACTGGCCGGCCCGAGCAGGCCGCCCGAAGAGGAACACATGCAGGTGGGCGCCCCCGTCGCCATATCGGCCGAGGTGGGC
>ERZ795049.2469-NODE-2469-length-21573-cov-53.094014_pt1 | contig 21573 bp, 19 predicted proteins | sample MGYA00375133_ERZ795049 | MGnify/ENA primary metagenome ERZ795049 (study PRJEB30178, sample SAMN05720147) | activated sludge metagenome | isolation source: anaerobic digester from wastewater treatment plant | place: Japan | collected 2015-04-20 ...
GATGCCAGAGATTGACGGGTAAGTCCGGGAAAGAGGGTGACAGTGGGTCGCTCGACAGGGTGGAGTCGTTGTGGTCACGGGAATGAGCGACCTGATGGACATATAAAGTGCTACTTTATGGAATAGGAGCCATAAGTGCGATGAGAGATACCCCCCTCTCAAAATTAACCTGACGCCAGTGGAACGATCTCAGCATAAGACATCCCACTCCGCAGCCCCTTGCTCAGCCATCAATCCGTTCCCTCCGGTGTGCGTCGTCGTTCCCAGATGTAGAGGATGGGAAAAGTAATGATACCGACAAGCGCAATTCCCTGGAAGAGGGGGAGAACGGGGTATTCCAGCACCGCGTAGCGCAGAAGGAAAATCCCAGCTGCTATGAGGTAGAAGACAGCCGATCGCGCGAAGGTGACGCGGCGCTCACCGCCGTCGGTGAAGACAATCCGCGCGAGAAGCAGGCCGATGATGACAAGGACGGGGAGCCAGAAGACCTGGTTGATGGAGTAGGCAAGGGACGCATAGAGATAGATCAGGAAGATCACGACGGCAAGGGCGGCATCGGCCGCCTTCTCGACAACGACTCGCCTCTGCATCTTTTCTCCTTCCCGGTATCCGCTAACCGGAAGGGATGAAGGCGGATGTGCGTGAGATCTCGATCGTCCGGCTGCCTTTCGTCCATACCATACCATAACCATGAAATATATTGCAGCGATCGCCAATGCCAGGGGAAAGAGCAAGAACGCAGGTATCGGAAGGGGAGCTGTCCCGATGATGATAGCGACGATGATGATCGACACGAAAAAGACTACGACTGAACGCCAGAGTGCCTCCTTGACGATAGGGTCGAATCTCATGCACCTATCACCAAAGCACCATCGGGGAGAGTGCCCGCATTCCGATTGTTCCATTCATTTGCTTTCCTCCTGCAGCATTCCCGGAGGCAGAAGAGGCGCAGTACTTAAGTACGTGGAATGCAAAACTGCATCTCGCCTTCGGGTAGTGGGGGGGCTCGCACGACCTTGGACGGATTGGGTGGGCCTCCGCAATTTTACCTGCAATCCGCGACTTACCCATCGCTGAACAAGTCGCCCGACGGTTTACCCTTTAGAAGTCCCTCATCATATTCTTTTCGATCTCCAAATCGCTATAATCCCATGGATATTCACGAGTCCGAACGAGCAATCGAACGTGACCCTGCATAGGAGACTTAGATCCTTCTCCCTTTCACCGCTCCGCCACGCTTTGACTGAGACTCTTCCGGTTAAGCCCCGCGCGAATGACCGCCCCAAACAAGAGTTCATCGGCCGCATCGAGGCGCGGGGGACCGTCGCGCACCGGGGCGGCGTGCACCCTGTCGCGATCACCGGAGATGGGAGCACGGTGATTGCCGCTGCACTCCCCGGGCGACAGGAGGGGGGACGGGCGGGGCGCCGCCGGTTGCCCTGCACCGGAACGCTTCCGGGCCGCCCGGCACCCGGACAGGCCAGCGAGAGGGATTCGGAGAGGAACAAACCGTAAACTATATAGCGTCAACCAATGAGTGTTGACATATGTCTCTTCCTCTGGGCGACAGGCAATTTACGTTCTGGCGCCTCCGTCGCACCGGTCTCCCGAACGTCGGTATCGCAGACCGCTTCGGCATATCCCGCCAGGCGATCTCGAAGGCGCTGCTTGCCATGGGCAGGAAGGTCGAGGAGACGCTTCCAGAGGTGGCGCACGCAAACCAGATCGACGTTGAACGCCTGAACGCGGGGAAAGGGGTCCTCTTCGGGCATCCCGTCCCCTTCGATGCCGCCGCTATCGTCTTCGTATCGGCAAACCACGGGGTGCAGGTCCGGTACGAGCACGAGGGCGACTGCGGCGCATGCCCCCGGTACGCCCGGTGCATCGAGCTCCTCCGGGATTACGCGGGCGAACCGGGGATCGCGCTGAAAAAGACCGCCGACCCGACCCGTATGGCCGACGAACTCTTCGCGAAACTCCGGGAGATCGTATGATGTCTCTCGTGGAGACGATACGAGCCTACCTGGGCTGGTGCCCCATGCAGGGGGCGATGCGGGCGGACCTGCCGATGCGGCCGGACATGACCGCGGCACCGGGCGGGCAGGACGGGTTCCCCCGAGCCGGGTCCGGGTGGTGGAGCCGCTACCACAACCAGGCGCTGGTTCTAGCGGTAGCCTTCTCGGCGGCGGCAGCGGCAGCCTTTCTCCTGATCGAGGATGCTCCGGGGTACCCGACCGTATGGACGGGTCTTGCCATCGGGGTGGGAACGGTCATCGGCTTCCTGCTCACCTACCGGAGGCAGTACGCGCGGGTCGCCGCCGGTGAGTTCATCGAGGCCAACATGACCGGAAGGCAGCGCATCGTCCGGCGCCTGAGCGTACCGGCGGCCGCCGTTATTCTCGTCACCCTTATGGCGTATTTCTTCCTGAGAGGTATGTTCGGCTGGATTGTCCGGTTCATGCTGGCCCTGAGCGTCATAGCCTGGGCCCTGTACGGCGTTACGATCCTCTGGGAGCGGGAGAACCGTAAGATCCTGATCATGGAGAAAGGGTCGATGTATGCTCTGGGTGCGGAATATGGCGATGAAGTTCCCCCGGGCGATATGCAGGCGGATGGACAGGAGTAGAACATGATACGAACGGAGAACCTCGCGAAGGTATACAACGGAAAAGCGGCCGTCGACGGCCTGGACCTGGAGGTCGGGGAGGGCGAGATCTTCGGCTTCCTCGGCCCGAACGGGGCGGGGAAGAGCACGACGATCCTGATGCTCACCGGCATGATCGAGCCCACCGGCGGGCGGTGCCTGGTCGACGGGATCGAGGTCGCGAAAGACCCGCTGAAAGTAAAGAAGATCATCGGCTACCTCCCCGAAGACGTCGGGTTTTACGGGAACATGACCGGCGAACAGAACCTGGACTACTTTTCCCGGTTCTACGGGATGAACGCGAAGGAACGCAAGGAGCGGATCGCCGAACTTCTCGACCTGGTCCACCTCGGCGGCGTCACCCAGAAGGCCGGGGAGTACTCTCGCGGGATGAAGCAGCGGCTCGGCCTCGCCCAGGCGCTGATCAACGACCCCAGAGTACTCTTCCTCGACGAACCGACGGCGAACCTCGACCCCGAAGGCGTCCGGGAGTACCGGGATCTCGTCGAACGCCTCGCCGGCGAGGGAAAGACGGTCTTCGTCTCCTCCCACATCCTCTCCGAGGTCCGTGCGGTCTGCCGAACCGTCGGGCTCCTCGCGAAAGGAAAACTCGTCGCGCAGGGGACGCTTGACGAGGTCGCCCGGACGCTCGCACCTTCGGACGGCGACGCCGTCAGGATCGTCGTCGAGACCCAAGAGCACCTGCCGGACATCGAAGATACCGAGCTCCTCGCCGTCGAGCGAAACGGGAACCGGGCGGTCTTCCGGGCGAAAACCGACATCCGGGACCGGCTTGCAGCCTCCCTCCTTGAACAGGGGATTCACGTCCGGGAGATGCGGATCGAGGAGCCGGATATCGAGGACATCTTCATGGCGGCCTATCGGAGGTAAAGCATGGCGTTCGATCGAGTGCTCAACGTAGCAAAGAAAGAGTTCTCCGACCACATCACCAGCAGGCGGTTCATCATCATCCTGGCCCTGTTCCTGGTAATATCCACGGTCAGCATCCACGAAGGCATCGAACTGTATAACACCCGCCTGGAGATGTATAACGAGCAGCTCCGGCAGATGACGGCGGGTTTCGAGGGCCTTTACCCGGGCCAGATGCCCGAGAAACCCTCGATCATGCTCGTCTTCCTGTTCATGATGGGTTACATGACGGCCCTCGGTAGTATCCTTGCTCTTGCCGTCGGGTTCGACCTGGTCTCAAAGGAGAAGGAGTCCCGGTCGCTCAAGTCGCTCCTCTCCCACCCGGTCTACCGCGACGAGATCATCAACGGCAAGATGCTCGGTGGCGTCGGCGCGCTCGGGTTCGCCATGGCGCTCGCGCTTGCCCTCTCACTTGCGATGCTCCTCGTCTTCTCGGTCGTCCCGACGCTGGATGAGTTCGCCGCCATCCTGATCTTCGGGGCGGCCTCGCTCGGGCTCCTGCTCGCCTACTTCGCCATCGCGCTGACGATGTCGACGGTAGCAAAAGAGAGCGGGAACGCGTTGATCTACACCCTCGTCATCTTCGCCATCGTCTCCACGCTCCTCCCTGCCTTCGGGACGATGGCCGCGGATGTTTTCGCCGGCGACCCCCCCGAACCACCGGAGACGGTGGTCCCGATGCCGACCCCGGCACAGAGTTCCGGTGGGGGATACGTCACCGCCGACGACCCCCGTGAGACCGATCCGGCGTGGAAAGATTACGAGGAGGCGAGAAAGACTTATATTGAGAAGCGACGGCTCATCAGCGACATCTCCAGCATCCTATCGCCGCAGGCGAACTACGTGATGGTCTCATTGACGGTGACGGATCCCGGATCCTCGACGATGTACACGGCCTATGGCGCGGTGCAGGCGGAGCCCGGCGGGCTTGCCGATGCCCTCGGCCGGATCTGGATGAACATTGCCGCGATCATCGTCTTCCCTGCGGCCTTCTTCGCCGCGACCTACGTGAAGTTCATGCGGATGGATATCAGATGAAGATCGGGTGCCTGCATTGCAGCCTACCCGATCAGCTTCACCAGCCCGTGCCGGGGTTCGAGCACCTCGCCGCCCCGTTTCAGCTGCTCGATGGTGTGCTCGATCTTGTCGCGGACAAAGCCCTGCTGCAGCAGTATATCGATCACCTCATCGACCCTTGCCTGGCCTCCGGAGTCGCCGGAGACGTTCCGGATAGCCTCCTTGACCGACCGGATGATGTCGCGCTGCGACTTCGTGACACCGGTCACGAGTTTGTCGATATCGAAGCTCCCGCTCTCGGCGTCGTAGGCGACCTGCCGGAGACAGGCATCCACGATCGTGAGAATTCGGTCGGTGTCCTCCGTGTCGACGGTGTTCGAGAGGCGCATCCGTGCGCTCGCCTCCGCAAGCCGGACCAGCGCCTCGAGCTGCCGGGCAGTGACCGGGACGGGCTTGTTCCCGCCGGCGAGGTTTCGCAGGCGCATGTAGTAAGCGATCAGCGCCTCCTTCGCCCCGTCGGAGAGGATGGGGAAGCAGTTCCGCTTCGCGTAGGCGATGTACTTCCGGAGAAGCGTGGGATCGATGTCTGGGGTGACCGGCGCAAGGGCACGCTCTATATACGCATCGTCGACGCCCGGCAGGGGCGAGAACTCGTGCTGCTTGATCAGTTCGCCGACAGCATGGGTCTTGATGATGTGCTGCGCGATCGCCCCGTCGCGCTGGGCCTCCGGCTGGTCGGTCATAACGAATATGAGGTCGAACCGCGAGAGGAGCGAGGGCGGCATATCGATCTGCTCGCCTATGGGGACGAACTGGTCGAACCGCCCGAGTTTCGGGTTCGCCGCACCGAGAAGCGCGCACCGGGACTTCAGGGTCGCGGTGATGCCGGCTTTGGCGACCGAGATCGAGTTGCCGCACCAGACCGGGATGCCGTTACGCCGGACATAGAGGATGTGGTTCGGGACTTCAAGGCAGTAGATCGTGCCCTTATACGGCCTTTTCTCGATATGCCGCTTCCCGTTTGAATTGATGTTCGGCTCGTTTTGACCGTCGCGGATGAACGTCACCTGGAAGATGTCGTGGGTCGTCGTCGAGGTTCCGCCCCGGGGGTTTGCGATGATCGTCCCGGCCTCCCGCATGAGATGAACGTTCCCGGACCATCCTTTCTTCAGCAGGAGTTCGGTGACGTCGTCGGCCAGTCTCTTCGAAGAGGTCGTGTATATCGAGACCCCGGTCGTTTTGTTGACGTAGCCATCCCCGAGCATGAGCGCGTCGAGGAGTATCCCGATCTGCTCCGGGGGTAGACGTTTCGCGCAGCCGGGGACGTACTTCTCGTGGCATTTCCCGAACGGCGCGAGATGTTCGGCGAGCTGTTTTGCATTGATCGAAAAGTTTCTGCCGTCGTAGGAGAACCGGAACGGCAGCCGTTCGAGGCACTCCCGGATCGTCTCGGCCGACTCAGAGGTCTTCTGCGATATGATTGTGCGGTAGGGCACCCCGGTCTTAGAGTGCCGCTGAACCGACCCCTCGGAGAGGAAGTAACCCAGGAACTCAAGCCAGTCGTTCATCCCGACGGTGACGGGATCGGTGAGTTTTCCTTCGGCGTTCTGGTTCGCGAACTTGACGACGGGCGGGATCTCGTAGACATCTCGCCGCTCTCCCGCCCATATGGCGCCTTTCTTGAACCGCATCCTCTTGTGGATTGGGATCTCGTCCATGCGGACGAGCCGGAACCCCTCCCACTCGTCGGCACGCCGGTTCAGGTTGACGTACATCCGGTGGTTTGGGGTGACCGCGAGGTCGACCTGCCGGGATTTGACGTAGTACATCTCTCCGTCGTACTCCGTTGCCACGAAGTTGGACGGGGCTGTGTACTCGAGTCTGCCCTCAGAGGAGAGGGTCGCGACGCGGTCGTCAGCGGTGACATCGCAGAAGAGCTTCCACCCGCTCTCCGTGAGAACCTCAGTCTTGTCGTCGTAGCACTGCTGTTCCATAGCCTCGTGGAGCGCGCTCCGGTCCTCCTTCGCCATCTTGTCCATCTCGTCGACGGCGGCGATCCCCATATCCGCAAGGACCAGCGCGCCGGCCTCGAGCGTCCAGCGCCCGTCGCCGAACTCGTCTTTCACGGCCGTCGCCGTCAGGCCGGCGGATGTCGACGACTTGCCGCTCGTGTAGATCCCGCGGGGCGAGAGCTTCACGACGTAGCGCAATATCTGGCTCTTGGCGATGCCCGGGTCGCCGACCAGGAGGACGTGGACATCGCCGCGGAGGCGGGAGCCGTCCGGCATCTCCTTTGCGATACCGCCGAAGAGCTGGAGCGCGATCGCCTCCTTCACATCGTCGGTCCCGTAGATCGTCGGCGCGATCGACCGGGCGATCTTCTTGTAGACCAGGGGATCGCGGGCGAGCGCCTTGATCTTCACCTCATCCTCCTCGGTGATCGAGACCTCTTCAAACTCCTTCTCGGCAACCTCGATCGAGTTGCACTCCAGGTAGATATCAAAGAGCGTGCTCTTCTGGCCGTAATTGACCCTCTGCACCGACCGCAGGATGCCGTTCACCACCACCCGGTCGCCCGGCGAGACCATCCCGGTGAGGTCGTCGGTGACGTCGATATCGAGCGTCTGGGGCTGCTCGCCACCGCGGAGGCCTTCGGGAGACTCCTGGATCCGGAGTTTCTGGGCATCGACGAACCGGCAGCGGTTCATGACGAGATCGAGTCGGGTCTTCCTCTCGCAGTTCGGGCAGACGTCGGGCTCGTCGAACCGCCCGTAGCCCTGGGGGACCGGGTCGGTGTTCTTCCCGCAGGAGCGGCACCGGAAGACCGCGCTCACGATCCGGGGGCGGACCTCGGTCGTCTTCCTGAGGATCCCCTCGATGCCGATGAACGTGTTGATCTGGTCGGCCCTGATATCCCGGACGTCGGTCTTCTGCGGCAGGTTCGTGAACCGGATGTTGATCAGGTCCGGATCCTGGCCATCTTTGAGTTTGAGGAGCCTGTTCTGGACGATCGCATCCCGGATGTCGCCGAGGACCTTCCCCGGGCTCCGCAGGAGCTCAAACGCGAGCCTGTTATTCAGGATCTTTCGAAAATCGATGATGAGCGACCGCTTATGCGGGTACTCGCGGGAGAGCTCGGCGAGCTCCCGCTTGAACTGCTTCTTTAGGATCTTCGTCCACTCACCGACGACATCGGTGACCTCGACGGTTACCTCTTCAGGCACGGCCGGAGCCCCTCACCGGTGCTCTCCTGCGGCGAGGACGAACCGGGCGAGCAGCGCCTCCATCTGGATATCGCTGCTTGCCCCTTCCGAGAGACGGAAGTCCGTCTCGCCCAGGGCATCGATCAGTCTCACCTTGAGCGTCCGGTCGATATCGCGCCGGACAAGCGCCCGGTAGCACTGGTTGATCAGCTCGTTCGGGGCGATGCCCCGGCCGCGGGTCAGTTCGGAGAGCGCCTGCTCGGCCTCATCGAACTTCCCTGCAAGCGAGAGGTCGATGAGCTCGTCGATCTCCGCCGGGCGGGCGGTCGCGGTGATCTCGTAGATCAGATCCTCGTCGATATCGGGCCGGAGGATGGCGGCACCCTGCAGGGCGTTGATCGCCTTTCGCATATCCCCGGAAGCGACGTAGACGATGGCGTCGAGCGCCCCTTCCGTGATGGTGAGGCCTTCGGCTGCGGCGATCCTCCGTGTCTCCTCGATGACCGCCTCGCGGTCGAGCGGCCTGAACCGGTATATGGCGCACCGGCTCTGGATGGGATCGATTATCTTTGAAGAGTAGTTGCACGAGAGGATGAACCGGCAGGTGCGGGCGTAGGTCTCCATCGTCCTCCGGAGGGCGGCCTGCGCATCCGTCGTGAGCGCATCCGCCTCATCCAGGAAGAGGATCTTGAACTTCGCGCCGGCAAGCGGCGATGTCCGGGCGAACTGTTTGATCTGGTTCCTGACGACGTCGATGCCGCGCTCGTCGGATGCGTTCATCTCCCGGAAGTTCGTCTGCCAGGAGTCGCCGAAGAACTCCCGCGCGAGCGCCACGGCAGCGGTCGTCTTCCCTATCCCGGCGCTCCCGGTGAAGAGGAGGTGCGGCAGGTTGCCGGTCTTCACGTAGGATTGGAGGCGCACCACGATATCCTTCTGCCCGACCATCTCGTCAAGTATCCGGGGCCGATACTTCTCTATCCAGATGGTGTGGTTACCGTCCATTTGCATGAAGTGTTGGCGCTCGCGCATTGTAAAAGCATCGACATCGCCTCCGGTGATCCTTTTTAGAGGGTTGAGAGAGAAAGGATAGGTACAGATTACTGTGGAGATACCGGGAGTTCGCGTGGAGATCCGGTCTTCGATAAGGCCCGATAAACCCGCGCATCCCTGGTTTCCCCCTTCACGGCAGCGCGAGCGGCCGCGCCGGCATCCCCGCTCAATCGCTTCGCCTGCTGCCTCAAAGACTGCAGGGTCATGACGACCCTCCTCACCGATCGATGCCCTCGCATCAGGGCGACTCGACGCACTCAGGGAATAGACGGCTGATATGGAACCTGTAGAACGGGTATTTGCGCGAGACTTTGCCGCCGCGCGGCATACGGTAGACTCCGAGGGGGGCCGTGGCGGCTCGTACGTCGTGACGCCCGGCGGCGCCTGGTGCCGCCGCCTCTTCATCGTCGGCGCCCTCACCGAGCGCAGGGGGAGCGGTGATGTCATGCAGGCCCGGGTCGCCGACCCGACCGGCACGTTCAGGGTCTCGATGGACCGGCAGACCCCGGACGCGGGCGAGACGCTCGGGTACATCGAACCGCCGGCGTTCGTCGCCGTCACCGGCCGGGCGACGATCGTCGGTTCCGGGCCGAGGGCGTACGCAACGGTGGATGCCGAGGCGCTCCGCGTGGTCGACCGCACCGCCCGCGATCTCTGGGTGCAAAAGACCGCCGGCACAACGCTCGACCGCCTCATAGCGCTCGGAGAAGCTCTATCGGGCGACGGTGACGAGCGGGCTGCAACCACCCTCCGGCTCTATGGGACGACGGAGGAAGCGATCCGGGATATGGCCGGGATGGTGCGCACGGCGCTCGCGGTCGTCCGCCCGGGTACCGTTCCCGGCGATATCGGCTTCGTCCCCCGGCGCGACATCCTCCTTGATGCGCTCGAGGAGGAGGGCGGCACCCGGGGTGTCCCCGTCGAGGATGCCGTCGCCGCCGGGGTGCGTTCCGGCCTCTCCGCGCGGGAGGCACGTGCGGCGCTTGAGGAACTCCTTGCTGCAGGCGAGTGCTACCAGCCTGCATCGGGCATGGTAAAACTGATATAACACGTTATGCACCTGCACTTTATCGAGAGCGGTCCTGCCCTCCTCGTCGAGCAGGACCGGCGCGTGCTCGTCGTCGCCGATCTGCACATGGGGATCGAGTCGGGCCTTGAACGCCACGGCGTCCACATAGCAAGCCGGAGCGCTGCCCGAGTTGCCCGGGTCGTCGCCTGTATCGAGGAGATGAAGCCCGATCTCCTCCTCCTCCTCGGCGACGTCAAGCACAACGTCCCGGTGACGAGCCGGCAGGAGTACCGTGAACTCCCCGGCACCCTTGCGACTCTCCGGGAGAGGGTGCCGCTCGCCGTCGTCCCCGGAAACCACGACGGGGGTATCGGGCGGTTCCTCGAACCCGGCGAACTCCTGCCCCCCGGCGGCGCGGTCATCGACGGCGTCGGCTACCTCCACGGCCATACCCGCCCCGACCCCGAACTCTTCGGCCGCCTCATCATCCTCGGCCACCACCACCCGGTCGTCTCTCTCGTGGATGCCGTCGGGTGCGCTGCACGCGCCCGGCCGGCCTACCTCTACTCGGGGCTTGATGCGGGGTGTGAAGTGGAGACGCCGCCCGGCGGCAACCGCACCCGGCTCCTCTTTATACCGGCCTTCAACGAGTTTGCGGGGGGTATCGACGTCGGGCGGCTTTCGGAGAGCGGGCTTGGCCCCCTCTCCCGGTGCATAGAGAGAGAAACCGCGGAGGTGTTCTTAGCAGATGGTACGTACGTCGGCTCCCCGGCCACGCTCTCCCCCGCCGGCGGCGGGTGAACTCCTCAGCCCCGCGGTCCGGGAGGTCGTCCGGAAGCGCGGGTTTACCGCTCTTTCCGATGCACAGGAACAGGCCATCCCGCTCCTGCTCGAGGGCAAAAACCTGGTCCTGGTCGCCCCGACCGGCACGGGGAAGACCGAGAGCGCGATGCTTCCGGTCTTCGACCGGCTCCTTGCGACCGCCGGCCCGGGGTTCAAGGCGGTCTACGTCACCCCTCTCCGGTCGTTGAACCGCGATATACTTGCGCGGATGGAGTGGTGGTGCCGGGAACTCTCGCTCTCGGCCGGTGTCCGGCACGGGGATACGCCGCAGAACGAGCGGCGGAAACAGGCGCTCAATCCTCCCGACCTCCTGATCACGACGCCCGAGTCCCTGCAGGCGCTCTTCATGGGCAAACGCCTCCGTGAACACTTAAAGAACGTCAGGTACGTCATCATCGACGAGATCCACGAGCTCGCCGACAGCAAACGGGGGGCCCAGCTCGCGGTCGCGCTCGAGCGCCTGGCCGCCTACGCGGGAGAGTTCCAGCGGATCGGCCTCTCGGCAACCGTCGGGAACCCGGATGAGATCGGGCGGTTCCTCTGCGGGGCCCGGGCGTTCTCGCTCGTCGAGGTGCCGGTGGCGAGCCACCTCGAGATCGGCGTCCGGTTTGCCGGGGAGGATTTCGCCGCCCAGACGCGGGCCGTCGGAGATTGCCTCGACGCCCCGGGGTCCACCCTCGTCTTCGTCAACACCCGGGTGACCGCCGAGGCTCTCGGGCACGAGCTCTATCCCCGCGGCGACGTCGAGGTCCACCACGGGTCGCTCTCGCGGGACGTCAGGGTCGAGGCCGAAGAACGGTTCAGGGAGGGCGCGGTTCGGACGTTGATTGCCACATCGTCGATGGAACTCGGTATCGACATCGGGCACATCGAGCACGTCGTCCAGTTCGGTTCTCCCCGGCAGGTCTCGCGCCTGGTGCAGCGGGTCGGCCGGGCCGGCCATCGTCTCGATGCAATATCGCGCGGGACCGTCCTCGCCACGGGGTTTGACGACCTCCTAGAGTCGCTCGTGATCGCGCGCCGGGCAAAAGCGAACGAGTGCGAGCGGATCGTCCCGCCCGCCGGCGCCGCCGACGTCCTTGCAAACCAGGTAGCGGCAATCGCGGTCGAGTACGGCGAGATCGAGGTCTCCCGCATCCGGGATATGATCGAGCGCTCAGGAGTCTTTGCCGGGTGCGGCCCCCTCCTTGATACCGTCTGCAGCCAGATGGCGGAGCACCGGCTGATCCGGCTCGACGGGACACGGGTTACCCGGACCGGGCGTGCCCGGCGTTACCTCATCGATAACCTCTCGATGATCCCCGACGAGCGGAAGGTGGAGATCTTCGATATGGTCTCGCGCCGCACGGTCGGGACGCTCGACGAGTCGTTCGTCCTCGGCTGGATGCACACCGGCGCCATCTTCATCACGAAAGGGCAGCTCTGGCAGGTCCTTGATATCGAGGGAGGGCGGATAACGGTCGAGCCGGCCGCCCGGGCGCGGGGCGAGGTACCGACGTGGGAGGGCGAGCAGATCCCGGTGCCGTTCGCCGTTGCCCGGGAGGTCGGGGCGCTCCGGAGGACCCGGGCGTTCTCCCGCTACTCCGATATCCCGGCGGCTATCCGGTACGCGGAGCGGTTCATCGCCCGGATGGACGGGGGCAACTACCCGGTCCCTTCCGATCGCCTCATCACCCTTGAGAATACGGATGAGGGCGTGGTCTGCAACGTCTGCGGGGGGCACAAGGCGAACGAAGCGCTTGCCCGGACGCTCTCGGTCCTCCTCTCGGCCCGGTACGGGACGACCGTCGGGATCGAGGTCGGCGCCTACCGGTTCCTCCTCCGCCTGCCGCCGGCCGTCCGCGCGCTTGAGGTGGAGGAGACCCTCGCGGCGCTCGAGCCCGCACATCTCCCCGGGGTCCTGAAACTCGCCCTGAAGCGGACGGCGCTCTTCAAGTGGAAGCTCGTGCAGGTGGCAAAGAAGTTCGGCGCCATCGACGCGGATGCCGACTACGAGCGGTTCAGCATCCACCGGCTCATCGACCTCTTCGACGAGACCGTCATCGCGGCCGAGGCCTACCGGGAGCTCTTCAGCGGCTCGATGGACGTGGACGCGGCCCGGGAGATCCTCCTTGCGATCCGCGACGGCCGGACTGCCGTCACCACGGGGAGGTTGAGTCCGCTCGGGAGCGAAGGGCTCTCCTCGTCGCGGGACATGATCCCGCCGCCGATGATCGATCAGGCGGTGATCGGGACGCTGATGCGGCGCCTCGATAAGGAGGACGTCGTCCTCTTCTGCATGCACTGCCGGAAGTGGAAGAGCCGGACCGTCGTCGAACGGGTCCCTGATAAGCCGCAGTGCCCGCTCTGCAACGCACGTCTCATCGCCGCGCTGAAACCCTGGGACGAGCAGTTCATCCCGGCGATGAGGAAGAAGGAGAAGACGGAGGAGGAGCGGGCGATCGAGGTCCGGTTCCTCCGGAACGCAAATATCGTCCTCTCGAGCGGCAAGAAGGCAGTGACCGCCCTCGCCGCAAAGGGCGTCGGGCCGGAGGCCGCATCCCGGATCCTCGCAACCCTCTCCGAGGGGGACGCCTTCTACCGGGAGATCCTGAAGGCGGAGCGTAACTACGTCAGGACACACAGGTTCTGGTAAGAGGAGACAGAAGCCGGGCCGGTGTGGCGGATACTCCGCGCTCTTCCGCATAAGATCGGGGCCTGACCTTCATCCCCCATAGCAATACCCCGGGTTCACCGCATCAGGCTTGCCCTGATGCCCGGCGTGAGACTGGCGGCAGATGCGAGAGGAGAGCGTCACCGGGTTGCCGGAGGCATAAGAGCCGGCTTTTAGCCCGGAGAATCCAGCGGCATATACGGGTGAGATCCCGACAGCCGGATCGCGCCCGGCAAAAAACCCGGAGGGGCTTTCGGTCTCCTCTCTCCCCTCAGAAAAAGTGTAGTGAAAACCAGTCTCACATGATAGTTTCGAGCCGCTGCTCCAGGAAATCAAGCCCTCTCTTGATATCCTCGATATTCTTTCCGCCGGTCAGGATGATCTTGCCGGAACTGAAGAGAAGGGCGACGATCTTCGGATCCTCAATACGGTAGACAAGCCCCGGGAACTGTTCGGGTTCGTACTCGATGTTCTCGAGGTTGAGGGTGATGACCACCTTGTTCAGGTTGATGTACCTGCCCATATCGTACGAACAGACGATGTTCGTGACCGCGACCTGCGGTTCATCGTAAGTATCGATGCCGGCATCCCGGAGCGAATGCATGATGATATCAAGGCCAGCGTGGAGATCCTCCTTGTTCCTGATACCGGTAAGCACCACCTTCCCCGACGAGAATATCAGGGACGCAATCTTGGGCTTCTCGATGCGGTAGACCGCCCCGGGAAACCTCTTCGTATTCAATTCACAGTTTTTTATTTTATTAGATACTTTTTCGAGGTCGATTGAGTCGGCAATCACCCCGGAAGCAACGATGTTCTCGATTTTCAGTGACTCGTATCCCTTCTCATCCATTGATATGAGTATCGTTTTTCGGACCATAATACTAATGGATGATCTTTATGGGTATTCTGAATAGGGAGCGCTCATCATCGTCGTGAATTCTTTAAACCATAGGCGCGCAAATCTCTATTGATCGCGGTATGACAGATGACGAGCAAAAAGTAGCATCCTACGAAGACCTCTGCGCGAATTTCAAGATAGATGTCCCTGAATACTATAACTTCGGTTTTGACGTGATCGACGCATGGGCAAAGAAGGATCGGAACAAGCTGGCGATGATCTGGACCGACCAGAAAGGAAACGAGAAGAAATACACATTCTTCGACCTCATGCGCCTCTCCAATCAGGCAGTCAACATCTGCATAAAATACGGCATCAAGAAGGGCGACCGGGTCATGCTGATGCTCCCCCGCGCCCCCGAATGGTGGATCTTCACCATCGCACTCATCAAGATCGGCGCGGTATACTGCCCTGCAACGACGATGCTGACGGCAAAAGATCTGAAATACCGTATCCAGGCGGCCGACATCAAGATGATCATCACCATGGCCGAGTATGCGGAGAGGGTCGAGGAGATCCGCGAAGAGTGCCCCACGCTTGCGGTCCGTCTCATGATCGACGGCACCAGGGACGGATGGGTCAGTTACCCCGTCGAGCTCGACTACCCCGCGCCCTGCTCGCACAAACTGGTGAACCTCCCCGGCATGCGCCGGACCCGGTCCTCAGACCCGCTGCTGATCTTCTTCACCTCCGGCACCACCGGCGAACCCAAGATGGTGGTCCACGATCACGCCTATCCCCTGGGGCACCTCGTCACCGGGCAGGTGTGGCACGACCTGCACCCAAACGATCTCCACCTGACGATCTCCGATACCGGCTGGGGCAAGAGCGCGTGGGGGAAACTCTACGGCCAGTGGATCATCGGCGCGTGCATATTCGTCTACGACATCCGCAGCCGGTTCCACGCCACCGAGATCCTGCCGCTGCTGGAACGATACGGTATCACGACCTTCTGCTGCCCTCCGACCATCTACCGGATGCTGATCCTCGCCGACCTCGATAAGTTCGATCTCGCCGATATGCGCCACTGCTGCAGCGCCGGCGAACCCCTCAACCCCGAGGTCATCCGGGCGTGGCAGGAAGGGACAGGCCGGACGATCTACGAGGGCTACGGCCAGACCGAGACAGTGCTCTGCATCGGGACGTTCCCCGGCATGAAGTGCAAACCCGGCTCCATGGGGAGGCCGGCGCCGGGCTGGCATATCGAGCTCCACGACGACGACGGGAACCCGGTCGGCGTGGGGGAGGAAGGGCGCATCGCGATCAAGCTGGACCCGCGTCCGGTCGGGCTCTTCCGCGGCTACCTGAACAACGAAGAGGAGAACTGCAAGGTCTTCCAGAACGGGTTCTACTACACCGGCGACAAGGCATGCATGGATGAGGACGGCTACTTCTGGTTCATCGGCCGCGACGACGACGTCATCAAGTCATCCGGCTACCGGATCGGGCCGTTCGAGGTGGAGAGCGCGCTTATGGAGCACCCGGCCGTCCAGGAGGCGGCGGTCATCGGATCGCCGGATGTGATCCGGGGCCTGGTCGTCAAGGCGTTTATCACTCTCAAGCCCGGGTATAACCCCTCGGAGTCCCTCATCAAGGATATCCAGAAGCATGTCAAACGGGTGACGGCACCCTACAAGTATCCGCGCGCGATCGAGTTCGTGGAATCGCTCCCAAAGACGATCTCCGGCAAGATCAAGCGCTATGAACTCCGCGAGAGGGAGATGAAACAGTTCATGGACAACAACTCCCACGGTGTCCACTCCGGCTCGAAGTGCGCGGAGTAAACATCTTTATTTTGTTGAAGGTATTACAATACTAGGCGCGAGAGTTGCCAAGCCAGGTCAAAGGCGATAGGTTCAGGGCCTATTCTCGTAGGAGTTCGCCGGTTCGAATCCGGCCTCTCGCATCCTTCTCCCGATTTTATCGGTGCTGTCCGGCTAACGAGGTCGGAAGGCGCTTTGATATGTTCAAAAATGGGTAAGGTTATTTGACCCTGCCAAACTCCTGGCTCACATCGGCTGCGGACTGGAAGGTCTTGTCATCGTTGAACATCTCGAGAACCTGGATGACCGCATCCGGCGCGTTGTTCTTCCGGGCGAGGTTGATCAGGTCCTGTTTCTTGCCGGGGTAGTCCATGCCGTGAAGGTACGACTGGAACGCAGACGCGCTCAGCTCCTCGACCGATCCGGCCTGGGCCGCAGAGGCATGTCCACCCCTGACCGATGGTCTCTCCTCCTCGATCACGCTTCTCCTCTCTTCTGCCATACTTCTCACCACCTTGTTGACTGCATCCCGCACAGCGGGACACACGCCTGCCCCATAGCTCTTGGTGAATAAAAATGTTGCTGTGTTCCCAGGCTGAAAAATCGATGATACGGCAGAGGATTGGTTTCAGTCAGGGAGGGCGATCGGCCCGTGCAGGTGCCGGGAGGAAAGGCGGGCCGCGCGCGGTGTCGGAGGGTGAGAGGGGGATCCGGGAGATGAACGTATGGATATGGGTCCACACCCGAGTTACCCATCGCAGGCCCGGTGCAGATGAGGTCGCGGCCGACAGTTCACGATATCGAAGGAATCGTCAGGAAACTGTGACCCGTCACCGGGAACGGTGAAACCGACGTTCTGGATACCCTGCTCCGACGCGAACCGCCGGGCTGCATCCACCATTGCAGGCGAGAGGTCGATTCCGATGACGCGGGCCACCCGTGGTGCGAACCAGAATGCCCACCGGCCGTTCCCGCACCCGAAGTCGAGGACCGTAAAGTCTTTTCTGAGGGAAAGAACACGGGCATAGAGCGCTTTCTGCGTGGAATCGATGTAATAATAATAGGCATCGTCTCTCCCTATAACCACCCTCAGCGGATGGCTGGCGTGCTCACCATGGAGAGCGTCCAGGGGATTTTTCGCCCCGGGTATATTGGACCCGATTATGCATCACCACCCCCGATATACCCGGCCGGACCTATATAGCAGGTAGCTGCCGGGTGGTCGGGACTTCCCACCGGCAAGTCAGCTCCGGTTCTGGCTACCTCAGGGGAACGGCTCCGGGCAGGAACGACAGCAGTGCCCGGACGGGGGGCATGCGCGCCGGTCAATCAGAGATGAGGTTCTTGCGAACCCCGATTCATAAAAAAAAGGGGATATTCAGAGTACTACCCTTCCGGGCGGGGTTCAGTACCGCCGGAAGTCGCTTCTGGGTCTCGGAGGCCGGGCCTCGTCGATCTTCAGGGTGCGGCCCTCGAATACGGTGTTGTTCAGGGCGTCTTTTGCCTTCTCAGCCTCTTCCGGGCTGGACATCTCAACGAACCCGAACCCTTTGCGCTCAATGACTCTGACGTCGTTCACCGTTCCGTACCGGCCAAACAATTCTTTCAACTGCTCTTCATTTACCGAGTAGGTGAGGTTTCCGACGTACAGCTTGCTGCTTTCCATTCAAAGATCCTCTTCACACATGTACGCTCAAACCTTAACTACTCTTCGGATAAACCCACGGGTGCCCGCCCGGGGTCGATTTTCCCGGGTAGAGGAGGCACATGGCAGAGGAGGTGTGCATTCCCGGGCGGCGTTTGCCCAGAACACAAGAGAGGGGCGGGGGATCGTGCCCGGGTGTATGCGCCCCGGCACGGTAGCCGCTCCGCCCGGACGGAGATATCATGTAAAACCCCGGGCGTATCTCCCCGTACCGCCGCCGGTGTATCCCGGGGGGGCAGACCCATGTGAATGCGCGGCACCGCCCACCATGCAGTCGATCAGGTGACGGGAATGCTCTCACCACCTTACCGCAGGCCCCGGCGGAACGGTTCGGGCGACCGGGAGACATGGGATATGATAACCACCCTCGTCATGCCTGCACTTCCCCGGCGGACCCGGATTGAAGGAATTTTCCTGGAATAGATACATTAATGGTGGCCGGGGTCATTAGTATACACCTCCAGGAAAGAACCGATAGGCAGCTTATCGCTACCTGTCACGGAGTTGATGAACTGACAAATACACGAGGATCACAGAACAGCGGAAGCGAAGAGATTGTACGGGTACGATTACCGAAAAAACGAAACCGGGAGTTATTTGGCCGGGCCGACCTGATGCTCGGGGCAAACCATATCCGCGTCCGTTGCGAGGACGGTGTCACGCGCATGGGGCGGATCAAGGGCAAGATCAAGAAGCGGCTCTGGATACGCGAGGGCGACCTCCTGATTGTTGTTCCCTGGAGTTTCCAGGATGAAAAGTGCGACATCATCTACCGTTACATCAGGCCCCAGGTTGACTGGCTCAAGAAGCACAACTACCTCAGCCAGTAGCGCCGTCTCTGCTACGGCCGGGACACCTTCACCGGCCACCGGCGGAATCGAACACCTCCCGAAACCTATTCTCCCCCGGAAGCCCGGTTTATCGCACCGGCAAGGTTCATCGCACGATCGGTATGCACCAGCATAAACGTTCTGCTCACCGACGCCGTTACGCCTGACGCCATCTGCATGGTGAGCAGGATGACCCGCATGGCCTCAGGAACCGTCCCACCCTTCCACGCCTCGCGGATACACTGGCCGGCGACCTGCTTCGTTATATCGTTGCCCAGCACCACGAAATTGCCCGCCTGGCCTCTCTGTGTCACGCGTAACCGGGAGTCGATGATCTCGGCGATGACGTAGCTCCCTGCAGTGACGTACAGCCTCTTTTGGCGGATCGTCGATCCCGCGGTCTCGGTCACCTCGCCGACGAGCACCCCGTCCTGCTCCGTGACTTTGACCTTATCATCCCTGACCCGGATTGCCACCCCGATCTCACCGGCCCGCTCCAGCAGGTCGTTGTCGGACGCGATCGAACCGCTGTAGAGCTCGCGCTCCAGCGCTTCTATACAGGGGTCGTCTCCCTGGAATGCGATCTCCCGCATATCGCCCGCCATCACGGCGCCCTGTCTTCCGATGTATGCCATCACGAGAGTCATGCAATGAACCTCCAATCCCCGGCACGAGGCGGGAAGCCAGGAACGCCCCGCATCAACCCGGTGGTGCCCCTCCGGCTACCCACCCCGTCGCTTCCTCTCACTGTCGGAAGGGGTTGTGAAGACCGGCCTTCCGGCAGCGGTCGGCACACCGTATACCGCCCCTGCGCAAGGGTGCAGGAAGGGAGGGGCATGATGGTCTATGCAGTGGGGATACTATTATCTCTGCCGGTATCAGGGATATCCTGACGGCACCGACCATCCCCGCGGCGAACCCGGCACTCGGCCCCCTTGGAGAAGAGATAGTTCCATAAGATCGCAGGGCTGCTATCTGCAAACCCCGCCCTGATGGGCGGGGCAGTCTATGCCGCCGAACTTCTCCAGGAGACGCATCTGGCCCGCGGCGACATACTTCAGTTTTGAGGAGTACTCCCGGATGGAGAGCCCGAGGTCTTTCGCCCCGTATATGGTGAAGAGCGGGACACGATCGGGCTCCTCAAACCCCATCGTCACGGCCGCCCTCTCCGCCGAAGTCATCTCTCCGGTCGTACGGCCCTCGCCATCGCCGTGTGCGGAGCCGGACAGGTCGCCAAAAACTACATATACCGGGTTTTCCATGTCCATAATTCAGCTGGTGATCCCGTAAAACCGCATCAGGTGCGGCAATGGACCGTCGTAGAGACCGTTTCTTCCCGGCGTTCTCCGGCAAAAAGGTACTGCCGGCGGCAAACAGCCAGTTTGCGATCATCGCTTCCGACCTCGGGCTCATCTTCCTCTTCATCGCGCTGGTCTCCTGCACACCGTTCCTTGTCGGTTTCTGGTATGGCGAGCTCGACCTCCTCCTCCCGATGGCCTCGGCGCCGGCGGGGTTCGGCATCCTCGGGGTCTGGCTTGCCAGCGTCGCGAAGGCGGAGGGAGAAGCGCACCTCTCCGTCGCACTCTCTGCGGTCGCCCTGATCTGGCTTGCTGCCGCCCTGATAGGCGCGCTCCCCTACATGTTCGGCCTTGGAATCCCCTATACCGACAGCGTCTTTGAGGCGATGTCGGGCTGGACGGGAACGGGGTTCTCCCTTCTCCCGTCGGTCGATACCGTTCCACGGATGATCCTCTTCTGGCGGTCGCTGACCCAGTGGATGGGCGGGCTCGGCATCGTTGCGTTCACCATCGCTCTCGCGGGCAGGTCAGGCCTGACCCGATTCCAGCTCTACCGCTCGGAGGGGCGGTCGGAGGCGTTCATGCCGGGCGTCGTGGCCACCGCTACGGAGATGTGGCGGATATACCTGGTGCTCACGGCCCTCGGCATCGGCCTCGTTCTCCTCTCGGGCATATCCCTCTGGGACGCCGTGAACATCGTCATGACGGCGATATCGACCGGCGGATTTGCAGTGCACTCGGCTGGCATCCTCTACTACGAGAGCCCGCTCCTTGAGATGCTCGTCGTCCCGGTCATGATCGCCGGTGCTCTGCCGTTCAAACTCTATTTTATCCTCTACTACCGGAGAACGTTCGAATTTTTCCGGGATTCGCAGGCAATCCTCCTCTTTGCACTCATCCTTGTCGGATGCACCGCCGTCACCTTCGATCTCGTGGCCCTCTCTTCCCTCGCCCCCGCCGAGGCCCTCCGGGAGGGCATCTTCATGACGGTGAGCGGCATCACCTGCACCGGGTTCCAGAACGCAAACCCCCGTGACTGGTATGGCGCAACCGTGATGGTGCTCACCGCGCTGATGCTGATAGGCGGGTCGGCGGGAAGTACCGCCGGCGGCATCAAACTCGGCAGGGCCATCCTCGGCCTTGAGACGCTCGGGTGGTGGATCCGGAGGCTCCGCGCAGGGTGGCGGACGATCACCCCGCTCCGGCACGAGGGCCGGCCGATCCTCGAACATCTCCCGGAGTACGAGGTCTCAAAGAGCATGCTCGTCGTCGTGCTCTTCATCCTGGCGGTCGCGGTCGCCACCCTTCTCCTGCTCCACCTTGTGCCGCAGGGGGGGTTTGACTCCACCGATGTCATCTTCGAGGTCGTCTCGGCTATATCGAACGTCGGGATCAGCACCGGGCTCGTGAACCCCGGCATGAGTCCCGGGGCGAAGTGGCTCTTCATCATCGTTATGTGGGCCGGGAGGCTGGAGATCGTGCCCGTCATCGCCCTGGCAGCCAGGGCGACACGGAGGCTGTGAGAGCGGGCACAGCCACGGGCTTGCGGGTTCAGGTATACGAGCGACGCTGGCGCAACGACTCCGGACTGCCGGACCCCATCTGGTGCTCGCCGGCACCCCTCCCGCGCCTTCGCAGGGATACCCATGCACTTCTTCGGCCACCCCCACCCCGCCCGCGCCTTCGCCGGCAGGCTACCCAGACACTTCTACCGGCACCCCCCACCC
>ERZ795049.2473-NODE-2473-length-21547-cov-5.212684_pt1 | contig 21547 bp, 23 predicted proteins | sample MGYA00375133_ERZ795049 | MGnify/ENA primary metagenome ERZ795049 (study PRJEB30178, sample SAMN05720147) | activated sludge metagenome | isolation source: anaerobic digester from wastewater treatment plant | place: Japan | collected 2015-04-20 ...
ATCTCCATCTTCTGTTCATTTGTAAAACCCTTATGTCCCAAATCGTGACTAGCATTCCATGCTACAAACCTAACAAAACTAAACTTGTCTCCCTTTTTCATACCTACAAGTTTTAAATCTTCTGGATTAGCTTTAAAGTAGTTAGGATGAAGGTAGAAAAGCTCTTTAAAAGTTTCAATTCTCATCTGTTTTTTACCTAAATCTTTTCTGTAGAACATTGGAGTAAGGATTTTGTAAGAGAAAAGTTTAGAGAAAAACAAAGATTCTACAGATCTTTCTGTATCACAATAAACAATATTCTTTTTACCTATTAGAAATGCTGTTATGGCCATCATGGGAGATGGTCTACCAATTAATACATCTGTTTTGAATTTTATAGCTTCTACAAGATGTTTAAATGTAGAGGTTAGAAGAATTAATGCTTTGTCTAACTTCCCTTTTCCTGTACTATTCCCAACAACGGTATATTCAATACCATATTCATCCAGTATCTCCCAATTTCTATCTTTTTTAACAACCAGAACTTTAACATTGTGACCTCTCTTTTTAAGAAGATCAATAATATTATGGAATTGATGAGCCCATGCTGGATGGGAGATAGATATTAGAACATTCATTATTCTTTTTTCTTGAATTTAGAGTAGTAAATCTTCTTAGTAAAATACAATGTCTTCTCCTGATTATTAATTATTCTTCCAAGGATATCTGAGAGCATTCCAACTAACCATGTAAGTATAGCAAGAGTTATTAGGTACAAACCAGTAAATCCAATAAATTTGTAAGGAGAAAAATCTCCTGTATTTAACCAGTGTATGCCCAAAAAGATTACACATCCCAAGCCAATGACAAAGGGAACAAGACCTAAGATTCCAAAAAATTTAAGAGGTGCAAAATCCTTAAATACCCTCAAAATATTGAATGCTGAAAAAGAGATAAAACTAAAGATTGAAGAAACTACTCTAGATTTTCTTCCTTTAAAATATTTGATACTTATTGGTACCTGCCTAATATTTAGTTGTTTACTAGCAAGTAACTGGAAAGCTTCCTGTGTATATGTAAATTTGTTATTAATATTCATATGTAGAAGAGCATCTCTGTTGTATGCTCTAAAGCCACATGTTACATCTGAGAATTTCTTCTTTGAGAGAGAGCCTATGACAAATGCACCTATCCTGTTTCCCCAGTATTTTCCTTTAGACATAAATTCTGGTCTTCTGATTTTCTGGCTTTTGGGATCTACAAATCTGTTTCCTGCTACAAAGTCTGCTTTACCATCTAAGATTGGTTTAACTAAAAGTGGAATTTCTTCTGGAGCAAATTGTAAATCTCCGTCAATATTTACAGCGATGTCTGCTCCTAGTTTAAGAACTTTATCTACTGCAAATTGGAATGAATATGCCAATCTTTTTTGAGAAAGATTGGAGTAAACTATCGCTCCTTTTGCTTTTGCTATCTTAACGGTATCATCGGTACTTCCATCATCTACAACCATTGTTACTATCTCATCTATTCCTTCTATTTTCTTTGGTATTCTATCTAGTAGTTCACCAATTGTTTTAGCTTCATTTTGACAGATTGAAAAGACAACTAATTTCATATTTTTACTACAAAAAACTTATTTTCTTGATAGATTTTATCAGATTTTAATTATTTCCTTCACTTTATTTTTAGAAATTCTTTGTAATTATTAATATTGATTAATGCATTTCTAAATATCTTTCAGTTGTTCTTTTTATATTGTACTCCATATTTTAGGCCTAATTTAAGTATTAGACTCCATGTATTAGGCCTAATTCAAGGAGTTGTCAATACTTACTATAGCATTATTTATATTAATTTAATAAGTATTTAAGAGCACTTTTAGGTATTTAGAGCTTAAAACTATATCCCTAAAGGGAAAAACACTTTCTACCTACCTATACCTCTGTATATTATACCTAATTTCTCGATGGCCTTCTTATCTAACTTATTCATACCATCTACTACAACCTCTATATTTGGATATCTCTTTAACATTACATTAAGTTTTAAGAATGGTTTGTGTGCTGTACAAAGCATAATTGCACTACTATCCTTTAGTGCATCTTCTAAACTTTTTACATTGCTCATATCAGGAAGATGTGGGTCATATATTCTTAAATCTGCACCCATAGATTGTAGAATATCCCTAATTATTAAACATGGACTCTCTCTTAAGTCAGCAATGTTTTCTTTGTAACTGAGTCCTAGAAGAGCGATTTTGGTTCCTTTTACAGGTTTTTCAACTTCATTTAATGCATCTTGTAGACGATCTACAGCATATTGTGGCATACCATTGTTTACATCTCTAGCCATTTTCAAGAATTTATGATCAAAGCCACTCTTTGCTGCTCTGTTAATTAAGTAGTAAGGGTCAACTGCTATACAATGGCCTCCTACACCTCTACTTGGCCAATGTGCCATGAAAGCAAAGGGTTTGTTGGATGATGCTTTGATAGTTTCGATTAGGTCTATTCCCATAGCATCAAAGGATTTTGCAAGTTCATTTACATATGCAATGTTAATATCTCTAAATGTATTTTCAATTATCTTTGTAGCTTCTGCTATTTTAAGAGAAGATACTTCATTTATCTCTCCTTGTAAGAATGATCTGTAGAATTCTGCAACTTCATGTATTTTGTCTGCTGGTCTACATCCAATATTTCGAGGTATATTGTATACATTCCATTTAGGATCTCCTGGATTTATTCTCTCAGGACAATGGGAGAGTATATATTCCTCTTTCTTTAGTTTGGCTTTGTTTTTTAGAAGTATTGGTTCTACAACCTCTTCACATGTTCCTGGGTTTACTGTTGATTCTAGTATTACTACAGATCCTTTCTTCATATGTTTCGCAACTGTTTGTGATGCACCGATAACTGGTGTGTAGTCTGGGGTATGGTCTTCAAGTACTGGGGTTGGAACACAGATTATGAAGTAATCTGAATCTTCAAGTATGTTTTCATCTGTAGATACTTCGATTTTTACTGTTTTTAAATCTTCTGCACATACTTCATCGTCTATTGGACATTCTCTTTTAGATATCTTCTCCACTTTCTCTTTACTGAGATCATAGCCACAAGCATGGTATTTTTTGTTTTTAGCGATTGCACATAGAAGTGGTAATCCAACATAGCCGAGTCCTATTACTGTTACTTTTTTCATAGTAAGGATGAAGAAATTATATGGGAGATTATACTACAAAAGGATACAAACTATCCTATTTCATATGCTTTTATCACCTCTTCTACAGAACCTGTTACCTGTAGGATACCATCCTTAAGATATACTGCCCTATCACAAAAATCTCTTACAGAACTAGAAGAATGAGTAACTAAAATAATTGTCTTCTCTCTCTTTTTATACTCTCTAAATATATCGAAGCATTTCTTTTGAAAAGCGATATCACCGACTGCCAATACCTCATCTAATATATATATATCCGCATCAGCCATAATAGCTATTGAAAATGCTAATCTAACTTGCATACCTGATGAATAATTCTTAAGAGGCATATCCATAAATTTTTCTAATTCTGCAAAAGCTACAATTTCATCATATTTCTTTTTTAAAAATTCCTTAGGCATACCTAGTATTATTCCATTCATAAATACATTCTCCCTTCCTGTAAGTTCTGGATTAAATCCTACACCTAGTTCAAGAAAAGGAACCATCTTCCCTTTTACCTTTACAGAACCACTTGTGGGTATGTATATCCCCGCCAGAATCTTTAATAAAGTGGATTTTCCCGACCCATTTCTTCCCATAATTCCAAGAAATTCTCCTGGATATATATCTAAATCAATATCTTTCAATACAGTAAATTGTTCCCCAGAAGGCTTAAAAATACGCAAAGGATTTGACATGAACTCTATTAAGGAATCATGCCTTTGATGTGGTAAGAAGAAAGATTTCCTTATGTTTTTTAATTGTATTATTGGTTCTTGTTCCATATTAAAAGTATTCAGCTAATTTAGTAACTCTCTTTTTAAAGAAGGCTACTGCTATTAATAACAGGGCTATACAAATTAAGGCAATTATTCCAATTGGCAAGAAATCACCAGATGTTACTGTATCTCCAGTGATTATACCTTTACGAGCAGATATTACTATTGTTGTTAGTGGATTAAGAAGAACATACTTTTGTAAGTTTTCAGGTAACATTTCTAATTGATAATAGATTGGGGTTAACCAAAACAATAACTGCAAAATTACTTCTGTAAGATTATGAATATCCTTCAATCTTATAAAAATAATACTTAAGAACAGACCTAACGCCATTATAAGGATATACAAAGTTAGTACTGAAACTGCAAAAAGAAGGAAACTAATAAAAGTAATTGTTACAGGAGTAAATATACTAAAGATAGCAAACACAATCATATTAAGAAGAAAATCAATAAAGGAGATTGTAACTGCACTGATTACAACCACCTCCCTTGGAAATTTTATCTTAAGTATAACTCCTGATTTAGCCATTAATGCACCCAATCCCATCATTACACCCTCATTAAAGAATGACATTAACATAATACCAAGTAACAAACCCATCTTGTAATCTGCATCCATCACCATAATATTTGACCAAACTACATAGATGACACTGAAGGTTGCTAATGGCTTAAGGATAATCCAGATAATACCAAGATACGAATTCTTGTATCTAAGTTTGAAATCTGTTTTTATAAATTCTCTTAATAGCTCTAGATAGTTATTCATGACTGAATATCATAACACATATTAAGTTTACTTTTCTAATCTTAAAACTCTTTTATATTTCTCAATAGCTTCTCTACTTGTAAGAAACTCTACTTTCTTCTTCATACTCATTTTCATAAATCTATTTAATTTTGTATTTCTTTCAGAATATTCTTTTACTTGAGAATAGTAAGGAGATGCTTTTAGCTTTTCCCAATACAAATCTGCATATGGAGCATTAATGTTTTCTTTTAACCATGGTTTAAGTACATATGAGACTATTTTTGGTTTACATTTACCTTTTAAATAGTTGTCCCTTTCTTCTTTTAGACAGAAATCTTTTTCTTTTAATACAGGACCACTATTAAAGTAGTTCCATTCTCTCCCTAATAGGTATGTTTCTTTTTCATTGAAGAGAAGATTTAAAATGTCTTGATCATGAGAGTAGTAATCATTTTTTAGTAGTTCTTCTAATTTCTTTTGTTTTGCATTTAGATTAATATTTTGCAAATTGAATAATAGTACTCCTGAACTGAAATAATTTTTAAATTTTTCTTCAGAAAAACCTAGATAATCTTTGTAATAGTTAAGAGCTTTACCTGAATAATTAGGATATGAGATATGTTTCTCTCTCCATGGTATTTCATAACTTATTGAATCTTTAACAGCTGCTATCTGTTTATTACCAATATTGAGATCATATAGTTCTGCTATATCACTTAATACATATGAGTCAGCATCTATATATATTACTTTTTCAAAATCTTTAAAGAGTTTAAATATTGATAATCTGTAATATGCTGCTTTACTAACATGTCTTGATTCAAAAGAAGTGAGAAATTGATTGGACATATCTATAAATTCAATATGAAATCTTTTATCTAGTTGTATAAGGGTATTGAAGACATCTTTATTTTTAATTCCCCCATCTAGAATATATATGTAGTAATTTGATTTTGATTTGGCAGTATCAATAATAGAGGATATTGTTACCCAGAGATGAGGTTCATAGTTGGTGTCTGAAGAAAAACAGAGGACTACATTACTTTGAGTTATAACGTCTGATTGCATTTTTACCATCACTCTATTGATTATTACATCTGGTTAAATATTAGAAAGTAAAAAAAATTAATTCTTGCCAAAATATTTTTCTCTGATTTTCTCAAAAGTTGTTTTAAATCCCTGATGCTTAATCAGAAAAATTAGTTTTAAAAATGGATTATTAGGTTTCTTAGCCCAAAAAGAGAAATCTTTATATATGGGAATCCCTCTATGATTCCCTAATAACAGACTGACTTCATAATAGGAATAACATAATCTCCCAACTTCGGCATAATATTTAGAGTACTCGGCATCAGACAGAATATATGACAGGATATTGGAAATACCTTTCACTTGTTTTTCATTATTGTTTGATGATGTCTTAGACTTTATGTTAACAATTGTAAATACCTTTGGTATTCCTAGCAAATTTTCATTCCTTAGAATCTCTAGCCAGAAGCAAACATCCTCACCTAACCTAAGGTCTTCATTAAATCTATATCCATTCTCAATCAAATATTTTCTTTCTATCATCACTGTTGGAGTTGCTATTTGACAACTCGCGATAATTTCTGGTATTACAACCCCTTCGAGAAATCCTGTCTCTCTTAACTCATCATTTCTATTTGTTCTCCGAATATACGAAGTATGGCTTACCTTCCACTTTGTTAAAAACATCATTAATAGTTGACTTTCAATTTTATCGGGAAGAAACAAATCATCTGAGTCTAAAAATGAAATATAATCTCCCTTAGATCTTTCAATTCCATAATTGCGAGCAAATGCAGGTCCTTTGTTAGCATCTAAAGTGAAAATTTTGATTCTTTTATCAGTTTCTGCGCATTGTTTTATTTTTGTTGTATCTTCTTCAGAGCCATCATCTATCAACAAGATTTCTAGGTTCTTATGAGTTTGGTTAATTACAGATTCTAAAGCTTTTAATACAAGATTTATTCTGTTATAGAAAGGTATGATGACACTAACTTTAACATCTGGAAGTTTTCTAATCTCTTTTTCGCTTATTTTATTCATTTTCTTTTTAGCATACTCCCATGCTTTTTCATATGTAGATTTCTCAAGGTGAGACGCCATCGCATAGTAATATCCATACAAACTATTTTCAAGCTCTATCTTTTTCTCATCACTTAAAATTTCCATTAAATCAATCCATAATTTATTTCCCTCTTTAATTGCATTAGGATCTTTGTTTGTGCCCTGTTCTGGGTGAATTCTAGTTTTAGTGATTATAGATGGAAAGTGAACAAACCTATATCCCTCAATGAGTCTCATCCACATATCGTAATCTTGGACACAGGTTAATTCCTCATTAAAACCTCCGTAAGTATCGAATGCTGACTTCGGTATCAAGAGAGTTATACCATTTATACAACCTCTTAGTAATGCATTCTCAGGTTTCCTAGACAACATTTTGTTGTTAAACTCAACAAAGCTAATATGTTTAGAATCTTCATTAATTAATTCATAATTGCAATACAAAATCACCTTTGAGTTATCCTTTAACTTAGAAAGATACTCTATTTGTCTCTCTATTTTCTCAGGATAATAGACATCATCGTGACTTAACCATGAAAAATACTCTCCTTCCATCTTCTTTATACCCATATTTAATGCACTTGATACTCCTCCATTTCCTTTCTTAAAATACCTTATCCTTTTCCCATATGATTTGCATATCTTATCTGTTTCATCTTTGTCATCACTCCCGTCGTTTATAACTATTACCTCTATATTTTCATATGTCTGGGCAAGAGCACTGTTTATTGCTTCTTTAAGATAGTTACTGCCATTATATACTGGAATAATAATTGATACTTTTGGGTTAAAATTTTTAACCATGTTACTCTTTTTTAATAAATTAAATTCGATTTTTAATAATTCTAAATACTCTCTTAACTACAGATTGCATCTTCTTTATAAGCTTAGTTGTTCTGCCCAAAAAAGAACTATCATATTGCACAACTTTTTCCTTATATATATGAAGGTCCTCTAAAAGTTCCCTTACGAATAAGTTATGTATAAGTTGATTCAAATATTGCTCACTTTCCTTGTCAAATCTCTTCTTATACTCCTCTTCAACCAAATTGTCGGCTATATATGATATAGCTCTACTTGCCCAATATACCACATAAGATTTATTATGAGTCATGCTTTTTTGATGGAGTCTGTAGAAGAGCAATTCCTTATCCAAAAAACACATCCTAGCTCCATTTTTAGCCAAATTAGTCCACATTATCCAATCTTCCCCGACACCAAATCCTTCAATAAAAGGTAATCCATTTCCCCAAAGTTTTCTTTTGAATATTGGACTGTGTATAGGAATACTTAAAGTTCTCTGCCATTCAAATAAAAAATCCTCATAAGTATTTTGACTAACCTTTAAATCCATCTCAGGATTATATCTTTTATGTTCAAAAAAAATCTTTTCTTTTTCTAAATAATATTTGTAGTTTGAATAAACGATATCAATAGTTTTATCTTTTCTAAATATTTGCATTTGTATTTCAAACTTTTGAGGATCTAAGAAATCATCTGCATCTAAGAATTGAATGAACTCACCATTAGCTTTCTTAAAACCGTAATTTCTAGCACTGGAAGCGCCCTTGTTTTTTGTTTTATATATTCTAGTTTTTGGTTTTGAGTAATTATCAATAATATTTCTTGTATAATTTTCCGTAGACCCGTCATCAATAATTATAATTTCGAAGTTTTGATATGTTTGATCCAATACTGATTGAACCGCCTGATTAATATATTGCCCTTGATTGTAACAAGGAATTATTACGGAAATCATTGGCTCAGTTTGACTTTTCATATATTTTATACTTTTCTTAAAATATGTGTTATTTTACGTAATGGTTTGGTAATTTTCCAACTTTTACTATTTTCCAACAATTCAATTACTTCTTCTAAGTTGTTAATTTTATTCTCAAGTTCATTTTTAGATTTTATTAAAGTTTCATTTTCAGCTTCTAACCCAAATATTCTTTTATTGGATATCTCAAAACTTTCTGTTAATTCATTAATTTGTTTATTCACAGAATTGAGTAATCTGAAAGTTGAATCTTGAATCCTCATTACAGAAGTTTGTATTGAAGTATCTAATATCTTTCCTTTTTTATTGCTGTATTCTGCTTTTATCATTATCCTATTATCCGGCTCCTCATTTATTATAGTTACTGAGTATCCTATAGATCTTAAAATTTCAAAGCATCTAATTGCACAATACTCAGAATGAATTTCTATATATAAAACTGGTTTGTATTTTCTAAGTGTTTCTAAACCACCAAGCAAAAAGTTGTGCTCAGCACCTTCAATATCTACTTTAATAATATCGGGAATTATTCTGTTTTCCTTTACAAAAGCATCCAATGTTTTTACTTTAACAAAAATCTTTTCAAATCCTTCGGGTAATTCTGAATCATGTAACTTTGAGTGACTACCTTTTAAACGGGAAGTAGAACTATACCCACTGTCTATTTCTGAACTTAACAACATCTCTCTATCCCCTTCATCATCTCCAATTGCAATGGGGTAAATAAAAATATTTTTAGATAGACTTGGATTGTTGGAAATATTTATAAAACTACGATTCCTATTAAAAGGATTAGGCTCAAATCCTAACACTTTACCTTTTAATCCAACTAATTTTGAAAAAATCAAACTACTTGCTCCTACAAATGTACCGACATCAAAAATTATTTTTCCACTAGGACTATTTATAGAAATATCGTTAATCATCTGTAAATCTGTATTCCCAGAAGGGTAAGCTATTCTCTTGTATTCTTCGGTTAATAACAAAGAAACTCCTTTTAGGGTACCCTCTTCAAATTTAATTAATTTTAAATCTGTATTTGATGGATAGGGAAATTCAATAATATCATCAATATAATCACCTAATATTGGGAATTTATTTTTTTTACAGATATTCCATCTGTTATAGTAAGATACATTTTCAAAATTTTCTAAATCCTTGTCTTCAGAAATAAAATAATGAGCCTCTGTAACATTAATAAATCCCTGATTATCCATGAATTCCTGCAAAGAAATAAGCGAATACTTATTACAATGCATTCCATTCGTTTCAGGAACTATATCTGATGTATCTGACGAATCAATTTGATTTCTTTCATCATAACCATTTTTTATAACATCATTATCATATTTATATGCTGGTGTATTGATAACTAATATGGCTTTTTCTTTCAAAAGATTTCTTAATTCAAGAAGGATTTTTACTAGCTCTTCTCTTGGAACATGTTCTACAAAATCAAACATTATTACAATATCAAATTTTTTTGATTCACTGTTTTTTATTTTTGAAGAATAATCAGTAACAAAATCTAAAGCATCCTGAGTATAGAATTGTGGCAAATCTAATTTTTTATCATTAAACAAATTTTTAGCAATTTTTATTGCTGCAGAAGAGAAATCAACTCCAACGGAATTTTTTATGTTGGCACCATTTTCAATTGCATAAGCAAGTTCTTCTCCTCTTCCACACCCAAGAGCAAGTACATTTTTATCCTTAAAATTTATTTTTTTAAGTATTAAAAGGTCATGCTCTCTAAGAATATAGTTGCCATTCTCATCTCTAGCACTTGTAGCACCATACTTCAATTGATTTCCTTTAGCATCTTTGCCGGTATAATATTCTTTTGTATACTTATTCTTCAAATATCCCATTTTAAATTCTATTACGCTTAATTTTGTTAAAAATTTCATCGTAAAGATTAATAATATCGTTATTATATCTTTCTAAATCATAGTTATCTTCTGCTAATTTTCTTCCTAATTCACCCCTCTCTTTACACTCTTTAGGGTTTAAAATCAATCTCTCTATTGTTTTTACAAACGATTCTATATCTCCTCTTTTAAGTGCTATTCCACATTTAGGAGAAAAAGTAACACTAGGTAAAGATGTTCCTTCAAATACAATTACTGGTAAAGAACATGCCATTGCTTCTATTGCCATCAAACCAAAAGCTTCTGCTACAGACGGCATTAGAAATAAATCTGATGCAGAATATAGTTCTACCATTAAGTTATTATCATTAACCCATTCATACTCTATTACTTGATATTTGTCTTTAAACTCGTCTATCATTCCAGTCCCTCCAACTGTTAATATCGTAACAGGTTTCTCAATATTAAGTGCTTTTAACATTTCTTTAATCTCTGTTATCCCTTTCCAATCCTGCGCTTGTCTAAACATAATAACAAAATTACCTTTACTTATTCCTAACCTTTTTCGTATCTCCTCTCTGTTTTCTTTTCTTTTAAATAAATCTAAGTCTATTCCAAATGGAATTAAATGTACTCTTTCAAAATGCTTTGTTAGGGGGCTCTTTTTTACCATATCATACATCCACTGAGAAGCCACTACTATATCAATATCCAAATCTTTATAAATATCTTTCTTAATATTCCATATAGAAGACGCATTATCTTCCTCTAAAGGAGCATACCTATCTAAATATGGACACTCTTTACAGCCATTTAACCACCCTTTACAATCAACTGGATGAACACAATGACCTGTCATAGCCCAAGGATCATGTAGTGTCCAAACTGTAGGTTTTAGTTTGGCTAAATTTTTAAAGGAGTAAAGAGACATAAAATAGTTAAAAATGAGATGATAGTGTACTATATCTGCTTCTTTAAACTCTTCTGATTCTCTAATTATTTCTCCAAAAGGATATATGACAGATTGCATTGATATTTTTTTCTCAAATTCCATACACTTTTCTATGATAAAATACCCACCATTTGTTTTTATCAATGGAATAGTATTTTTATCATCTCCTACCTTTGAAACAACAAATTGTTTTGCACTATACCCTTTCTTTTCATTTAACATTATCTGAAGATCATGTCCATTAAAACGACGACCTGCCAAATCATTATCATTTACATATAGAATTTTCATTTAAAAATATTTTTGAATTTATCAACTATTTTTCTTGTAATATTTTTTAAACTTGTATTAATACGATTAACTGATTTCTTTAAAATGGTTTTTACCATATATCGTCCGCTACTAACCACCTCTAATCTTTCTAACAATTCTTTCTGTTTATCTTGTACCTCTTTTAATGCTTCTTCTGATTTCTCATATCTACCTTGTACTACCTTTAATGCCTTTTCCTTTGAAATTATTAAGCTATCTTGGCTCTCAACATATTTAGTTAAATCCGCTAATAGAACAGTAAACTCCTCAAACAATTTCTGAGATTCTTTGTTACTAAAGTCATATCTAATTCTATTTTCTTTCTTATTATTCATTTTTTACTCCTTTTCAAAAATATCTTCAAACTTTATTCTTTCAAAAACTTCTAACTTCCCACCCCTTGTTGCATTATATATTTTTATTCCAAGATTTTTTGATTCGTTCTCTAATAATGTAAAAGCTTTAAGAGCATATTTCGTGTCTGAGTCGTAACTTATCTCTCCTGGCTCCCAATAATTTTGACCAAAATGGTTATTATCCTTTTTGGGCATTACAAACACCTTGTGTATCTTACCACTTTGAGTCCTTCTTATCATGGGTTTAGTATTTGAAAAATCATAACTAAAATCCATCCCTATTAGATAAATTTCTTTAAACCCCATATATAGCAGCATTTAACATTTGATAACCCACATTGTAAGCACACCAAACCTCCTTAGTTAAATCTACTGTCAAAGGTGGATAATCAGGATAAGTATCACAATAATATAAATAATCAAAAAATTTTATTCCATTGTCTGGCAAGGAGATTTTCTCAAGATCTAATGCTAAATCCGAGATAAATTTGGGACATTTTATTTTTTTTATTTCTTTAAGGCTATTTTTGTAAGCCAAAGAATCTTCCACAAAAAAATATGTGGGCCTCCAACTTGTTTGGTCAAATATTTTGAATATTTTGTTACAAGCAAAAGAGAATTCTCCCTTAATTTTTTCTAAATCTTCTGCCCTTAAACTTGGTCCATTCCCAACAATAAAACATCTTTGACCAAGATGCTTATCTTTATACCTAATTAATCTATAACTATTAAGATTGAAATCTATATGATTAGCAAGAAACTGTTTTTCTCTTTCTTTTTTTAAATTCTTTTTCTTCTCTTTATATTCAATATCTATCTTTTTCTTTTCTTCTTTTATCTCTTTTTCTATTTGGTTAATTAGAACATCTTTTTTAAAATGCTTTCTGAAAAGGAAGTTTATCTTTACATATATTTTCTTTAATATCTCTTCCATACAGTCCTATTAATATATCCTGTATAACTTAATATTATTCTTACTACCTTAGCAGCTAATATATCATTGTTATAATCATCTACTACCCTCATTCTAATATTCTGAGTAGTAACTACATTAATAGAATCTAATACACTCTCTTTTTCTAAACCACTCATAATAACAGTACCCTCATCCATACCCTCTGGTCTCTCATGTGCCTGTCTTACTGTTATTGCAGGAAACCCTAACAATGATGACTCCTCTGTAATAGTACCACTATCAGAAATAACACAAAAAGCATTTTCTTGAAGCTTAATATAATCTGCAAAACCCAAAGGCTTCATAATCCTTACTAAAGGATTAAACTTAATATCCCCTGCATCTATCTTTTTTTGAGTCCTAGGATGAGTAGAAAATATAATTGGAAAATTATACTTCTGCGCCACAGCATTAATAGAATCTACTAAAGCATTCAAATTCTTCACATCATCTAAATTCTCTTCCCTATGAGCACTCAATACAAAATACTCCTTAGGCTTAAGACCCAACTCCTCTAATACCTTACTATTCTCTATACTCCCCTTATTCTTTTCTAAAACCTCTTTCATACTACTACCAATCTTAATAACTGTTTCCGGAGCAATACCCTCTCTAATTAAGTACCTCCTAGCATGCTCCGTGATAGTCATATTAATATCACTAAGATGATCTACAATCTTTCTATTAATTTCTTCTGGAACCCTCTGATCAAAACACCTATTACCTGCCTCCATATGAAATACAGGAATCTTGTTTCTCTTAGCAGATATTACTGCTAAACAAGAATTAGTATCTCCATAGATTAATAAAGCATCAGGCTTGTGTTCTTTAAAAAGCTCATCTGAAATCTTTATTACATTCCCTATTGTCTCTGCAGGATTCTCTCCTGCAGCGTTCATAAAAATATCTGGTTTTCTAATACCCATACCCTCGAAGAATATCTCATTAAGTTCGTAGTCATAGTTCTGACCAGTATGTACCAAAATATGTTCGGTGTACTTATCTAACTCTGGAATAACAGTAGATAATTTTATTATCTCTGGTCTTGTACCAACAATTGTCATTACTTTCATAGAAAAATATTTCTAATTTAATTTCATATCCTTTATTAAATCTGGATACATTTCCTTATGCTCAATGACCCACTCCCTCATCTCCTTTACCATCTGTTCATAACTTGGAATACCAAAATCAAAACTTGCATCTGTTCTAACTAATGTCTTTTTGCTTACTACATCTGGATTGTGATTAATTATAATATCTTTATCAAAATATTTCTTAAACAAGGTAATTAAATCATACTTACTAATAGTTTCATTGTTTACACAATGATGAAGACCAGTTAAATTCTTCTCTATTGCTATCTCCATACACCTTGCAAACCACATAGTAGTAACACCAGTCCATATAACATTGTCATATCCTCCAACCTCTCCCTCTTGCGTCATAAACCATTGAAAAAGACCCACTCCATTTTTATTAATATCTGGACCAACTATTGATGTCCTAAGTGTTACACTCCTATCATTAATTACTTCTCCCAATGCCTTAGATCTACCATACATATTTGTTTCATTTGGGATACTATATTCATCATATCCTCCAACCTTACCATCAAATACACAATCTGTACTTACATGTATTAATTTAAAGCCGGCTTTTGCAGAAAGTTCATCTAAATAGTGGGGTAAATAGCTATTAATAAGTATCGCTAGTGCTTTATGCTCTTCTGCTACCTTATTTAGTATCCCGATACAGTTTATCAATACCTCTGGTTTTACATTTTCAACTATTTTATCTATACCAGATATAGAATTTGTAATATCAAAATACAAATTAGACTCTTTATCATTTCTATTAGTACATACTATCTCATGACCCCTCTCCTCAAAATAGGTCTTGACTACATGTCCAAGCATTCCATCACTACCTAGTATTAATATTTTCATCCCTCTATCTCTCCCATTTTAATTAAAAGTTTCATCATTCCATCAACATCTAATCTTGCTGTATTATCAGATGTATACTCAGTAATCTCCTCAATGCTTTTATTACCCTTTTCAAAATATTTTCCATAATTTAAATCTCTATCATCCATACCTATTTTAAAGTAATTTCCCAAATCTTCTGCTCTCATCATTTCTTCTCTGGTAACTAAAGTCTCTGCCTGTTTCTCCCCATGCCTTGTTCCAATTATCTTTGTATTTACAGGAACCCCTTTGAATTTACAAACTGCTTCAGCAAGTGTTTCAATTGTCGCAGCAGGGGCTTTTTGAACAAATAGGTCACCTGTTCTTCCATTTTTAAAAGCAAACAAGACTAACTCAACTGCATCATCCAAAGTCATCATGAATCTTGTCATATTTGGGTTAGTAATAGTTAAAGGAGCTTTCTCTTCTATTAACTTGTAGAAAAGAGGGATTACAGAACCTCTTGAGCCCATTACATTTCCATATCTTGTTACACAAATTGTTGTCTTAGTACTTTCTGTACGTGCTCTTGCAATTGCTGCTTTTTCCATTAGAGCTTTGCTCATTCCCATTGCATTAATTGGGTATGCAGCTTTATCTGTACTTAAACATATTACTTTCTCAACTCCATGATTTATTGCTGAATTAACCACATTATCTGTACCCAATATATTTGTTTTAACAGCTTCTATTGGAAAAAACTCACACGAAGGAACCTGTTTTAATGCTGCTGCTTGAAATACAAAATTAACACCATCCATTACATTGTTAACAGAAGCTAGATCTCTAACATCACCTATATAAAATTTAATCTTATCATTGGCATACTTTCTTCTCATATCATCCTGTTTCTTTTCATCTCGGGAAAAAATCCTTATTTCTCCTATATCAGAATTTAAGAATCTTTTTAAAACCCTATTTCCAAAAGACCCAGTACCTCCTGTAATTAACAAAACTTTATCCTTGAATATACTTTTGTTGGATTCCATAATTTAGAACTTTTAAAATATTAACTCGTTAGTAAGTATATCTCAACCTCAATATTCCTTCAATCTTTCTTCTTTTTTTTCTACCTTACTTCCATCTAAATCCCAAAGTGTTTCAGAATTAAGAGCATCTGTAGTCCAAACATCAACCTCTATGCCTAAATCATTTGCTAAATATTCTGAAAGTGTCCAGAAAAAACGCTCTGCACCACCTTCTGCTGGATAGTATCTTTGTATAATGTTGAGAACTTTTTTCATTCCACTCATTATACCTTAAGTATGTAAATATTTAACGATATCTCTAGATATTGTTTGCTATTTTCATCATCTTTTTGTCAAAAGATACTAACACAGCATTGTATTTTACTGACAGAAAAAGAATCATCGAATCTATTGCTGTCATATTATTGGGGAGATTCTCTATGAAGGAAAGATATTCTTCCAAATCATTTTCATCTAAAGATGGAATCACTGAAGCTATACTCATGGCTTCCTTTAACAGGAGTCTTCTAAATTTTTCATTCTTCTTGAAATTTGCTAATTCTGCAATTACTATGATTGGAATTAAGAGATTGCTTACATCTATATGTTTAGATATCTCCAAAGCTTCTTTGTGATTAACATCTTTTGTATTGTAGAATGCACTTAGAAAACTTGTATCTAGAACATATCCATTCATCTGCTTTTTCTTTGAGATTGTATATATTTCAAACTATCTGCATATTCTGGTGCACTTACAGATTTTTTAGAAGAGAGCTTCCAAAGAGAAATACTTTCTTTTTTAGGTTTGTAATCTTTGTATGGTGTAATTACTGCAATTGGATCCTTTAATTTTTTGTAACCAAGATACACAACTTCTCCATCTTTAACATAACCAAGTATTTTAGATGGATTTTTGTAAAATTCAGTTGTACTGTAAATTTTGTTTTTCTTCATAGTAATATACTACTAAGAAACTACTAACTCCGTCAAATGGAAAGATATATACAACTCTTTGCAAAGATTTGCTACTATATATGTATATATAATCTGTTACTGCCTTTAATATGAATATTTTAAAAAGAGTTTTACCTTTACTCTTTGTATCTGTAATCCTTCTTCTACCAAACAAAGTAGAAGCTGCACAATTCTTCTTTAAAGAACAAACAGTAGAACAAGAAACCACTATTGAAGAGGATGTATACCTACTTGGAAGTAATTCTAGTGTATATGGTGTAATAGATGGAGATCTTTTCGTCCTTTCGAACAAAGTAGTTATGGAGGGAACCGTAACTGGAGATATGTATGTAGTTGGTTCCGATGTCACCATTGATGGGAATATATATGGAAACTTAGTAGTAATTGCTGGAGAAAGTAATATATCTGGTGTTTTGAGTAACAACGCATGTGTCTTAAGTGCATCTCTAACATATGATGGACAAGCAGGAAAAGATCTTCTTGCTGTTTCAATGAACTCGGATATGAAAGGAACTGTCGGAGATGATTTGAGAGCATTTGGATATACTAATTCCATAGAAAGCGTTGTAAAAGGAGATGCTTTAGTACTTGCAAGTCAGTACCGTATCCTCAAAGAGAATGTAACAGGAAATATATACAATACAAACACACTAAAGGATATCGCTAAAGAACAGGGTGTAGATCTTAAGGCTGAACAAACGAAAAGAACTGAAATGACTAGAGTATCTAATTATAGCTTAAAAATATTAAATGCATTTCTATCATTTGTAGGTCTTTCAATTGCAGGATATGTGTTAATTTTCCTCTCACCTGTTAAAACAGGACAAATTGTAAACAAGGTATCTAAATCTCCAACAGAGTTTCTTACAAGCTTAGGGGTAGGAATTGCAGTACTTCTCTTGATTCCACTCCTTCTATTCCTTCTTGCCTTTACTTTGGTTGGCATACCTTTTGCACTCCTGATTCTTGGAGTACTACTATTTCTAACTACATTTGGAACAATCTATGTGGAAAGTGCTCTTGGGCAAGAGATATTGGAGCTTTTCGGAACAAAAGGATACAGACCATACAAAGGATTACTTACAGGTAGAGTATTAACCACTCTTCTTTCTCTTGTACCAGTATTTGGAGTATTTTACAGCATAACTATATCTGCAACAGCAGTAGGAGCAGTTGTAAGAATGAAGAAAGATTCTTTTGATAATGTAAAGAAGATTAACAAGAAAAAGAAGAAGTAAAAAAAGAGGAGGTATTAAACCTCCCCTTATCAATTACATATCAAGATGATTACTTAGTTAGCATTTCATCTATTAATGTTCTAAAGTCCTCTATTGGATATGCTCCGCCTATAAATTTACCTTCAACTGTTCCATCTGCTTTTAGAACTCCAACTACAAATCCTGGAGTACCTGTAACTCCCGCTGCTGTTCCATCTGTTTGGTCCTTACTGATTTCTTCGGAGTATTTAGTTGCATCCATACATGCTTTAAACTTAGATTCATTAACACCCAATTTCTTTGCAAGTGTTGTTATTGCATCTTTACTTGTTAAACCAAATATACCTTTGTGGTATTCAGCATATTTACTATTGTCTTTACCAGTCAAGTCATACAAACACTGACCACCCATAGCTGCATCAATTGAGAGACCTCCAAAGAACTGATAATCTCTAAATACATATACTATTTTACCAGTATCTATGTACTCACTCTTAATCAAAGGAAAAACTTCATCTGAGTGTCTTTTACAGTAACTACACTGGAAATCACTAAACTCAACAACTGCAACTTTAACCTTATCTTTATCTCCAAGATATGGATCATCGTCTACGGTTGTAGTTGTAGCTGTAAACTTATCTTCTGTAGCAGTAGTTGTCTCTGTACCTTGAGTATTTGGTTGGGTATCTTTCCCCTTGTTAGCGAAAAATATACCAACTGCAATTAACAAACCTGCAACAATTATGGCAATTGGAATTGCAAATGTATTTAGGTTGATAACTATCTCTCCCTCAGTCTGTTTCTTTGTTCTTGGCATGTAAATATCTATCTAAAGTTAGAATGAAACATATTATACCATGTCCTAGACAGTATATAAAAAAATAAATATAATGAAGACATGGGCAATATGGAAACGACAAAAAGTAGAATATCCTTTAGTGATATTATCCTCTTTTTAATATTTCTTGCCCTCATAGCAATCCCTGGATATCTTTGTTACCAAATCTTTTTTGTGAATAATAAGCCTGAACAACAAGAAGAAGTAAAGGAGGAAACTCCAAAGACAGAAGTCATAGAGGAGGAAGAAGAGATTCCAGAAGGTCCACATTATGAAGAAAAGATATTTGCAATATCTGGACAGATTGCATATATCGCTATACCAACAAATATAGATGAAAACGACCCTCCAAGAATTGTAATCTACAACCACGGTTCAAATACTAGAGTTACAGAGAACCTTGAAGATCCATTTATGAAAGATTTACAGATATATGGAGAGGAATATACTAAATCCAACCTGATATTCGCAGCTTCAAATGCCCATGATGAGAACTGGGGAAATGCTGCTTCCATACAAGATAATTTGAATATGGTTGAGTGGATTAGAAATAACTACAGCACTTCCAGAGAGACATTTGTAATTGGATTCAGTATGGGAGGACTTCCTGCTATGCACTATGTTGCAAAGTATCCTAAGGATATATCCAAGGTTGCACTTCTTGCACCCACAACAAGATCATATGAGTGGAACAAGAGTAACATTGGTGTCTTAGATGGTATAGATATACAGATATGGCATGGAACAAAGGATGTAAATATAGGGATTACAAGCTCTAGAAGTTTTGTAAACAGTATGGATAAATTAGGAAAAAAGATTACACTAATAGAATTAGATGGTAAAACTCATTTCGATTTAGATACAGAGTACAGAGATGAGGTACTAGATTTCTTCCTCAATTAAGTCTTTCAGAACTCCATTCATTTCCTCTTTACTTAGCTCCATCCGATGGTTCATCTCGTCGGGAATCACAGTACCCTCATACACTGGTTTAATATGTAAATGGTAATGGGCAATAGTTTGTCCCGCTCTCTCTCCATTGTTCTGGTTAATTATGAAGCCTAAAGGAGAATACTTTTTTTGAATCTTTTTTACTATTCTCTTGCTTACTTTATTCACCTCACACAGAAGTTCATCTGGAATATCCTGAATATCTTTGTAATGCTGTTTTGGTAAAACAAGAGTGTGTCCCTTGCTTAATGGTTTAATGTCTAAAAATGCATAAACATTTTCATCCTCATACACCTTGTATGATGGTATTTCACCCTTAATAATTTTACAGAATATACAATCATCCATAATATTTAATCTTCTACTACAATAGCAGTTGCAGGACAGGCTCCCTCTGCTTCTTTTACTTTAGAAATTATTGCATCATCTGAAATATCTCTCCCTTTATATTGTTCTTTTACATCTACACTACCATCATCTTTCATTTCAAATACTTCTGGACATATAGCTACACAGCTACCACACATAATACACTTACTCTTGTCTATGGATACTTTCATGTTTCTTCTTGTTTAACTTAACTTAATATATTTTTACAAATATATGCTACTTCTTCAAGTTAAATTTTCTTTAATCTTGAAATTAGGTTCTAAATCTGTAATATATTATATATACTTAAATTAATATACCAAACTAATATGAGTAAAGTATTAGGTATAGTTATTTCCGTTGCATTAATCGTTGGTGTTGGTGGCTATTTCTTAGCTACTAAAGCAAATGCAGCAACACCAGCAGATTCTTTGTTTGCTGTAGATACTACATTTGAGAGTGTACAAAGATTATTAACTTTAGATGATGTAGCAAAGGTGAACTTAGAACAGGCCATATTAGAAGAGAGACAAGAGGAGATTGAAACTATGTTGGGAGATGAGGATGTTACAGATGAGGAACTTGGAGAGGCAGTTAGGTTAATGGCACAGCAAAGATTAAGAGCATACGAGAGATTAGGAGAAGTAGTACAGAAACAGGAGGAGAAAGGCAACACGAATGCTGCAGAAGCTATTCAAACTGCAAGAGAGAGATATCTTGAGCATCTTGATCAACAGTTAGAAACTGCAAATAAAGCTCAGAAGAAGATTAAGGATGTAGATAAAGATATAACAGAAGAGATGGAACAAGAGATAGAGGAGGAGAAGAATATTTTAAAGAATACTGGTGAGAATACACAAAATCAGCAGCAGAATGAGGAGAAGAATACAGATAATAAAGATAACGGAAAAGGAAATAATTAATTGTAAATAAAGAAGTTTTTATCATCCCCTTGGAATACAGGGGATGATTGCTCTTTGGCTTCACCCCCTGTCCAGTAGATTATTCATCATACCGTCCAAGAGTTTTCGCTCAGAAGGTTCTTGTAGTTGATCGGGCTACTCCAACCTTCTGGCTTATGTGCCAGTGATCCTCTGACACACAAACGGAAGAGTCGATTTAACAAAAAACCGACCCTGGATGGCCGGTAATAACTCACAAATACTGTGTGATAGGCGTTGTTTCCTATTACTATTATACCATACCCATTAGCCAAATCAAGT
>ERZ795049.2481-NODE-2481-length-21506-cov-5.835486_pt1 | contig 21506 bp, 21 predicted proteins | sample MGYA00375133_ERZ795049 | MGnify/ENA primary metagenome ERZ795049 (study PRJEB30178, sample SAMN05720147) | activated sludge metagenome | isolation source: anaerobic digester from wastewater treatment plant | place: Japan | collected 2015-04-20 ...
TTTCATTTCATTCATTCACCTTGTCAGCATGTTTCACATACTATGTACTATACGGGCTGCAATAATAGGGGGTTGAAGGTATGAATATCAAATTGGGAGATATTGTCGCGAGAAAGTCTTATGGATATGACATATTATTCAGGGTATATGATATATCGGCGGACAAGGGCAACGGCAGAACTATATATCTTAAGGGGCTGAACTACAGGCTTTTGGCTGATGCACACGAGTCCGACATTGTAAAAGTTCCGGCAAACAGGATTAATGAAGAGGCAAAGATCTTCGAAAAAAGGCTTGGAAAGATGAACAGATCCGGAGGGCTCAGAGCAATTGCAATGCCGGAAAGGCTATTGCCCAAAAGAGAGGAATACAGCAAATTTGAGCTGCCTGGAAAAGTGCTTCATATAGATGGCGACAATGATTACCTGGAAATGAGCATGAAGTATTATAAAGAACAAGGAATAAATGCCGTGGGAGTGCTTGTTCCGGAATCTGAACAGCCCAGGCTTATAAAATCGCTGCTGGAGGAGAACAGGCCCGATATAGTTATTATCACGGGCCATGACAGCATGGGGAAAAAGGAAGGAAACAACAGGAATTCGGTGGATAGCTATAAAAATTCGGCGTATTTCATAGAGGCAGTCAAGAAAGCCAGAGAATACCAGAAGTCCCTGGATGAGTTGGTAATAATTGCAGGGGCATGTCAATCATATTACGAAGGGCTGTTGTCTGCAGGGGCGAATTTTGCAAGCTCACCCGGCAGAATACTGATACATGCATTGGACCCCGGGATGCTATGCAAGCAGATTGCATTTGCCCCAATCGACAAAACACCTCCGATAGAAAACATTTTAAGAGGTACCATGAGCGGGGCAAAAGGGATAGGCGGTATACAGACAAGAGGAAAATTCAGAGCAGGAATGCCCGGGTCTCCCTATATTCCATAATAAGGGGGAAAGAAAAATGTTGTTTAATATATATGACCATGAAAAAGGACTTGGATTGATCGAGGAATCAGATAGGCTGATAGCCAGAATAATCAGCTTCAATACAGCCGGGGCGGATGAGCCTGAGCTATTGAAGGCTTTTGCAATTATGGCGAGGACGGAGTTATCAAGGAAAACCTTCATATATGGAGGAAAAGGCTGCGAAAATCATAAGGGCTGCGACATATGTACGGAACCCGGACACTGTTTGGAATACGGCCTTGCTGACGGATCGGCATCACAAGCGGCTTATGAGGCAGTTGCCGCAACGGAAAATACAATAATGCTTTTTGAAGGGAAGCCGATAAAACCGTTTTTTCATTATAGGTGTGGCGGGGCCACAGAAAATTCCGAGAATGTTTTAGGGAATAAGATAACCTACCTGAGAAGGGTGCTTTGCGCCTTTTGCAGAGAAAATGAAGATAGCGGCAGTGACAGGCATTTTACGGTATACGAGCTGGAAGAGCTGCTAAAAACAAGGCTCAACAAGCCTGAAGGTATATACTGCAATATCCAGGGAATGTTTGAAGATGTTGAGGTTGATGAACAGGGCAGAATAAACAGAATAAAGATTGGAACCAGGAGCTTCAGGGGGATTGAAGTAAGGGAACTGCTTAACCTTAATTCGACCAGGTTTGACTATATGCCCGTGGAATTTCTTATCAGAAGCATAGGTACCGGGCATGGATTGGGGCTTTGCCGGTGCGGCGCAAGAGAGATGGCAAAGTCAGGAATGGGCTATGAGGATATTTTGAAGTACTATTATACAGGAGTGACTTTTGAACAGATGGAAGTGCCTGACCCGGAAAAGCCCCTAAGGGGTATTAAGATTGTGCTGGATGCTGCCCACGGCGGGGATGCCTGTGATGATAACAAAGGAGCTTCGGGTCTGAGGGAGAAGGATGTCAACCTCAGTATTGCTTTGGAGTTGAGAGGCCTGCTTGACATGCAGGGCGCCGAAGTCTTCCTGACGAGAGATAATGATACCGGAATGACGCTTTCCGACAGGGCTGATTTTTCAAACGGAAAAAAGCCTGACTTTTTTTTATCCATAGGTCAAAACAGCTTTACCAATCCCACAGCCTCCGGCACGGAAATATACTACTACAGAGGTGACCGACAGGGGGAGAGGCTTTCAAAATCCATAATGGAGAATCTGACAAAATCCCTCGGCCTCAGGAATAGGGGGGTTAGAATGGCTGAATTCTATTTGCTTCGGGAGGTTAAGGCATCCGCTGTTATAGTCCAGCTCCTTTATATAAGCAATCTTCAGGATGAAAATCTTTTACGGGACCAAAGCTTTATAAAGGCCGCTGCAAAAGCAATATTCAAAGGAATTGGAACATATTTCGGCAGCCCTGGAAATGGCAGCACGTAGGAAACAAGATGTTCAATGGATATTTCAAGCAAATTTGCGTAAATCAACGAATAATACTATAAATCCCGTGTACAGCGGCCGAGAGCAGTTTCAAATAACAAATAAAAATTTGACTAATAAAGAGTAAGTTGATATAATATTTTGTTTTAGTTGACATATAATATATGTTATGATAAAATTTAAGGTGTTGGGAAGGAAGGTGATTTTTTATGACCTCGAAAAATACCCTGTCCCTCATCAAAAGCAATATAGACAACTACGTTGGGGAAAGAGTTGTGCTCAGAGCAAATAAAGGCAGGAAAAAGATAAGCATTAAGCAAGGCGTTATTGAGAAGACATATCCCAGTATATTCTTAGTGCGGATTGAAGGAGAATTGCCTGAAGATTTCGGGAGAACCGTATCATTCAGTTATTCGGATATACTGACAAAGTCTATAGAACTATTTGCATGTAAAGATAATGTTAAAATTGGGTGCATGTAACGGCTGTTTTGTGAGACAAAAAAGTTAAGGCTCTCGTAGGGCTCTTAATTTTTTTTGTTTTTTTATAATAATTTTTTATTCCAGCACCCTTATATTTATGCATAGGATGCATAAATATAGCAAAATCTATCAAATAGGTATAAAGTAGGTAGAATGGCTAAAATAATATATTTATGCAGTGCTTTAATATTTATTCAGTTGCTGTATGAATTAATATTCAGAGGTATGGGACAAAATGTAAGAGTTGGCTTAAATGCTGTATTCATCTACTTGTGCAATTGCTATTATTTGTATATACTTAAGTTATTTAAAGTGATATTCAACTTCCAAGTCCATTTAAGGGAGAGGAGGATATAAAATGTCGAATGTAAATAAAGAATCTTTTTTAAATGTTACGTCTGAGGTGGGCAAACTAAAAGCTGTTTTATTGCATAAGCCGGGCAAAGAATTGGAAAGGCTTACCCCTGATTATCTGAAAGAGCTTTTGTTTGATGACATACCATGGCTTAAGAAAATGAGAAAAGAGCATGACGAGTTTGCAGATGTGCTGAGACAGAGGGGTGCAACGGTATACTATGTAGAGGATTTGCTGACGGAAATCCTGAGGGATGTGGATGTTAAAAGGAATTTGATAAATGACATATTGAATCACAGCCAAATAGAGAACTATGAACTGCGTGAATTGATATTTTCCTATCTATTTGACAAAAGCCCCGAAGAGGTAGCAGAGGTAGTAATTGCCGGCCTGAATAAAAAGGACATGCCCTATAGGGATAGAGAATATAGCCTCTCGGATTACGTAAAAAAGGACTATCCGCTATACATAAATCCTGTACCCAATTTATACTTTATGAGAGATCCCCTGTCTATTATAGGAAATGGAATATCCATCAATTCCATGCACACTGACGCAAGACGCAGGGAACCAATGATAATCAAATATATTTACGATTATAATCCGATATTCAGGAAAGATTATTCAAAAGTCTGGTATAATTACACTATACCGCACAGTATAGAGGGCGGGGATATTTTGGTGCTAAGCAAAGAAGTTGTGGCGGTCGGCTGCAGTGAAAGAACATCCGCCAACGGCATTGAAATACTCGCAAGAAACCTTTTCGCAGGCGATGAAGACCTGAAAGAAGTTCTGGCCGTGCAAATACCTCCCCTAAGGGCATTTATGCACCTTGATACGGTATTTACAATGGTTGACAGGGATAAATTTACAGTATATCCCGGAATATTGGATAAGGTTGCAGTATATAAGCTTACCCGCAGCAAAAATAAAGATATCAAAGTTACTCCCGAAGATGACCTTGTGAAAGCCCTCAAAAATAGCCTCAAGCTTCCTGCAGTAAGCCTTATACAGAGCGGCGGCGGAGATTCAATAACAGCCGCAAGGGAACAGTGGAATGACAGCACAAATACACTGGCAATAGCTCCCGGTGTGGTAGTGACTTATTCAAGAAATGAAGCCTCCAATGAGGTTCTGAGGGAGAACGGCATTGAGGTGCTCGAAATAGACGGTTCGGAATTGGTAAGGGGCAGAGGCGGTCCAAGATGCATGAGCATGCCATTGGTGAGAGATGAGATATAATTTTTTAAAGGAGGAGTTTTTAGGTGTCAGTTAATCTAAAAGGACGGAGTTTTCTTACATTAATGGATTTTTCACCTGGGGAGATCAGGTATTTGCTGGATCTATCCCATGATTTGAAGTCGAAAAAAAGGGCAGGGATAACAAATTATCTGCTTAAGGGCAAGAATATAGTTCTGCTTTTTGAAAAGACTTCTACAAGAACAAGATGTGCCTTTGAAGTAGGCGCCCTTGAAGAAGGAGCCCATGTAACCTATCTTGACCAGGCAGGATCACAGATGGGTAAGAAGGAGTCTCTGGAGGATACCGCCAAAGTACTGGGAAGGTTTTATGACGGCATAGAATACAGGGGCTATAAACAAAGTGCGGTTGAAGACCTTGCGAAGTATTCGGGAGTTCCCGTATGGAACGGTCTTACTGATGTGGACCATCCCACACAGATTCTTGCGGATATGCTTACAATTGAAGAGCATGTTGCAAAGCCCCTTAACAAGGTTAAGGTAGTATTTGCAGGCGATACAAGAAATAACATGGCATATGCATGGATGTACGGCTGCGCAAAGATGGGGATGCACTTTGTGGCACTTGGACCCAAGGAACTTTATCCCAGCAAGGATGTGCTGGATACAGTAAATGAGGTTGCAAAGGAAACCGGTGCAACAATTGAAGTATCTGACGATATTGAAGCAGTACAAGGCGCTGACGTAATATATACGGATGTATGGGCTTCAATGGGTGAAGAAGATAAAATCCCTGAAAGGGTTAAACTGCTTACTCCCTATAAGGTTACCATAGAAATGCTCAATAAGACGGGTAATCCCGATGTGATTTTCATGCATTGTCTGCCGGCATTTCATAATTTTGAAACCAAATTGGCAATGGAAATGAAAGAAAAGGGATTTGACATAAGAGAAGTGACCGATGAAGTATTCAGGAGCAGACACTCCGTGGTGTTTGACGAAGCAGAAAACAGGATGCACACAATAAAAGCGGTGATGGTAGCTACATTGTAAAGGAGAAGATTAATGTCACAAACAAAAGTCGTTATAGCATTGGGCGGAAATGCCCTGCAGGAAGCAGGCCGGCCTGCGACCGCGGAAGCCCAGCTTGCGGTTGTCAATAAGACCGCTGAATATCTTGCGGAAATATGCTCCAGAGGGTATGAAATAGCAATAGTGCACGGCAATGGTCCACAGGTAGGGAGGATATTGTTGGCTTCCGAGACTGCTGCAAATGTGACCCCCGTTATGCCCTTTGACGTGTGCGGAGCCATGAGCCAGGGCTATATCGGATACCATATACAGCAGGGGCTGAGGGAGGCCCTGAGGAAAAGGGGCAAAAATATACCTGTGGTAACATTGGTTACTCAGGTGGTTGTAGATAAGGATGACCCGGGGTTCAGGAACCCTACAAAACCAATAGGTGCGTTTTATACCGAGGAGGAGGCAATAAGGATTCAGGCCGAAAAGGGCTATGTGCTTAGGGAAGATGCCGGAAGAGGTTGGAGAAGGGTTGTCGCATCTCCAATGCCAAAGAAGATAGTGGAACTTTCATCTGTCAAGGCCCTTTGGGACAGCACAATTGTCATTACGGCCGGCGGCGGAGGGATCCCGGTAATTGAGAAAGACGACGGCTCCCTTGAAGGCATTGCTGCAGTAATCGACAAAGACCTTGCTGCCGAAAGGCTTGCCGAGGATGTCGGAGCAGATACCCTTGTTATACTCACTGAGGTCGAGAAGGTTTCAATCAATTACAGGAAGCCGGACCAGAAGGATCTTTCCTGTATAACTGTTGAAGAAGCAGAGCAATATATTAAGGAGGGGCATTTTGCTCCCGGCAGCATGCTTCCCAAGATACAGGCAGCAATGATGTTTGTACAAGCAAACCCGGGGAAGAAAGCAATAATTACATCCCTTTACAAAGCGGTGGAGGCTTTGGAAGGCAAAGCGGGGACGGTAATAACTTCATAAAATTATCGAATAAGGGCATGTATAAAGCAGGATTGTTAAGATATACATGCCTTTGTTATACTCATTTATCAAAGTACAAAATTAATTTAATACGCATATTTTCCTTCTCGTCTCATATAAATTAATAGAAAAACTATAGTAGGAGGAGGAAAACAATGCCGTTGGAGTTAATAAAGAACCAGCTCAAAGTTTCCAGAATAATTGGCGAAAATGTTTTCAGCACAGTAGTAGAAGAAGATATAAACGTACCGGACATAAATCCGGATTTATACAAGATTCTTGCCCCGGGTGCAACCGTACAGTTAAGAGACTGCGAAGTGTTGAACGACAAAGTTGCAGTAAACGGGCAGATACTTTTAAACATATTATATTCAGCGGATGACGAGGGAAAACCGCTGCACAGTATGGATGCGGTTGTAAGCTTTTCACAGGGTATTGAGATTCAGGGTGCCAGGCCCAGGATGAAGGAAAGCATTAACCCGGTCATCCAGCATATTGATTGCTATATGATAAATTCAAGAAAGCTCGGCGTGAAGATAATCATGGATCTTTACTGCAGGGTTGAAGATTTGTTTGACCTGGAGATAGCTGCGGATGTGAGGGGATTGACAGATATTCAGGTACTTAGAGAGCCCGGCAGCTTCAAGCAGGTAGTGGGCTATAACAAAGACCGCTATGAGTTTAATGAAGAACTCAATTTGCCTGCCGATATGCCTGCAGTAAGCAAAATATTAAGGTCTGACTGCAAGGCGGTTGTAAAAGAAGAAAAACCGATTGAAGGCAAGGTTGAAGTAAGTGGATTGCTGGGATTGGGAATACTTTACAAAGCCGAGATGGAAGATACTCAGCTATACCATGAATTTGAGATACCCTTTACCCAATACATAGAGATTCCGGCAGCAGGAAGAAACATGGAGTGCACAGCAGAGTATGCCCTTCAGGAATGCCGTCTGGAGGTTTCCGAGGATATCAACGGCGAAAGAAAAGTGATTCATGCCTATGTGGTTTTGGGCATGGGGGCCAGGGTATTCAGCGACATTGAGCAGGAAATAGTTGTAGATGCATATAGCCCGACCAATGTAGTGGATATAGGGAGAAACATGTTTCCCATCAGCGAGTTTGTCGGCAAATGCCGCTCAAATATTGTGGTTAAGGAAACTTTGGGTATAAAGCACGGAGAGCCTGAGATTGAGAAAGTATGCTATGTGGGCGTCTTGCCTGTGGTAAATGAAATAAGGCTGCTGGATGATAAGGTGCTGATGGAGGGAATTATGGAATGTACTGCGGTATACACTACCTCATACAGTGCCGAGCCCATGTGCAGCATGACAGGGCAGATCCCATTCAAGCAGTTTTTAGATATACCCGGTGTAAGGCTTGGTATGTCTTGTACTGTAAAATGCAGTGCCGACAGCATAAGCTTTACCCAGATAAACAACGAGGTTGTTGAGCTGAGGGTTTTACTTGGGGTTTATGCAGAAGCTGTAAAGAATGCTGAGAAAAAGCTTGTAGAAAATATCGAAGCGGTGGAAGGTGTAAGCGTAGATTTCGGAAGGATACCTGCGATAACCATATATATGATTCAAAAAGGAGATACCCTTTGGAGCATAGCCAAAAGATACAATACCACCGTAGATGCCCTGGCGAAATTGAATAATATTGAGAATCCGAGCAAAATATCGAAGGGAATGCAGATAATGATATTGAAAAACATACGGGCGGTAGGGAACAATGTAATATAGTCTTTACATAACTCCGGCTGCAGGGAACAACCCCCGTGTTGTTCCCTGTTTTTTTATTTAGATGTATTAAAACATAGAAACTTATTCTATAATATAGTTGGGTAATGTTTGGACACATAAGGCAATAGAAACACCATCGCCTATCGCCTATTGCCCGACTGGGGTGTGATTGTTTTGAACTTACAGACCGGCAGAGCTGCCGCAAAGATAAATCTTGCAATTGATGTGCTGAGGAAAAGACCGGACGGATACCATGATGTCAAGATGATAATGCAGAGTGTTGAGTTATATGATACCGTTACCGTCAAGGCCGTGAAAGGTGATATAAAGGTCACTTCCAATACCGGTGGGATACCTCTGGGCAAAGAGAATATTGCATACAAAGCTGCCGAATATCTAAAATTGAAATACAATGTCAAAGAAGGAGTACAGATAAATATTGACAAGGCAATACCCGTTGCTGCAGGCCTTGCAGGGGGAAGCACCGATGCAGCCCTGACACTGAAGCTTCTCAATAAGCTGTGGAATTTGCGTTTATCGGTCAATGAAATTTTTGAAGCAGGGAAAAAGCTTGGTTCTGATGTGCCTTTTTGTATTCAGGGAGGTACTGCTTTGGCAGAGGGTCTGGGAGAGAAGCTGACATTACTTCCGGGGATTCCTGACTGTCTTATTCTTTTGGCAAAACCGGCCTTAAGTATTTCCACAAAAGAGGTTTATGAGGGGTTAATATTGGAAGACGTTAAGGAAAGGCCTGACATTATGAGCATAATAAAGCACATTAATGAGAGGAATTTGGAGGGTATAGCCGCAAATATGTGTAACGTATTAGAAACATCGACAATTAAAAAATACCCTCAAATAGAGGATTTGAAGAAAAAATTCAGAGAACACGGAGCTTTGGGAAGCATGATGAGCGGCAGCGGACCAACGGTATTTGGATTATTCAGGGACGCTGAATCCGCATATAACGCATATGATTATATAAAGGGCATGGTAAGTGAAATATTTGTAGTTAAGCCCGGCAATCGGAATCGCGATTTTTAACTACAGGGCTCACACCCGGATAGAAAGGATTGAGTTAAGTGGATGTTATAGTCCTTGCAGGAGAAAAAAAAGACAATAATAACAATGTCGGAGAAGAACTGAACAAAGCCTTTTATAAAATCAGGGACAAGCACATGGTTGAATATGTAGTGGAAACTCTCAGGAAATCAAAGGGCATTGAGAAAATCGCGGTAGTAGGGCCAAAGGATAAACTGGAATCGGTATTCGGCGGCATGGTTGATTATATCATAGAGGGATCAGGTTCAATTGTATCGAATGTGCTTCTGACCCTGGAGTGTTTTCCGGAAGACAGGAAAGTCCTTATTGTGACTTCCGATATTCCCATGATTACCAGGGAATCAATAGAGGACTTTATTGAGAGATGCAGGGGGAAGGACGCTGATCTATACTATTCAATTGTTGATAAGAAGGTAAATGATCTAAGGTATCCAGGAGTCAGAAGAACTTATGCACGGCTTTGGGAAGGCCGGTTTACCGGGGGCAATGTGTTTTGCTTCAACCCTGCTGCAAAGGATAAGTGCAAGGATTTTTTTGAAAAGATGCTGGAATACAGGAAAAGTCCCGCAAAAATGGCCAGGATTCTGGGTTTTGGCTTTTTGCTGAGGCTTGCCCTGGGGATTTTGACAATCAATGCAATTCAGAAAAAATGTGAATCCTTGCTTGATGTAAGGGCAGCGGTAATTATTTCGCCCTACCCTGAGATAGGAAATGATGTAGATAGTTTAAGCGACTTAAAGATTATAGAGAAATATATGCAGTTATAAAGAACCTGCCGGAAAAACCGGCAGGTTCTTTCATATGCATATATATTGACTTTTTTGTAAAAAATAACTCATTAGGAAAGGGGGGGCAGAATGTTCAGAATAATAAGGGAAAATATCAGGGACTTTATGGATGTTACAGTATTCATAACAATGATAGCAATTGGGCTGTTTTCCATATTTTCGGATTACAGATATTTTAAAAGGGTCAAATTTCAAAAAGACGCGGCTTCGGCTTTAGGAATCGGGCTGATATATCTGCTGCTGCCCTTTGCCCTTCTAATCATAACCAATCTATAGCATCCGTATGGGGGGAATTCCGGTGGGATTTTTATTAAAAAAGAAAGACAGCAGGAAAAGAATAGAGAAGGAAATAGGAAAATTAATCAATTCAAAGAGCATTGAGGAAAACAAAAAAAGGCTTAAGGATCGTCTTAAGGACTGTGACGACATAGTTTATAAAGAATTCACGGCCGGAAAAGAACAGATCTTTAAGTTTCTGCTTGTATATACAGACGGAATGAGCAGAGGAGATTTGCTAAACAATGCGGTGCTCAACGCTTTGATGATTCATGCCAGGGAAGTGCCTCCGGATGCTAGGGAACCCGGCGAGGAACTGTACAGGCTTGTAAGGTATGGCGGGCTCCCCGCCTCTGAGCTTACGGACAATGATAACCTCGAAGATGCGATACTGTCCATACTTATCGGGGATGCTGTACTTTTCATAGACGGCACAGAAAAAAGCATAATAATAGGCGCCAAAGGCTGGCCAAAAAGAAGCGTATCAGAGCCCAACACAGAGTCCCTTATAAGAGGGCCCAGGGACGGTTTCACAGAAACTTTCAGGGAAAACACCGCATTGGTAAGAAGGAGAATAAGAGATCACAGGCTGAAGCTGAAACAGCTGAGGGTCGGCAGGAGAAGCTTCACGGATGTCGGGGTCATGTACATAGAGGATATTGTTAAACCCGAACTGGTGGAGGAAGTACTCCAGAGGATCAAAACCATAGAAATTGATGCAATAATGGAAAGCGGTTATATAGAACAGTTAATAGAGGACAACTACCTGTCGCCTTTTCCACAGATAAATATAACAGAAAGGCCGGATGAAGTAGCGGGTTCATTATATGAGGGAAGGGTGGCAATATTGGTTGACAACTCACCCTTTGCCCTTATTGTGCCTACAACCTTGAACAGTCTGTTTCAATCCCCGGAGGATTATTATGACAGGTGGTACATTTCAACCATACTCAGATTTATAAGGTATTTCGCCAGCGTTCTCTCATTGCTGCTTCCTGCTTTATATATCGCCATTACCTCCTTCCAGCCGGACATTTTGCCGGCAAAGTTTGTGATATCAATAGCTGCTGCACGGCAAGGGATTCCGTTTCCTGCAATTATTGAAGCCTTTCTGATGGAAGTGACCTTCGAGCTTCTGAGAGAAGCCGGGTTGAGGCTTCCCGTGCCCATAGGCAGCGCCATAGGCATAGTGGGCGGTATAGTAATAGGAACGGCGGCAGTGGATGCAGGAATAGTAAGCCCCATAATGGTTATTATAGTGGCGGTGACCGCAATATCCTCCTTTTCAATACCCAATTACAATCTTTCCGTCGGATTCAGGATGCTCAGGTTTTTCCTCATGGCCATTGCAGGGGTATTTGGGTTGTACGGGATAATGCTGGGGATAGTTTTGATACTAAGCCATTTAGTTAAGCTAAAAAGCTTCGGGATTCCTTACATGTCTCCGTATGTATCTTCCCCGGCAAGCGATCTAAAAGATAGCATTGTAAGGGTACCGACGTTTCTTATGGGCAAAAGGCCCGTTTTGCTCGCCAGAAACATTATAAGGATGAAAAACAACAGGCAATTGATAAATCAGCTGGAACAGGAGAAGGATGGCAATGATAAAAAATGATGATTTAGTGTCCCCTTACCAGATTGCAATGATTATTATTATGACAGTGATCTCCGTAGGGGTTTTCTCTATTGCCTCAGATGCTGCGAATGCTGCAGGGCCTGACGGCTGGCTTATGGTTGCTTTTGCGGGGGCAGTCAATATTTTGGCTGTTCTTGTTATTGTCATCCTGAATTCCAGATTTCCCGGCAAAACATTTGCGGAGTACAGCCAGGTTATATTGGGAACCATTCTTGGGAGATTATTGACCATGATGTTCACTATTTATCTTATATTTGCAACGGCTTATGTTGTAAGGTCCTTTACGGAAGTTATAAAAATGTTCGTGTTGTTCAGAACCCCAACCGAGATAATTATGCTGAGCCTTATTCTGGTGTGCACATACATTGTGAGAAGCGGGGTGGAATGCGTTGCAAGAATAAATGAGCTGATATTTCCGATTTTGTTCATACCCTTTCTCATCCTGATGGCATTCGGACTCCCTTCGGCGGACTTTTCAAATCTACGCCCTTTTCTGCAGGCGTCACCGGTCAGAATGCTTTCCGCCATGCCGGCATTGGCTATAAACTATGCGGGCATAGAGCTTGCGCTTTTTTACATAGGATTCATGGAAAATCCGAAAAAGGCGTATAAACCTGCAATAGCTGCGGTGCTTTTTATAACCTTCTTTCTGACTATAGTAACGGCCTTATGCATAGCCGCCTTTGGGCAAAACATGACGGCATATTTCCTGTGGCCTTTAATGAGCTATATAAGGCTCATAAGCATGCCGGGTTTGTTTGTTGAGCATCTTCAGGGGATTATGCTGTCCCTGTGGATGCTGTCGGTATTCACAAATATTGTATCGGTTTACTTTGTCATGAGCTATTCAATATCAAAAATTGCCGGAACAAAAGAACAGAAGCAATATGTGCTGCCCCTGGCAATGGTAATATACTATTTTGCCCTGCAACCAGACAGCCTGGTCAGTCATTATGAATTGGCAAAAGCGGTTCTCCCATATTTCATTATATTATTTTTGTACGTCGTACCCGTTATATTGCTTTTGATAGCCAAACTGAGAAAGTTAGAGGTGAAATAATATGAAAGCCGTGAAAAGGTTAAGTTTGGCTGCAGTTATGCTTTTGTGCGTTCTGCTGATAACCGGCTGCTGGGACAAGGTCGAGATAGAAGACAGGCTGTTTGCCCTGGCTATAGGAGTAGATGACGTGAAGGAAGAGGAGCGGAAGACCTCCGAGGACATGTACACTTTTTCATTTGTGGCTCCGGTGCTGGAAGAGATGAAAAAGGAGTCCAAAGGACCGGCATTCAGGACGTACGAAGCCGTAAGCTGTGGTATTATACATTCACAGTCACAGCTATTGGAAAGGTTTTCACAGAAGCAGTACTTTGGGCTTACCAGGGTTATGCTTTTCGGCGAAGGTATGATGAGGGACGAAAAACTTTTAAAGGAAATAATAGACGCTATTCTCAGATATCATGAGCTTCACAACAGCATGTATGCGTATATAGTGCCGGGCCGCGCGGAGGAGGTATTTGAGGTAAAGCCCAAGTTTGAAAAGCTGATTATGAGATACATTGCCGGGATAACAGAGAACAGCAGCTACAGTTCGGGTATTTTGAAGCTGAGCCTTTCCGATGCAATAATAATGCTTATTAACAATAAAGGCGGTCTGGTCATCCCAAGGCTGATTCCCGGCGAGGAGGAGATAAGAGTATCCGGCGCAGGCGTGCTCAAGGAATACAGGCTTGTGGGATATCTTGACGACAGCGAGGTTTCATCATATAACCGGCTTATGGATAAAGCCAAAGGAGGCAGTTTTCCGGTAGACATTGAGGGGACATCCACAGTTTTCAAGCACTTCAGATTCGATAGAAGTATCGAACTCTCCAAAGTGGAGGGGGGGAAAATATATTTGAACTATAATATGGAAACAGAAGGGACCATAGAAGAATATACTCTGAACAAAATAATGCTTGATAACAAATTTCTGAAAAAAGTTGAGCATGAGTTAGGAAAAAAGATTGAAAGCGAAAGTGAGAAGCTGATAAAAAGGTTTCAGAAGGAGTTCCGGACAGACCTTATCGGGGCAAGGGACTACCTGAACAAGTACCAGCCAAAGCTTTTCAAAACAATAGAAAAAGACTATGATAAGTATTTTTCGGACAATATAGTGATTAAAGTAAACGCAGATGTCCACATAAGAAGAATAGGACTGATAAAGTAGGGAACTGTATAAATCCTTCAAAACATGGCAAGGATAAAATAGTCACGAGTTACTGGTCTCGGATCTCAAGACCCAAGCAAAGGCTTCGAAGCCTTGCCCCAATTCCAGGGACCGGTGACTGGAAACTAGTGACTAAATATATTTGGAGGAATTATAATATGAAATACAAGATCGGAATCTTTATTATCTTATTTTTCTTTTTCTTCGGAATCCTTACAAACATTTATATAAGTACCGACAGGGAATTGGCCGGCGTACCCGACAAAATAATAAGGCTCCATGTGGTTGCCAACAGCAATTCCCCTTTTGACCAACAGCTTAAGCTTAAAGTGAGGGACAGTGTAATAAAAAAGATGAGTGCAAAATTCGAAGGGCTTAAGGATATTGCAGAAGTAAGAGGCATCATTCGGGAGAATCTTGGAGAAATAGAGGCAATAGCCAAAGAAACCGCAGAGGATATGGGCAAACCGTATAATATTAAGGCTGCCTTCAATATGACGGACTTTCCAACAAAAGCATACGGGAATCTCACACTTCCGGCGGGCACATATCAGGCATTGAATATTGTGATAGGTGAAGGAAAAGGTAAGAATTGGTGGTGCGTCATGTTTCCTCCCTTATGCTTTACAGATGTTGCTCAGGCTGTAATATCGGAAAAAGCAATGGAAGAACTTAAAACATCGCTGACGGAAGAAGAATTTAGGCTTCTTCTCTCTACAGGTGTAAAAAATGAAATGCCTGTAAAGCTTAGGTTCAAAATATACGAATTGGCAAAAAGTATGAGTTTAAGACTTGCCAGAATAGGAAAAAGGTAGAGGACGGAATATCACAGCAAAAAATTTAAAAATGAATAAAACACCTCTTGTTACAAAAAATAAGGCAGGAGGTGTTTTTGTTGTATAGAGATAAACTTAAAAGGCTAATTCCGTTTATTGTAATAATATTCATCTATGCAGGCTTTGGGGGCTGGGTATACAAAAATTATGTCACCTCCCTGATTAGCGGGGATGCGGCATCAATACTTTTGAGATGGGGCTCCAGAGGTGCGGAAGTGAAAGAAGTGCAGAAGAGATTAAAAGACTGGGGTTTCTATAATGGAGCGGTAGATGGAATATACGGCTGGAGGACGGCAAATGCAGTAAAGGCTTTTCAGAAAAAACACGGCCTCAAGGCGGACGGAATAGTAGGCAATGCAACGGCAAATGCTATCGGAATAAAAACCGGAACTGCACCTGTATCCCAAAAGACAACATCCAGAAGCAATGAAACCTACACCCTTGCCCAGTGCATACACGGGGAGGCCAGGGGCGAGTCCTATACCGGCCAGGTAGCTGTGGCTGCAGTCATATTGAACAGGGTGGACGACCCCAGGTTTCCGAAAACAATTGCAGGGGTCATATTTCAGCCGGGTGCCTTTACGGCAGTGTCCGACGGGCAGATGTTCCAGCCTCCGGGAGACAGTGCGCTGAAAGCCGCAAGGGATGCATTGAACGGCTGGGATCCTTCCGGGGGAGCGCTATATTACTATAATCCTGCAAAGACAACAAATAAATGGATTTGGTCGAGGCCTATCATCAAAGTGATAGGGAAACACTATTTCTGCAAATAGGAGGGATGGTCGTGAAACCATATGATGTGAAGCTGGGCAGGAAGCAATACCATATAATAATAGCAGTGCTTGGCGCGGCTCTAATAATTACAGGCTTTTTCTCATATAACGCCTATGCCGGAAAAAAGCAGTACCAGACTTTTCTGCAGAACAACTATCAAAGATCATTCAGGGAGCTGGTGACAGATGTGGAGAATATTAAGCTGCTTCTTGAAAAGGCGGAAATATCAGCCTCTCCTGTACAGAGCAATGCTTTGATGTCCCAAATCTGGATGCAGTCCTATTCTGCAGCGGAGAACCTGGGACAGCTGCCTATAACCCACAATGCATTAAGCAAGACAGAGAAATACCTTAATCAGGTAGGTGATTATAGTTACAGCATATCCAGAATCAATGCGAAAAACAAAGCGGCCGACGATAAGGATATGGAACAGATCTCAAAACTCAGGGGTTACGCGGGAGAACTTCTGAACCTGCTTCATGCCATGGAGTCGGATATAACCGAAGGGAAAATCAAGTTTGGGGAGATAAGCCAAAAAGGAAGGCTTATACTGAAAAAAGCGTCAAAGGAAGCCGTTGATGTTAAGTTCGGCAATATGGAAGATAAGTTCAATGAGTATCCGACAATGATTTATGACGGGCCTTTTTCCGACAATGTCATAGAGGGAAAACCCAAAGGCCTGGAGGGAGAAGACATAAATCTGGAAAAAGCCAGGGAAAAGGCAAAAAAGTTTCTCAGCGGGAATAAAATAGGCACAATAAAAGAAGTCAGTTCAGGAAAAGGCAAAATACATACCTTTGGCCTGGAGGCAATTCCAAAGAATGGTGAAAAGGCAGATTCAATCAGTATAGATATAACTAAAAAAGGAGGATATGTTCTATGGATGCTGAATCCAAGGGACATACCGTCAAAGAAGCTGACGGATAAGCAAGCCAGCGACAAAGCAAGGAAATTTCTCAAGGAACAAGGCTTCGGAAACCTTACCGAGACATATTTTTTAAAGAATGATAATACCACAACAATAACTTTTATTGGAGTAACAGAAGAAGGCATACTTATATATCCTGACCTTCTTAAAGTGAAGGTTGCCCTCGATAATGGCGAGGTTGTAGGCTTTGATGCTTACCAATACCTGATGTCCCATAGGAAGCGGGATATAGGAAAGCCAAGCCTGACTGAGGAAGAGGCAAGGGGTAAGATAAGTCAGAAGCTGGAAGTGGAAAGGGTTAAGCTGGCGATAATTCCGATGCCCGGCGATAAGGAACAGCTTTGTTATGAATTTAAGGGAAAGTATAACCAATTCGACTACTTTGTGTATATAAATGCAGAAACGGGGGAGGAAGAGAATATTCTCAGGATCATTAAGGATGAAGATGGTACGCTGACCCAATAATGCTTTTTGAATCATATATTTCTTCACATAAAATCTTCTGAATAACAAAAAATATTTATGTACAGCATAGCAGACACAAATGGCGATAATTCAATTGTTTAGTGTAAAAATACAGGTATGCTGTATAAGGAGGATTAGCTATGAGCAGGAATAGAGGAATGATGTCAGAGAGCCTGAAATACGAAATAGCTAAAGAACTTGGCGTAGACAGCATAGTCAGGTCTGAAGGATGGGGAGGAGTATCCTCAAGGGACTGCGGAAATGTCGTCAGAAAAGCAATTGAAATCGCTGAAAGAAGCCTAAGCGGCGGATAATTATCAAAAACCGGGTTGGGGCAGACTTGGCTCCCCCGGCTTTTTTAGCGGCCATTCCGAACGCCCTGCCCCACTGTCATTCCGAGTGCAGCGAGGAATCCTGACCCCCGAAGCCCATCCAAATTCTCGTATCTCGTATCTCGCGTCTCGTATCTGAATAATATTGAATAATAATATTTCAGAGTGTAGAATAATAATATACTAATATTTCAGAGATTATTACGGATAAAAAGAACAATCTTACATATAGCGGAAAATAAAACAGGAGGAGGTTCAATTTATGGGTGAGAGATTGAATGTGGCTGTAGTATTCGGGGGAAAGTCCGGGGAACACGAAGTATCCCTTATGTCTGCAACCAACATAATAAACGCAATGGACAAGGAAAAATACAATATATACATGATGGGAATAACAAAACAAGGGAAATGGATGACATACAAAGGGGATGTCAATAAAATAATAGACGGAAGCTGGGAGGAGGAAGCTGCAGGACTCGACAGGGAGGAGACCATAAACCTGTTGTTTTCAGGAATTTTTGACGATGAGGCCAAAAAGAAGATTGATGTAGTCTTCCCGGTACTCCATGGGCCAAATGGGGAAGATGGAACCATACAAGGGCTTTTTGAGATGCTTGATATTCCATATGTAGGCTGCGGTGTAATGGCATCGGCACTTGGAATGGATAAGGATTTTTCGAAGCAGCTGTTTGGGAGGGCGGGCCTTCCGGTGGGCGACTATATTGTCATGCTTAAGGAGGACATAAATAAGGATATGGCTTACGCAGCCGGAACTATAGAGGGTAAATTTGCTTATCCAGTATTTATCAAGCCTGCAAACATGGGCTCAAGTGTCGGCATAACGAAGGCGCATAACAGAAAAGAGCTTATCGATGGGTTAACAGAGGCCTGCAGGTATGACAGAAAGATTCTGATCGAAGAAAATATAAACTGCAGGGAAATAGAATGTTCTGTTCTTGGGAATAACGATCCGGTTGCTTCGGGAGTAGGCGAGATAATTCCAAGCAAGGAATTTTATGATTACGAAGCAAAATATTTTGATGACGGCAAATCGGTGCTGGTAATCCCGGCGGAGCTTCCCGATAATAAAATTCAGGAAATCAGGGAAATTGCCGTCAAAGCGTATAAATCGCTGGGTTGCTGCGGGATGGCGAGAGTGGATTTCTTTTTGGAAAAAGGGACGGAAAAAGTATATTTAAATGAACTCAATACTATTCCCGGATTTACAAAAATAAGCATGTATCCCAAGCTTTGGGATACAGCCGGATTAAGCTGCGGCAAGCTTATAGACAGACTTATCGAACTGGCAATAGAAAGATACAATGAGTAGAAAAGGATTGATGAACATATGACCAAAGCTTTGGCCCTGTTTTCCGGGGGGCTTGACAGCGTATTAGCGGCGAAACTCATTCAAATTCAGGATATTGAAGTAATCGGAATCTGTTTTGCTTCTGCGTTTTTCGGGTCTAAAAATGCAGAAAAAATGGCGGCACAAATAGATTTACCTTTAATAGTGGTGGATTTCACTGAAGAACATTTAAAAATGACAAAAAACCCAAAGCATGGATACGGAAAAAACATGAATCCTTGCATAGATTGCCATGCTATGATGCTGAACTATGCGGGGAATATGCTTGGGGAACTGAATGCAGATTTTTTGATTACTGGTGAAGTACTAAATCAAAGGCCAATGTCACAGAACAAGAAATCTCTGGGTATAGTGCAAAAGGAGTCCGGTTTTGAAGATAAGATACTGAGACCCTTATGCGCACTTAACCTGGCTCCGACACAAATGGAAAATGACGGGCTTGTTGACAGGACAAAGCTCATGGGAATAAGCGGAAAGTCAAGAAAACCGCAGATAGAATTGGCGGAGAAGCTTGGAATCAAAGAATATCCTTCCCCCGCAGGAGGATGCATGCTTACGGAACCGCAATTCGCCAAGCGCCTGGAGGATTTATACAAGCATGATATGGACAATGCAAAACCTATAGATATAAAACTGTTAAGAGTTGGCAGGCATATGAGGATTTCTCCGGATGCAAAACTTGTTTGCACCAGGAATGAGGATGAATACAAACTTCTTCAAGGGCTCCTGAAGAAGGAATATATAATATTCGATACCGCTGATTGCGCCGGTTCAACGGCTGTATTAATATCCGCCGGGGGGAAGATACCTTCACAGGAGGATATTGACTTTGCAGGTTCGGTAGTGGCCAGGTACAGCAAAGAAAAGGAAAAGGACAGTGTAAGGGTAAAGTACAAAAAACAGAATGACCCTGAATATAAGTACATGAATGTAAAACCGGCCGGTGACGAAGAAATAAGGGAAGTATTGTTATAGAATAGATGCGAGATGCGAGATACGAGATTTGGGCAGGGCATTGGGGTACCGGGCACGGGATACGAGGTGCGGAGTTCCGAGGTTGCGGTAATCTTATCTTCTCGGTAAAATAATTGTTTGTAATATTATGGTTGATTGTATATAATAGAAATATCAGCAGGTTTTAGCGGAGCCTGCTTAAATAATAAATTCCATGCCGAATAATCGGCAGCAAAAATACGAATACCTTGGTAACAGGATTGGGAAAGGGGGCGGAAGATTATTAATTCCTTATTCAGAGAAAATATTGAAGACATATTGGACAATATTCAAGAAGGCATCCACATTGTCGACAGTTCCGGCACAATAGTGTATTACAATAAATTTGCGGCGGCACTGGACAGTATTAATCCGGAGGAAGCTATAGGAAGACACATACTTGAAATATATCCGTCACTGACGGAGGATACCAGCACCATATTAAGAGTCATAAAATCAGGAAAACCCATTCTCAATTATCAGCAGGCCTTCAAGAACTATAAAGGGGTTCAGATAACTACCGTAAACTCTACCATACCGATAATTTCAGGCAAGCGTGTCGTGGGCGCCCTTGAGGTGTCAAGAGACATAACGGAGGTAAAGAAACTTACTGAAAAGATAGTGGATTTACAGGCAGAGCTCTTGAAAGATGCAAGGATAGAAAAAAGCTATGACGGAAGCAAGGCGTTTTTTCATTTTGCAGATATTATTGGAATATCCGAGGTAATGCTCAAGTTGAAAAAAGATGCCCTGACAGTTTCTTCTTCACCGTCGCCAATAATGGTCTGTGGTGAAACGGGTACCGGAAAGGAACTGCTTTTGCATGCAATACATAATGCGAGCCCTCGCAGAGATAAGCCTTTCATTGCCCAAAATTGTGCGGCACTTCCTGAAACCCTGCTTGAGAGCATACTTTTTGGCACTGTCAGAGGCAGCTTTACCGGAGCGGAAAACAGGCCGGGACTTTTTGAAATCGCCGATGGGGGGACCCTGTTCCTGGATGAAATCAACTCTATGTCCCTTCAGCTGCAGGCTAAGCTTCTCAGGGTAATACAGGACAGGAACGTGAGAAGGATCGGCGATGCAAAGACAATCCATGTTGATGTAAGGATAGTAACGGCAATAAATATAGATCCGAGGCAAGCGCTTCAGGACAAGACCCTCAGGGACGATCTGTTCTTCCGTCTGAGTGTCATATCCCTCAAGGTGCCGCCATTGAGGGAGAGGAGAGACGACATACCCTTGCTTGTTGAGCATTTCATCAAGAAGTACAACAACAGGCTTTATAAGAATGTCAAATCCGTAAGTTATGATGTTGAGAAGTTTCTTATGGAATACTCCTGGCCGGGAAATGTGAGGGAATTGGAGCATTCCATAGAAGGAGCCATGAACATAGCCGACGGGAACATAATAGACAGCAAGTGCCTTCCCTATTATCTGGAAGAGGTATTCAGGAAATTCGAAACAATCCAGGAGGATTATGAGATTAAATCCCTAAAGAAAACTCTGAGCAGCATAGAGAAGAGTCTTATAGAAAAAGCACTGAAAAAGAGTGACGGCAATGTGTCAAAAGCGGCGGAAGTGCTTGATATACCGAGGCAGACACTGCAGTATAAAATAGGCAAGTATAATATCAGGACACAAGATGCCGGATTTTAGGCGATAGCTGTCGCATTAGGAGAAAAATG
>ERZ795049.2484-NODE-2484-length-21497-cov-5.387744_pt1 | contig 21497 bp, 21 predicted proteins | sample MGYA00375133_ERZ795049 | MGnify/ENA primary metagenome ERZ795049 (study PRJEB30178, sample SAMN05720147) | activated sludge metagenome | isolation source: anaerobic digester from wastewater treatment plant | place: Japan | collected 2015-04-20 ...
GCAGGATTGTGCGCCCCTCATAGGAGAGTTGGAGGATTCTCGGGGGGTAGATGATCCCGGCCCGGCTGAAGGCGTAGGTCGAATCACAGTTGCCCCGCACCAAGAATGGTTTGGGGGCCTCGCCTAGGAGGTGGGAGAATCGTGGGTCGTCACCGGGGCAGAGGTCGCCTGCAATGATGAGGTGGTGTGCCCCCTCATCAACACTCCGCTCGATGATCGCCCTGAACGCAGGGAGCGAGCCGTGCAGGTCGCCTGTGATGAGCACGGTGCCGTCCAATTGCATATGATCCTCCAAATTTCGGACAATCGCTCAATTCTTTCCTTGAGAATTGCACACAATATTGTTATTATGATACGGGAATTATATAATTATGTACAAGACGGGGGAGGCGGGTATGGCAACGATGGGAACATTGCATTGCAGCGATTCGGTTGAAGTGGTCTATCGCATCTGGAAGCCCACGGATGGGGCGGTCAAAGCGGTCCTCCTGATTCTCCACGGCATGGCCGAGCACTCGGCCCGTTATGATGAGTTTGCCACGCTTCTGACGAAGAAGCACATCGCCGTCTACGCCCCCGACCACCGGGGTCATGGGCAGACTGCCCTGAAGAGCAATGCGACGATGGGGTGGTTTGCAGAGACCGGGGGGTGGCAACGGGTCGTTGACGACGCCCTCGAGCTCGCCAATCTCATCGCAACAGAGCATCCTGAGGTACCCCTCTTCATCATGGGCCACTCCATGGGCTCGTTTTTGACCCGTACTCTGATCGCCCAGAACCCCGACCTCGTCGATGGGGCCATCATCATGGGAAGTGGGGCAAGCCAGGGGCTGCTGGGGAAGATCGGAAAGAAGATCGCCTCACGCAATGTCAAGAAGTATGGATCGACCCACCCCGACAAGCAGATGGACAAGCTGAGCTTCGGCTCCTTCAACAAGAAGATTGCAGGGGCAAAGACCCCCTTTGATTGGCTGAGCCGTGATGAGGCAAAGGTCAAGGAGTACATCGATGACCCCCTCTGCGGCTTCCTCTGTACCTCTCGCTTCTTCTGCGACCTGATCGATGGCGTGGAGATGGCCAATGACCGCCACCTCGCCTCCCGCCTTCCGGCCGACCTGCCGATGTTGATCATCAGCGGCACGGATGATCCGGTGGGCAAGTACGGCAAGGGGGTCAAGCGGGTCCATGAGCTCTACCAAGGGAGTGCCATCGAGGATTTGAGCCTCTCCCTCATCGAGGGGGGGCGCCATGAGCTGCTCAACGAAACTGACCGCGAGACCACGATGGAGTACCTGACTACATGGATAACGACGAGAATCTAATCAAGAGGTTGGTGCAGACCGTCGGCCGGAATGTGCGCTATGCCCACCAATTCCTCTTGACGGTCGTCCGCCAATCGACGCGGGACAACATCCTCAACTCCGCATCGGGCTTGGTGTACTCAACGCTTATGGCCATCGTCCCTGCGTTCACCTTCATCTTTACCTTCTTCAATGCGCTCGGGGTCCTCGAACCCCTCATCGATGTCCTCAGGGTGTGGGTCACCGACCTCGCCGGGGCAGATGCCGGTGGACAGTTGCTGGAGATGATCACCCGCTATACCCGCAACGCCACCAGCCTCGGGGTGGTCGGTCTCGTCTCGTTCCTGGTGACGATGGTCCTGCTGGTCAACAAGGCGTGGTCGATTATCAACCGGATCTTCCGTTCCAGCCGCAACTACAACCCCATCAAGCGCTTCTTGGGCTTCGTCACCTTCCTCATCGTGTCGAGTCTGCTGCTGGCAGCCTACATGAGCATGGAGTCAACCCTCACCTCCTGGTACTTCAAGATCGTCGGCATCCCCGTCGGACGGGGCCTTGGACTCTACCGGACCTATGGTCCCTCCCTGATCGTCTTCCTGATCCTCTTTCTGGTGACCTACTTTGTCCCCAACACCAAGGTGCGCTTCAATGCCGCACTGATTGGCAGCCTCAGTGGCATGGTAATCATCACGGTCTTCAGCAAGTTCACCTCATTGGTGACCCGGAGTGCGACGAAATACTCGGTCATCTACGGCTCCTTTGCCGCAGTCTTCCTCTTCCTCTTCTTCTGCTATGTCTTCTGGGCAACCCTCTTCTTCTCCGTCGAACTCGCCTACGTCTATCAGTTCCGTCCCGATGGGTCGACCGTCACCGGCCTGCCGCAGAGCGCTGCGATGCAGCTCAGCGAAGGGACCAACATCATGATGCTCATCGGCAGCAACTTCCGCGATGGCAAGGGGGCGACCACAACCCGGGAGATGCTCGACCGGCTTGCCATTCCCTATAACCGCCTGCAGGGCTTCCTTCAGCTGCTCAGCCAGCTGGACTTCATCACGGCGACGAACAACAGCTATACCGCGTTCATCCCCAAGCAGCCGCTTGAGAGCCTCAGGCTACAGGATCTGGTCACCGCCATCTATGGGATGGAGAGCATCGATGAGGTTGAGCTGGAGACAGCGGGGGAGGCGGTCGCCCGCGAGGTTGCAGGCAAAGGTGTCTCCTCGTTGGGCTCGCTCACCATAGAGAACCTGCTACAGCGCATCTGAGTGCTTGTCCTCGGCGGCGATAGACAGTACTGTAGCTCTGGAGAGTGATATGTTCCTAGATCCCGATATTCAAGCACCCATCGATGCCCTGATCTGGCACTCCTTGCCCGATGAGGCGGCCCGTCCGCTGCAGTACTGGCAGATCGGCTCACTGGTGGGCATCCTCTACAAGAATCCCCCCACCCGGTTGCCCGAGAGCCTGGTGGCGCTTCCCTACTCACTGGTGGTCAAGCGTTCACATACGTCGATCCTCGTCGTCTCCCTGGAGATGGAGGACCTGCGCTCCCTCTCGCAGAGCTTGGGATGCCCGCTCAGGCAGTTGCAGGAGGAGTATCAGACGAAGGGGATCTTCGGCCCGGTCTATGGCTACCTCTATACCGATGAGAGGCGGGAGTCGCTGGGCCTCTATACCGAATCGCTCACCGACGAGGCGGCGGCCGCCTTCCTCCTCGAAGCAGTCCTCGATACCTTCGACCTGATCGATGACCCCGTGCTGCTAGAAGGTGAAGACGAAGCTGCCCGATAAACGGTGTAGGCACCAGCGCCAGAATTGGAAAGGAACACCTTGTAGGACACTGGAAGATGAATATCTTTTCAGACCGAATTCTTCCATTCACGGGGTACGAAAGAGAGAGGAGAAGTGTCTAGTAATAATTGTCACGATGGCTACAACTTTATGTAAAAGGAATTCGCTGTTAATCGCATGAAATCAGGCAGAGAAAGAACAGCAGGTAAATGAACGTTGCTTCTCTTCTTTCTGTAAGTTCTCGTTGACTAAAACTATGACACTCTATAAGATAAGTTTCACTGCATATGAATGAAAACAATGGAAAATCTATGCTGCTCTATGAGATGGTGAAGCAATCAATCAAAGGTGAGATTGCTCAAGGTAGCTATGCAATAGGGGACAAGATTCCTTCTGAACGGATTATATCACAAACATATTCAGTGAGCCGAATCACCGCCAAGAAGGCTCTTGCAGATCTCCATCAAGAAGGAGTTCTAGAGAGACGGGAAGGCCGCAAAGGGATGTTTGTCTCGGATCCTACAAGAAAAGATCGCGAAGAAATCAGCTTGATTGCTGTGGTCATTGATGATATACGTGATGATTTTGGTGCGGAAATCCTCCGTGGCATCGAAGATTATCTCTGGTCACAAAAAATTCATACTGTCATTTGTGATGTTGATCGCAACTTTCAGAAAGTTGAAGAATACTTCAACTCATTGTTGCAACAGCAAATATCAGGAGTTATTTTCGCTCCTGTAATTGATATTGGGTACTATGAGAAAAACCGAGCCCTGCTTTCAATTCTTGACCGCGCACAGATTCCTTATACCCTTATTGATCGATATATCCCAGGCATTCTTTCAAACTATGTTGGTATTGACCATCACGAGAGCGCACGGACAATGACCCGGTATCTACTCTCAAATGGGTACCGACGGATTCTCCTTGTTTGTGGCTTGGAGTGCTCAAGTATGGACGAACGATGTACCGGGTACTTGGAGGCACATCAAGAACAAGGAATTGACGTCCATCAACAATCAATCATATCCATCAACGAAAACCTTCTTCACGGCCCAACAGAGGCTGAAGTTCTTGAACAACTCAACACACAGATACAAGCTATCTGGCCTGTCGATGCGATTTACGCCCTCAACGACCGTGTTCTTGCTGCCGTTATGTCTGTGGTGGCTCAAGAGCCTCAATACCATACAGCTTTACTTGTATCTCACAGCAAAGTAAATCCACTTCACTTTCCTGGTTTCACAAATTTGCCGCATTTTGATGAGCCAACCTATGAAATGGGGCAACAGGCGGCCGAACTTCTTCTTGATATCATTCGGGACCCAAAACCGATGGTTGTAAAAAAGATTCTCGTCTGTGATTTTATCGAGAAGCTTTGAGTATCGTCATTTGTCGTCGGTGAACCCTACTGAACCTTGGATGAATAGGTTTTGGAAGAATAGGAAAACGATGATGGGAATCCCCATAACGAGCAATGCTGCAGCTGAGAGAGCTCCCCAGTTGGTATAGAATTGCCCTCGCAACATTGGAATGACTTGTGTTGCCATCAACTTCTTCATATCGTAGATGATGATTAATGGCCAGAAGAAAGAGTTCCAGGACCAAACAAATTGCAAGATTCCGACCGAACCGAGCGCAGGCAAACTTTGTGGAACGACAATTTCAAAGAAAATTCGATAATCCGATGCACCATCAATTCTTGCAGCTTCCTCGATTGCGATGGATTGGCCCTTTATGACATTCATCATGAAAAAGAGAATCCAGGGTAGTGATGTAACTGTATTCATGAGCACCACCCCGGCGTAGGTGTCTAATAACCCAATAGCGTTGATTCGTTTGAAGACAGGAATCGCAATCATCTGGCCTGGAATTGCCATCAAGCACAGGATCAGAACCGTTATGAAAGTCTTTCCCGGTAGATAGTGCCGTATGAAGGCGTAGGCTGCCATAGTGCCCAGGCACGCAGGAATCAAGGCTCCGAAGATTGAGGAGACAAAGGAGTTCACCAAAGGACGAACCATTGGAATTGTAGTTTTGAAGAGAACATAAGAGAAATTGGCGAAGCTGATTGTCACCTCATCAAATCGCCACCACCCATCAACAATCTCCTGGTAGGGGCGCAGTGATGCCATCACTACACCGATGATTGGGAGTAGCCACAAGATTGAGAGCAATACCCCTCCAATGGTGAGAAACACTCTCGAGGCCTTTCGTCGCAGTATATATCTCTTGCTCATACCAACCTCCTCTACTTGCGTAAGGTACTGCGAACGTTAAAATATATTGGCACCGCAGCGAGCAACGTCATGATTGTTGCAATTGCTGCACCAGTTCCAAAGCGGCTATACCGGAATGATTCAAGGTACATCTGCAAGCCAAGTACGTTGGAAGCCCCTCCTGGTCCGCCATACGTAGAAGAGTAGATTATGTCAAAGTTAGTCAGCTCGTTGATGAGAGACATGACCACAATCGTCCTGATTGAACTCCTTAAAAAAGGAAGTTTGATGTACCAGAACGTCTGTATTCCGCTGGCTCCGTCGAGAGTTGCTGCTTCAAGGTAGCTGTTGGGAATTGTCGTAAGTGCCGAGAGAAAAATAATCATACAATAACCGGTCCACACCCATACACTGGTAAAAATCAGTGCCAACAATGCGGTCCGTGCATGGGCAAACCAGCTTACATGAAGTGATGTCACCCCTATTAACCCAAAGAAGTTGCTCACCATTCCTGAGCTCTTTTCGAAGAGGAATTGTGTAACAACACCGGTGATGACCCCAGGGATAACCATTCCAAGGAAAATTGACGTTCTTAAGGCAGGGAGTTTGGGCAGCTTGATCATTACCAATGCACACAATAGGCCTAAACCCAATGAAAGAGGAAGGTGTATCAGTGCCCAAATCAGAGAATTTATCAACGCTCCAAACGGCTGCTCTCCTCGAATAAAGTATTTGATGTTCAGGAAAGACGGATCTTTAAAGAGCGCAATATAGTTTGCGAATCCTACAAATTCCCCCTTTCCCCCGTTGGAATGAAAACTTGACCAAATGCTCTCACCGACGGGGAGGATCATGAAGAAGAAGAGAAGCAGGATGGTAGGGAGGATGAAGACTATTGTATTGCGTTGTATTTTCTGTTTCACTGCTCCTCCTCCCCCCATCTTGTCATCATGATCAGTTGCCCGCTCTAGTCTCGTTGGCTGCGTTTTCCATCGCCGTCAACACCAAGTCAAGGGTTGCCTCAGTGGGATTCGACCACAACAACTTTAACTGATCCCACATCACAGTCTGGAATTTCCCACCAATTGTATCATCCATGTCGGCAACGATACCATTCTTTCCAACTACCTCCATGATCATCTGTTCCTGGGGGGGATAGTTTTCAAAGGGAACATTCGTGTAGGTAGCGATTCGTCCGCCTCCCTTGATCTGGATGGATTGGCCTTCAGTAGCAAGGAATGCGAGGAGTTTCTTAGCCTCTTCTGGATGCTCTGTGTAGGCGGGGATGAACCAATAATCAGTCCACATCACGATATCCTTCTGCCCGGGCATCAAGAAGACAGCATAGGCCCCAGGAGGATCGGTGAAGCGAAGGGAATCCGTAGTTCCGCCGACGAAGAACCCGTACTGCTTTTTCCACATGTTCTCGGTGACAATTGAGACCTCTTCGGGTTCGCCAAAGAATCCTTCTTGTATCCATGGAAGTAAATTGTCACGAAGTACAGCCTTCACAGCCGCAGAGTTCCACGCAATCCTTCCTTCCAGCAGGTCCATATACATCTGCCTGCCGCCATAGGCGAGAAGCCATGTCTCAACGACACTGGTATTAGTCCACCCAACGCCACCCCCGGTACCGATGGCTGCTTTCATTCCCGGTAATCGTTGGACTCTTCTCATCAGAGCCTTCAACTCTTCGGTAGTATGTACGTCGCGGGGATCGGTGAGATTGTTTTCACGATAGAGTTCTGCATTGAACTCAGGAATTGTCAGTCCTCCGATACCAGTAACACCATACAGTTTTCCATCTACAACCAGCTGATCAAGAGCGCCTTCTCTAAAGTCCGCTGGATCTACGGCATTATCAATTGGCAATAGGTTGCCCTTTTGTGCCTCTTGAACAATGTACCACGGCCAAGCAGTATCGATGATATCGGCAGGGGTTTTATTAACCGAGAATTGTGTTGAGAGAATTGTTGCGACATCTTCCGGTTTTCCTGTCCGATACTCAATCCTGATGCCTGGGTTCTCTTGCTCAAACTTCTCGATTACCGGCTTGAATCCTTCGAATTCCTTGTCTGCCCATGGTGCAATCATTCTCAACGTGACGACGTCCTCCTTCTGCGCTTGAGCAGACAGGGGGAGGGCGATTGCAACGAGCAGGGCCACGATTGTCAAGGCTACTACTGTTTTTTTCATACCATTCTCCTTTTTTTATCTATCGAAACGCCCATAACAGAGCGATGTCCTCATGCTGTTCCTCAACGGAATTCCCCGAGATATTCCTTTTGCAGTTCAAGCATATAATCCAGCATCCGTTCTGCCTCAAGAGCTTTGTCTCCTACCACAGGATCGAGCAGAAGAGCTTGTAGAAGTATGTCTCGTGATTGATGGCGAATAGCTTCTACCATAAGACGTTGGACTCCTTGTTGCTTCTTGATTAACATGGCAAATCCTTCAGGGAGGCGCCCGACATTATCGGGATGAACCCCAGATCGATCAACTACAGCTGGTAGCTCGATGCTGGTATCTCGATCCAAATTTTCAATATACCCTTTATCATTGAGCACATTGACTGCTCCTCGTAGTATCTTGCGGTCCAGCACCATATCACCTATGACTGGGATTGCCAGTTCTCCTGAACTTTGAATGACACTCTCATCGATTTGCTCCTGTCCAGTGAGCATCCCTGCCTCGTTACCCGAGGCTCCAGATTGTGCCATGTAGGAGTGTACATCTGTCTTCTTGCGCCAAGCCTCGAATGAGGTACGACTTGTGATTTGCTGCTCATCCAATTTGATGGTTCGTGTTTCAATGCCAAAGGGCCACAACGTTCCTATGATCTGGTGAGCAAATCCAAGATACTCTCCAATGTGACTGTCGGAGATATAGCCAATCACCCCAAACGTCTTCCACAGATACCACACCAGTGGAGGTAGTTCTGCCTCTGCTGTTGGCATCCGTTGTTCAAATTCGTTGCGCAGGTCATTGCCGGTCATTCGGTCAGTAATTTTGTAATAAGTATAAAAATGGTTCATGCCTGCGGTACGCACATCAAGCTCGGTGATTGGGCGCTGTAGAAGAAGGGATGCGAAGTGTTGAAAGCTATAAAAGCCATGGCAGAGCCCAATGGCCTTCACGTTCGTCAAATTTAATATAGCCGTGAGGTTTTTTGACTCAGGGTTGGTGAAGTTCAAGAGCCAGGCATTAGGGCAATATTGTTCGATATCGTGACAAATCGGTAAGATAGTATGTAGATTGCGCAAGGAGTGGAAGATTGATCCAGGTCCTCCATTCTCTCCACATACATGAGGAATCCCAAATCCAAAAGGAACTCGGAAGTCCTGCTCCCAGAACTCAGTTCGCTTGATTGCTATCGAGAGCAACACAAAATCAGCGCCCACCAATGCTTCCTTGCGGTCTAAGGTTGCTGAAAACTTTATATCTGATTTCATGAATTGGGCACATGATTGCGCATAGTCCAAAGCAAGCTTGAGAGAAGGGGCATGGATATCAACTAAGACTACATGAATGGAGCTATTTTGCACCAACTCTTTTTCAAGGATAAGGTCGTGAATCATGCTACGGGCAAACTCTCTGCTTCCCGCTCCAATGAGAACAATTTTCAATGAATCCTTCATCATGTGAAGACCCCCTCCCCTAGGGTATTAATAGTGTATGGCTCAATTATGGATATGTCAAATAAAATAATTGATATGTTTAATATAATAGTATGCCCCCCGTGAAGGCTCGACCAGGGGGACTCGTGTGTCCTGTATGGGTTAGTCTATAATCACTAGCTGTCTACAAAAATACCGATATTCGTATCAAATGCCATTCTGCTTATGGCATTGGTAGCTTGAGAGTCATCAGCAAGTGGGGTTGCTTTCCCTTTGAATTTTCTTGATTTGCGTGCCAGTACACCCGAAAGGAGACGCCCTTTCCTTGTTCAATCTTTATGGGTGCTATTGCTCTCAGGGAACATCCCTTGTGCTGCTAGAAGGTGAAGACGAAGCTGCCCGATAGGTTCACCGATGGGTCGTGCGGCCTTCCCTTATAGGTGGAGGGGCGCAAGATTCCCTTTGCCCCCGCTTCGATAGCGCCCGGGAGGTGGAGCGTCACGCCCTCCTTGCCGGCCACCACGGTCACATAGGTCTGGGAGGGGCCTTCGGCCACCAGGGCATCGATGAGCACCCCATCGAGGTCAAGGCTCACCCAGTCGCCGAGGCGATAGCCACCCTGCTCCAGTGCATCCCCGTCAAGTGAGAGGGTGGTGGCCCCTCCTCCTCTCACCTCGTCGATGGTGAAGGCAAGCGCCTCGGGCCGTCCTGTGGTCGCACACGAGGTGAGGAGAAGCACTACCAACACCTGTGCAATAATTGCTCGTTTCATATCTACACCTCCTCATGGTGGAGTGTGAACTCACGTCTCTGGTAATCCAATATCCCATCCGCCTGCATCTTTGAGAGCTCGCTCGACATCGCACTGCGTTCGACACAGAGGTAGTCGGCGAGCTGCTGGCGGTCGAAGGGGATGGTGAAGGTCTGACTCTGCTGGCGCTGCGCCTCGCTCGAGAGGTAGGAGAGCAGCTTCTCCCTCGTCGAGCGCTTGGTGAGGTGGGTGATCTTCTTCATCAGCTCTTGGGTCCTCTGGCTGAGCAGGCGCACCATGTTCTCGATGAGGGTGTGGTGGTAGGTACAGCCGTGCTCACAGTTGGTGATGACCTTGTGAACATTGAGAAAGAGGATGGTGCACTGCTCGGCGGTGATCACACTCACCTCACTGGGGCGGGCGGTGCATGCCAGCGCTTCGGCAAAGCTCTCGCCGACACCGATGTTGGCGACCAGCGAGCGATTTCCCCAGAAGTCATGGCGCGTGATATGTACGGATCCTGACAGCACGATCCCGATTTCATCGGAGTAGTCCCCCTCATCAATGATGGTGTAGTCGCGGGGAAAATCACTGGTCCGTCCCTCGAGGCATTGTAGGAGGTGAGGGATCTCGTCACCGCCGGTGCCACTGAAGAGGGTCGATGATTGCAAAATTCGTACTATATCCATAGGAATTCCTTTTTTGTTGTAAAAACAACATAACCGCTCTGGTGGGCATGGTAGCATAGAGGTCGAATCCAGACAATGGAGCATGAGATGGAACGACAGATAATACACATAGATAGTGAACAGTGCATCGGATGCGGCCTCTGCGTGAGTACCTGCCAGGAGGGGGCGATCGGCCTGGTGAACGGCAAGGCCGTGCTCCTGCGGGAGGACTACTGTGACGGGCTGGGAAACTGCCTGCCGATGTGCCCGAGCGGGGCCATCACCTTCGAGATGCGGGAGGCCCCCGCCTTCACCCATGATCGCACAGACGAAGAGCCGATCTTCTCATGCCCGGGCACCAGGATCACGTTCATGGAGCCATGTGCAGAGGAGACACCATCACAGGCTCCCTCCACCCCGCAGGCGAGCGCACTGCGCCAGTGGCCGGTACAGCTGAAACTGGTCGCCCCGAATGCAGGCTTTCTGGACAACAGTGACCTCCTCATCGCAGCCGACTGCGCCGCCTTCGCCCACGGCTCCTTCCACCAGACCTTCATGAAGGACCGGGTGACCCTCATCGGCTGCCCCAAGCTGGACACCGTCGACTACGCGGAGAAGCTGGGAGAGATCATCACAGGCAACAAGATCCGCTCCATCACCGTCGCACGAATGGAGGTCCCCTGCTGTGGTGGCCTCGACCACGCCGTCAAGCGGGCGGTGGCCGCCAGTGGCAAGATCGTCCCCCTTGCGGTGGTGACCCTCACCACCGATGGCGAGATCCTCTCCTAGAAGAGCCAGGAGGCCGAGATGGTGGCTGCCGCAGAGGCGAAGCGCCACCCATCAGCGACGATAGTGACTGCCCCGCCAAGAGTCAGCGCCTCAAGGGGCGTGATGCTCACGCCCAAGGCGATGGAGAGCAATGCAGAGTGTGTCGCATAGGTGGCACCGAGGGTATAGTGGCGGCTCTGGGCAGGGGCGTAGGTTGACTCAACGGCCACGACAACCCCCTCTTCTGGCCCGATGGGCCGCCCGAGTGCCTCCGCCCTCAGTGAGAGCACCGCTCCCCCGATGAAGGGGATGGTGTGGAAGAGGCCGCCTGAGATGCGCACCTCCTCTGTGTCATTGCTGATATCGAGCGAGGAGGAGAGCCACCAATCGAGGCCGAGGTGGCCCTGCAGGCTCACATATGGGGTGTGCACCCCCTCCTTGTAGTGATACCCCGCCTCCGTCTTGACCGCCCACCTGCCCATATAGAGACGCAGGGCCCCACCCACATCACTTGCGCCGAGCGAGGGGAGGGCGACCACCTCGACAAAATCAAAGGCGCCCACCGGTATATAGAGGCCGGCCATCCAGAGGGCATCGGATGAAGCGGGGGCGCTCCTGCGATCGAAACGACGGGTCGGCACGTCCGCTGCGTTGAAGAGAAAACCATCACCCCAGGTGAGCACACTCTTTCCCGCTGTCAGGCGGACGTGGGGTAAGCGTGCCCGCAGGTATGCGCTCTTGATGTACTCATCCCACCCGGTCCCGGCCCCGGAGGGAGGGATGCGGATGCGGATCTCGGAGCGGACGTTGCCCGAGCCGGGGGAGGTGAGGGAGAGTTCCATGTTGGGGGCAAAGTGCCCCTGATACCCCCCACCCTCACTGTAGGAGAGGGTATGGGAGAGGGTGAGCTCCCCGCCCACGTCAGCGGCGGGAAGGCCCATCAGGGCACAGAGCAGGAGGGTGAGGGCAACAGACCACTCCCTTCTTACCATGAGAGATTCTCCAGGGTGAAGAGTGCATCGGAGAGGGGGAGGTCGACCTCAAGGGATTCGATGCGCATGATGGTATGGCTGTTGCGCTTGAGCAGGTCGACGATTCGGCTCTCCTTGGCCACCATGATGCCGTTGACCTCCATCATCTCGATGACCTCCATCTCCTTGAGCGCCCTCTCTGAGGCGGTGGCATAGCGCGCCTTATGGACCACGAAGTGGGCTTGGTCGACCCAGATCGTCTGCACAGGGTAGGCGCTCGAGCGGCTCTTCGCCTCCAGCTTCACAATCCAGCACGGGGTGGAGTTGACCACCTCCTCACCGAGCAGGGTCGCACGGTAGGAGGAGAGGGTGGCTCCCTCCTTGGTCATGTCCTCGTAGCTGAGGTCACTGCCCAGCACCGATTGGCGCAGCGCCGCCCCCTGGAGGCGGATCAACTGGTCGGCTTCGGGGTAGTAGAGGTAGAGGTTTGAGCCGGTGCGCAGGATCTTCTGGCCGCGCTCTGCTCGGCTGGTGAACTCGATGAGGCTGGTGTGCTCCCCCTTGGACCACGCCTCGAAGGTGGATGTCTTCTCCCCGAAGCGGTCGACGGTGGTGATGGAGCCCATGCTGTGGCTGCTCTTGAAGTGGGTGTTGGCATCGAGGGCGGAGATGATCTGCTCGGCGGTGATCGCCCCCAAGGGAGAGAGGGTGACCAGCACCACGAAGAGTATGAAAACAATGGCCTTCCTAGACATAGTTGAGAGCCTCCACGACTTGGATTTTGGCAGCACGGCGGGTGGGGATGAGAGTGGCAAGGGAGGCGATGATCACGCCATAGAGGTACACCATCACCGAGGTGAGCAGGTTGGTCTGTGGGTAGAGGATCGAGGAGATCTCCATGTCGACACCGCTCATCGCCTCGGTGAAGTCAAGGCCCACCCGACCGAGGATCTCGGCGATAGCCACACCGACGAGCACCCCGACCAGGGCGCCGGCTGCGCTGATGAACGCCCCCTCGAGCAAGAAGAGGGTGCGGATCTCCCCGTCACGCATCCCCATCGCCTTCATCATCCCGATCTCCGCCATCCGCTCGTAGATCACCATCATCGTCGTGTTGATGATCACGGTGCTGCCGAGGATGAAGAAGACCAGGGCGATGATGTAGTAGATGAGCCGGGCGGTCAAAAAGATCGCAAAGAGTTCGTTGATCTCATCGAAGGGTTTGCTCTCGATTTCGATGCCGAGGGCGGCCTCGCCCTGATCGGCGATGCGAGCGCTGAGAGAAGATAAAAGGACTCCATGTTTGGCTCGCACGATCATCTGCTGGACCTGCCCCTCCATAAAGAGCAGGCGCTGGGCGCGCTCCAGGCCCAGGTAGAGCGTTGAGCCGCTCAGCGCTCCCACCGGCGGTGAGACGATACCCACCACCGTGAAACTCATCGCATTGGTGCTAAAGAGGGCGGTGGATGAGAGCAGGGTGACCCGTTCACCGGTCCCGATCCCCAGATTGCTGGATAGTGCGGCGCCGATGAGGAGCTCATTGGCCCCGTAGGTGGGCATCCTCCCCTCGGTGAGGATCTCTTCAAGGTCGCTGAAGTCCCGCTCACGCTCAAAATCGAGGGCGAGCCCGAGCGCGGGGCGGCTGCGGTCGCCTAGGTGGATGGAGAGGGGGAATTCGATGCGTCCGCTGCTGGAGGCCACACCATCCATGCCATCGAGGAGGGTGGTGAGGGCACGCTCATCCAGACTCTGGTGGAGCGGCCGGTAGCGTTCGTTCTGGGCATAGGCGCTGCTGCGGATCCTGATCTCCCCGGTATAGTACTTGATGAGGTTGTCCCGCATATCCATCTCCATCCCGTCGATGAGGGCGAAGAGGAGGACGATGGACATCGCACTGACTGCGATGGCGAAGGCGCAGAGCAGCGAGCGGCGAAGGTTCCTCGTGATGTTGCGTAGTGCCAGTGTGACCATCCGCCCTCCTACTGCCGCCCCAGTGCGGCCACAACCGTGCTCTTCAGCGCCCGCCTGATGGGGAGCACTGCCCCGAGCATGCTCAGGGCCGTCCCCCCGATGCCGGCGATGATGAACGCACCCACGTTCCAGGCGCCGTACATCACATTGGTGATCCGAAAGCCCATGTCAAGGTCACGCAGCATGAAGGAGAGGTCGACGCCCACCTCTACGAGGTAGAGGTTGGCGAGGATGCCGAGCAGCGAACCGATGAGCGACCCCAAGAGCCCGATGAGGCCGGCTTCCAGGAGGAAGGCGGTCCACAGCGCCCCTCCCTCCATGCCCATCGCCCGCATCATGGCAATCTCTCCGCTGCGCTCATACATCGCCATGAGCATCGTGTTGGAGATGCCCACCGCCGCGATGATGAAGATGAGGAGGAGGATCATGTAGCTTCCCCCCTGCTTGGAGGAGACGAGGGCGAGGTAGTCTTGGGCCAGATCCTTCCAGTTCAGCACGACCAGCGATGGATCGAGCTGCTGTTGGATCTGACGCTGAACTGCCTCAAGGTCACGGGTGTCGGCGATACGGATGTCGATGTTCGTCACCGAGCCATCCATGCCCAGGTACTGGTCGGCGGCCTCGATGTCCATCATCACCAACGTACGGTTCACGTTGGGGTTGGGGCAGTTCACCAGCCCGACGACCTGTGCGTCGAAGGCTTCATAGAAGCCGCCCTTGCCCCTGACGGAGACGGTCAACACCGAGCCGACCTTTGCTCCGATATCCTCGGCGAGCCAGCTGCCGAGCACGAGGCCATCCATCTCGCCGGGTGTGAAGAAGCGGCCTTCCGCAAGCGATTCGCCGAAGCGATAGACGCGCCCATCATCCTCGCCTATGGCGGTGATCGTCACCGGGATGTACCCATCGTCGCCGAACTCTTCGTAGCCGAGGATCAGCTCGGCGGCGAAGCGGGTGCGGCTCACCGCCTGATACCCGCTGTGCACGAGCATCTCTACGATCGGTGTGGGCTCCTCGATGGCGTCATCGAGGGGGAGGAAGAGGCGGTCCTCCCACCAGGCTCTGGTGTGGATCCTCAGCGAGGCGGTCTCATACCACTTCAAGTTTCGCTCCGATTCCTGTTCGACACCGAGGAGCATCGAATCGACGATGAGGAACATCGCGATTCCCACTGCGATGGCCACTGCGGTGATGATGGTGCGCCGCTTGTAGCGGCTGAGGTTCTTCACGGCCAGGCGTAGGAGGAACATCAGCGCCCCCTCTGCTCATCACTGACTACCGAGCCATCATGCAACACCACCAGGCGGCGCGCATACTCCATCACCATCGCATCGTGGGTCGAGAAGATGAAGGTCGTCCCCCGCCTCTCGTTCATCGCCTTCATCAGGGCGAGGATCTCCTCGCCGGTCTTTGAGTCGAGGTTTGCCGTCGGCTCGTCGGCAAGCACGAGCTTGGGCCCCTTCACCAGGGCCCGGGCGATGGCGACGCGCTGCTGTTGGCCCCCCGAGAGTTCGCTCGGGCGCCGCTCCTCAAGGCCTGAGAGGCCGACCTCGGCGAGGATCTTGTACGTCTGCTCCTTGATGGCCCCTTGGTCCATCTTGAGCAGCTCCAAGACGAATGAGACGTTCTCGAAGGCGCTGAGGACGGGGATGAGGTTGTAGCTCTGGAAGATGAAGCCGAGGTTGTTGCGCCTGAAGGCGGTGCGCTCCTTGGCGCTCATCTTCCCGATGGGATGGCCGTCGATATAGAGCTCGCCCTCATCAAAGTCATCGAGGCAGCCGATGAGGTTGAGCATCGTCGTTTTGCCCGAACCCGAGGGCCCGGCGATGGAGAGGAACTCACCGTCCCCGATCTTCAGGCTCACCTGGTCAAGGGCACGTACGATACTTTCCCCGTTCTTGTAAATCCTGCTGACTGAGTCCAATGTGACCATAACAACCTCTTTTTCTCATCGTAGTGGTGCCATTGGTCAAAGTCAACGAAGTGTATTGTTTGCACCTAGAGATATTCTGATCTCAGTGAATCATGTCTGGAAGATGGTCATATGAAAGAGGCTGTGAAAGTCTGGTCCTTGTTAAAAACCACAATTTTCCTTGATGCGCTCTTGATCCCATCATTCCAACGATAAAAAGAGTAGCCGTCGTTTGGCGTTGCTGTCAGTATGACGGTAGTACCCATTTGATAACTCCCATCGCCTGTTGTTACTCCTTTGTTGAGGGGGTCGGCAATCGTTGTTATGGTATATGTCGGTATCTCATGAATGCGTTGCCAGACACAACCTGTCAATAACAGAGCGCACGCAATGGATACCACTACCACAAACGAGAATTGGTTTCTATGTTGTTTTTTCCTCATGTGGATATGTCTCCTAGAACGTCATTCCGTATCCAGTCTCTAGTCCAAACAAGCCCGCACTCTCCCCAAGGGCCTGATACTTCATGGCGATGGTAAATTCAATGACGAAATTTTTCCTCTTGAAGGAGAAGAGTAGTCCAGAGTAGAGGGATAGGTCAAATTTCAGCATGGTGTTTACCGTAATATGGGTCTCAACATACGGTTTGAGGTACCAAGAGCGAATCCTAAATGGGTAGATGACACCGGTGATTGCATACAAGCCCACTGTATCACTCAACGGAACTAACTCAAATTCATCGCTTGTGTACCAACTATCAACATATGGCCTTTCGCTGTTTTGAGTGGGTAGCCAGTTAGGCGAGTACGATTTATGGAATGACCGAAGAGGTTGTGCTACTGTTCTGGTATCACACATATCAGAGGTTATCCATGACGAGCAACTTTGCCCACACCGACATTTTTACCGTAGCCTTGGGCCTTGAGAGTCCCTGGGTTGTCACCAATGTAGAGATGCTTCCTTCTGAAAAGAATCCTGAGAAGATGGAAGTACATATCCATGTTGATTATGACGGTCAAGGTAGCTACTGCTGCCCTCAATGTGGGCTAGAAAGTCCCATATACGATTCAAGAGAGAAAGTATGGCGGCACTTAAACTTCTTCCAATATCGTTGCTACATCCATGCTCGGGTACCTCGGACAAACTGTGAGAAACACGGGGTTAAACTGGTGGAGGTTCCATGGGCGAGGAGTTCAAGTGGCTTTACGCTATTGATGGAAGCAGTGTTACTAATGATGCTCAAGCAAATGCCCGTCAGCCAAGTGGCCTATCAAGTCGGCGAGCATGACGCGGCTTTGGAGGTTAATCCACTTTTATGTGGATGAAGCTCTGAGTAAGCAGGACTTCAGTGAAGTGGATGCAATCGGAGTGGATGAGTATAGCCACAAGGGGCATAACTATCTCAGTGTTTTCCTTGCTCATCCTCAAAAGGATGGCAAAAAGAAGGCACGGGTATTGTTTACAGTGGAAGGAAAAGGCAAACAACCGGTTCAAGAGTTTGTGGAAGTCTTTGAGGCTAAGGCCGGTAAAGTAGATAAGGTGGCCGACATAACCAGCGATATGTGCCACGGCTATCGCAATGCAATGCTTGAAGGCTTTCCCAAGGCTCGGCTAACAATAGATCGCTTCCATGTGGTAAAGATGATGGGAGATGCAGTCGATACAATCAGGCGTAGGGAGATGAGATCCAAAGATAGGAGTAAGATACGCTCCTTGGAAGGAAGTCGCTATCTATGGCTGAAGAACAAGGAGAATTTAACGGCTGAGCAACAAAAGCAGTTGGAATTATTACTAAGTACTGAGCACCTTGATACCACCATCGCGTATAACCAAAAGCTGAAACTCCAAGGTGTTTATGAGGACTGCATCGACTATGAAAGCGCAGTCGAAGCCTTCGAAAGTTTGTGCTTAGAGTTATCCAACAGCAGCATAAGTGAACTACGGAGAATTGGGAAATCGTTCACTCGTAACGCACTTGAGATTCTCAACTACTTCGAGTCGAAGAAGACCAACGCATTACTTGAAGGATTCAACTCAATGATTAGCTTAATTAAGCACAGAGCAAGGGGCTTTAAGAACATGAAAAACTTCATGGCGATGATCTATTTTGTATGCGGAGAGCTCGAACTACCCAAGGCTACTATTATGTGAGGAATTATTACTCACCCACACGAAACAGCGAATAACCCAACATATTTGGGTTCTTTCATTTGGAAAAAGAAATTATTCCACCCCAATGAGATCCCCACATAGACATGGGGAAACACGGTCTTATAGTAGGTAAGTTTTGGGTTCATTGCAAATTTTAAGGCATCGGTGATAGAAGGATGGTTTGCAGTTGATGCACTAAATCCAAAGTAGAAGCCTGAGCGATACTTCATGTTTTTGGGGTCCAATGCCCTTGCTCTGGCTGCTTTGCTCTCTTCTCGTGCTTGCTCTCGCACAAACATTGAATTGTAATCTATTTCTACATTGATCGGTGGTTGGTGGATATAGGATTTAGCATGTTCATGGATATTTGGAAAACCCAGTTGGTATATGGTTTCTGAGGAGTCCAATCTGAAGAGCACTAGTCGTGTAGGGATTATGATATACTCAGAGGGTGCTGACCCAATGCTGAAAATATATGAGAAATCACAGGCCAATGGCTGGTCGATTGATGCAAAGTACGCCTCAAACAGATCCACCTCATTCAAATAGTCATCATACAATTCAGCATCGGCTCCTCTTGCTGATGCCGTATCTTTTGGTAATTTTTTCCCTGTGACAGATTCATATGAAAGGTATAGGTCATAACTGAAATGAGTACCCAAGATCGAAAAACGTATTGCTACCGGCCAGCTTTTCCTGTACCCATCATATCTATCGACGGTAATCTGAATATCATCGATAATGGAGTTCATCGTATAGGCGTTTTTCTCCAGGTCTCTGTAACCATTGACAACAGAGTCGTGAGCCTGGTCCAATTCATTCTCAACCTTCTTATAAAATGTGGCTTCGCTCTTTTTGATCTCTGCATCTTTTTGGGTTTCTAGTGTTGCTATGCTCTCTTCTCTTCTAGCTACGGCAGCTTCCGTAGGCACATTGCCAACCATCTCCCCGATACGATATTCCTTGTTCTTTTCGGCAGTAATGCGTGTGTCGTAGATGGTATTGATCTCTGATACCTGTTGAGCAATCTGGGTTTCGATATCACTAAGAATTCCGTGAAATACTTGCTTGTTCCTTTCAATCTGCTCAATCATGATTTTGGGATTGGAGGAGAGGAATGTATGGACCAAGTGTTCCTTTTGCAATTGGGCGTTATGCTGCATTTTGGCAGCTTGTTGAGACAAGCGAAAATCTTGCAGTTGCAACGCTTTTTGCTGCCTGATCTCCTGTTCCATTTCCCATTGTTGGCTTATGCGTTTATTTGATTCAATTTGTTGTGTGACAGCCTGCAACTTGATAGCGGCGTGTTCACGCAATGCTATGTTTTGGACCTCTTGTTCCAGGCGCATCTGTTCATCGAATAGTTGCGTGTTCTCTTGCTCCAGGATATGTAGGAGATCCGCCTGTGCACCTGCTCGTGTTTTCAGCAACTTCGGCAACACGGTATCGGGACTCAAGACTTGGACGATCATTGTATAGCCTGAGAATTCGTCATAGTACTGCAACAACAACAAGAGGTTGCTCTTCTTTTCCGATAGAGCCAGGGGCTCTTGGTTCTTGGTATCAAGTTCATCGATTTGTTGTTTGATGGACTGTAGCCTACTGAGATACAAGGGAACGGTACTCTCATCCAGGAAGGCTGTGACAGAAATCCTATCGCCTGTTCTAACAGGGTCTTCAAATTGCACTCCGAACAGGTCAAGAGAAACACTTACGCTGGAGTCGGCTACAAAAATCTCATCACTCTTAATTGAGCTACCTTCAGAAATAGCTCTTACATGTAACAACTGTGTCGAACGAACTCTGCTTTGAAATTGCGCGGCCAGGTTTGATATTGCTTCATTTCTGGCAATCTCTTCGGTCAATCCAGACCCTTGAGCTTTTTGAACTGAAGCAAACAAGGAACCTGGTAGGGCAAGAGCGATGATGACAACCATCGCATGTGCTCGAAATCTTCTGCACAATTGTTTGCGAGAGGTTGTTATTCTCCTTGCATGGATGATGGTCTTTGGTGTTTTTTCTGAAATGACGATAAGCAAGAATTGCGGTGTTGCTAATACCATGGAGAGGAGCATTGAACCAAGAAAAATGACTGCAAGTGACTCAAGCATAATTTACTGTATCTCACGAATGACCAATAGTCTATGAATTTATGCGTAGATATTTGCGTATCGTGTCCCGGCTGAGCAAGCTGATGTTGCCTGGGTCTTCCCCTCTTCCTTCACTCTCTGTTGTGTCTGTGTTAACATACTGTAATTGCCACCCCTACTCATGATCGCTCCTCTTAGTGGTTATTTTGATTAATCCATTCTAAGAGAATTCTTGATGGGGGTGGCTAATTTCTGACCGGTGGTAACTGACTAATTCTTGCCCGTTGCTAGGTGGCTATTTTTTGCCCGTTGCTGATAATCGCAGTAGTGCCATTGGTCAAAGTCAACGAACCACGACTCCTTGCAGGACTTGATTTGAAGAGGATTTATCACGTATCTAGAAGCCGTGTAACACCCACAATGCATACCCTGGTCATCAATATTCTGATAGAATGGAGGGAGGAGAACAAATTCGATGGTACAGAAACCGCCGTATTCCATAACTGAAATGGCTGCGAGCCATCTAGCGAACATAGTGGAAACTGTAACGCGACTCGAGTATGGTACTGAGTTCAAGCGAGACATCCGCTTACATCGGGAGAATCGTCTACGGACGATTCACTCATCTCTTGCCATTGAGGGAAATGTGCTCTCCCTTGATGAGGTGACCGCGGTCATTGAAGGCAAAACAATTGCGGGAACGCAGACGGAAATCCAAGAGGTCAAAAATGCGTATGCAGCGTATGAAACAATCATGACCCTTGACCCATACTCAATCAAAGATTTCCTTCGATCCCATAGATTGATGACAGCAGGCCTGGTCAAGGAGTCTGGAGTGTTTCGCAGCGGTGATGTGGGGGTATTCGATGGAGACGTTCCTATTCATATTGGTGCGCGACCCCAATTTGTACCTCGCTTGATCGAAGGCTTGTTCGAGTGGGCGAGAGCATCAGAGTTGCACCCTGTACTAAAAAGTGCAATCGTTCACTACGAGATTGAGACAATACACCCCTTCGCAGATGGCAATGGTCGAATGGAAAGACTGTGGCAAACACTGTTTTTAGCGCAGTGGAACACAATCTTTGCATGGATCCCAATGGAAACAGTGCTCTACAACGATAGAGTGCAGTATTACCAGGCGATTGAAGATGCTCACACAGCGAATGACGCTGGCCCGTTCATTGAATTCACTCTCCGCTCTGTGTTGGATATATTAATCGACCAAGTAGAGCACCAAGTAGAGCACCAAGTAGAGCACCAAGTAGAGCACCAAGTAGAGCACCAAGT
>ERZ795049.2491-NODE-2491-length-21450-cov-5.595747_pt1 | contig 21450 bp, 14 predicted proteins | sample MGYA00375133_ERZ795049 | MGnify/ENA primary metagenome ERZ795049 (study PRJEB30178, sample SAMN05720147) | activated sludge metagenome | isolation source: anaerobic digester from wastewater treatment plant | place: Japan | collected 2015-04-20 ...
TTGCAAGGGAGGCATGGCTGACTCCCGCCATTTCGCACAGGTCTTTTTTCTTTATATCACGGTCTATCAGTAATTTCCATAGCTTTTTATAGCTGATTATCAATGCCGCTCACCTCGCAAACCGTTTCTATTATTACACCACATTTAGGATGCGTATTCAATAAACATTACGCAAAAACTGTATTTATTATGCGTTTGAATATACCTACCCCAAAAACTATCCCTCTTTTTTGCGATACTATCCCTTGTCTGACCTGTGCTAACTTACTCTGGCAGACTACTATATAAGTGGAGGTGATTTCCTTGAGCGATAATGGACGGTTGTTTCCCTACGATAAAGCCATCGTGCTTAACGCACTCTACGACGCCCTTGACGGACTCTCCTTCGTCATTGACAGATCCAACAGTGTGCGTGGTACGCTGCTTGTTTCATCCAAGACCTTTCCTGAAATGCGAGGGCGGATTGCAGTTTCACCCGCCTTATCGGGGAAGCATACGCTGATCGAGGTATTCGCAGACGATGGGGATGAAAAACAATCTGAATGGACAGACGCGCTAATGGACGAAATGCGTTCGCTTATCGAGCGCGCTGGAATGGAGGCGACAAGATGAACACAAAGAAACGGACGCGTTCGCTTTGTCTGCTGCTGTGCGCGGCGCTTATGCTGACCGCATGCGCCAAGGTGGAGTATGCGTCCTATGAGCTGACCCCAAACGAATATCTGATGGGCGAGGACGGACGAGAGGTATATTCCCCTGCGGGGGGCGGCGCACAGCTCACCGCCGAGGACATACAGCGCATGAACGGCGATAAAGCGCATCTCGTGTTCAATGACGCGGGCTACCTTACCTTTCTGAACGGGAAGTTTTCCGACCAGAAGATTGAAGATCACGAGGACGCCGTCGCCGCATTAAACGGCGTTGCAACGCTTCTGGGCCTTGGCGCGGGCAGCGAGTTCTTTGCCAAGTACGGCGGAAAGGACGATGACGGCTACACCTACTATACCTTCCAGCAGCGTTATGGCGACATGACCGTGCTCAACGGTACGCTCAAGGTCGTAGTCGACCCGGAGGGATATACTGCGGGGCTTTCCTGCTCCTTCACGCCCAACATGGGTATAGCCGAGGACGTCGGACGCATCACGCCAGAGCAAGCGGTTGATGTTATAAAATCCACTTACAGCGAATTGGAGCTGACCTACTATCCCGAATACACCGCAGAGGTCGCTTTCACATATCAGACGGTCGTCTACAGCGCCTACGCTGTTTATACCAACAACCCCGATATGACAAAGAGTTTCGACATCGCGTATTATGAACACTTCGTCTCCTTTGACGGGGAGTACCTCTACTCGGTGCCCGTAGCCTCACCCACAACAAAAAATGCCGAGGTCTATCAGGCCGAAGCGTATTTTGAGGGGCTTGAGCCGGCAACCTATTCGGGCGACGTGCTGCTATATGACGGCAGCGTTTGGCACATCGACGTTCCCATCGCCTATAACCCCGCCGACGGGCTATATTATCTGTGCGACCTTGAACGCAGGATCATGGTGGCCGATTACTATGCGTTTGCGTTTCAGTCCCGGACGCTCACGTTCATCACCTCGACGGACGGCGAGAGCTTCATGAACAACCACCTCATCACCTATGCCAACTACATAAGGGCGTACGATTTCTATAACGGGCTGGGCATTACATCGGTGGACGATTTCGGTACGCCGATATTGGTTTGCGTGGGCTACTGCGACGAAAACAAAGTCCCCGTCAATAACGCCTGCCACTTCGGTATCATCGACGGTTGGGCGTGCTTCGCCTCCAGCGACGCTTACACCTACAGCGAGGCGCTTGACGTCATCGCCCACGAATATACGCACGGCGTAACGCGCTATGCGTTAAGCGGAAGCTGCTATCAAAACGCAACAGGCGCCATCAACGAAGCCTACAGCGACATTATGGGCAATATCTGCGAGATGCTTTCAGGAGCCACCCGCGATACACAGTGGCTCTTGGCCGAAAACACCGGCGAGGTCTTACGCTCCATGAGCGCGCCAAACGATTATTACCAGCCCGTTTCCCTTTCCGATCCGTATTATATGCCTCCCACCGAAACCCCCACGATGGATAACGATCTTGGCGGCGTTCACATCAATTCAAGCCTGCTCAGCGGCGTTGCATACAAGATCTGCGCGGCGGGAATGTCCCTTGCGGACGCGGCGTCGCTGTGGGCGACCACGATAGAGCTTATCACGCCGCTGTCGGAATACGAGGAGGTTTACGCGGCGCTGTTGATGAGCCTTGAGATAAACGGCTTTGATGAAGGCTACCAACAGGTCGTCACCGACGCGTTCAACGACGCGGAATTATTGGGTTAGGGGGTGAACGGCATGAAAAAGAAATGGATCGTATTGATCGTAGCTATTGCGATAGTCGTCACAGTAGGCATGGCTTTTGTGGCGGTCAGTCTGCTGCCCGGAGTGTTTACAAGTATCATGCCGCAGCGCAGTGCTTTTGCGGTGAATACATCGGACACGGAGAAGGGGCTTGATACGGCCGAGAATTTTCGCCTGTTCAGCGGAGACAATATTGACTTTGCATTCCAGTATCCTTCTTATCGCAGCACCGCATGGCGGTATGGGGATGGCGCGTACATCTACTGCGGCGAGGAGGGCGAAGCGCCCTATGTGCTGATCAACCGCATGGAGGGGCGCGGCATGACCCCGGAAAAGTATTTTAAGGATTGCAACAAGCTGATGCTCTCGAGCTTTTCAAACGTGCAGTCCACACCCATAAACGAGGTTGAACTCGAAGATAAGACGCTGTATCTCGTGCGCTATATCTGCGACGGCAAGGTGATAGACAGGTATCTGGAACTGTATGACGGCTTCTATATCGAGTACACCGCTATCTCCGATGAAAAAGGCAGCCTCGATACGGAGCTATACTATGCCATATCCACGCTCCGTGTGAGCGAGGGCGCATACATAGGCGCGTACAGCGATGATGTGACGCGGCATACCCACGATGAGCTTGGCATGGGTATCGACATACCCGATATGTTGGAACTCAAAGACCTGACCATAGGGTATTTCGCCTCCTGCGATGACGCGCTCATGCTGGCGCTGTGGATAACCGAGGACGACGGCGGGCGCGCCATCTACAACCGTAAGGATTTTATCGACCGGGCGGCCGAGTCGCCGGAGTTTGTAGCTGGGCTTTTGGGCGCGGACAGCGCAAGCTTTACCGAAGGACAGGAAAACGATTTCGGCGGGAAAAGCTTCTATTGCTATCCCATGCAAATGCTCTCCGGCGAGGATGCGTTCTCGGGCGAGCTGTGCTTGGCTAACGCCGGGGAAACGGGCTGTTGGCTTGTGTGCTATGCGGTGCGGGAGGACTGCCCGGCCTATACCGAAACCAAAGAACTGTTTGAGGGCTGCGCGGAAAGCATCGACTTTGAATAAGGAGAATCGTGATGAAAAAGATGTTTTGTAAATTATTGAGCATTTTACTCGTACTGTGCCTGTGCATAGGCCTGACTGCTTGCGGGGCGCAATCAGCTGCGGGCGGTCTTGGCACGCTCACTATGGATGACGGCAAAAGCGGCGGCATCGGTACGCTTGGAGAACCCGGTGGAGCAGATGAGCCAAGTGAACCCGGTGAACCGACTGTACCTGCCGAACCGGATGCTCCCGCGCCGCAAGAACCCGCTCCCAACGATGGTTACGCGGTTTTTTCCAGCACGAAGCAGGATTTTTCCTTCCTGTATGATGAAGGCTACACCGCCAAATGGAGCGACGAAAACGGCGCTACCGTCTATACGGAGCATGAGGATTCTATCCCGTATATATTGGTTTTCTGCAATCATCAAGGGGATACCAACGGGTTTGATATTTCCAACTTCTTCTATTTCAAGATCGAAGAAATAAAGGAGCAGTACGGTTCGCGCTTGAAAAGCGTCAGCGAAGTGCTAACGCTTACCGTAGGCGATAAAAAGGTGCCCGGCGTGCTGTTTACCTACACGGTGGATACATACACCATCGAAATGTTCCTGTTGCTTGACGATACCGGGGATTCGCTTATGCAATACACCGCAAAATACGTGCAGGGCGAAGGCGAGCCCACCATGCAGGCGCTGGTCAGAGCAATGACTACGATGAAGCTCGACGCCGATTATTACGCGAACGGAAGCGGTACGGGCACAGGCACGGGAACGGGCACGCAAACCCCGCAGCAGACGCCCGCGCCCGCTGCGCTCTCAACCGAAAGCTACGAATGCAAGTATTTCACCCTCACCAAGCCCGTCGGCTGGGAGGTGTTTTATGAGGTGATAGACGCGGGCGGCGGCGCGAAGCGCCTCTATACCTTCGTTTACGACCCGACAAATCCCAACAATATGTTTTTCTTCGCGCAGGTGTTAGAGCAGTTTTATGTATCCGAAAGCTCAAAGCAGGCATGGCTGCCCTATATGCCCAGCTATTTCAGCAATGCGCCCGTAATCAGCGGCGACCCCACCGCCGAGGCGACGCTTGCAGTATGGGGGGATGTCTTCGCGGTGATGCGCGCGGAGGGCAGTGCGTCCTCCGCCTATTTCCGCGACTATGAGCTTACCGAGGTGATAGAGTCTAAGGTGCTCAATAGCTCGCCCACCACCGGCACGACCTCCTATGTGCTCGGCATGGTCACGATTCCCGGCGCAAGGGAGCAGTCACTCATATTGTTCCAAAATACGCTCGTGCTGATGAATGCGCCCACAGGACTTCCCGCAAGCGCCAAGTATTACAGCAGCCATAGCAACATGGGCGTTGTGCTGAGCGAAAGCGCGGCGGGCAGCCAGTTCAACACGGTACTCTCCTGCCTGCAAAGCTTTGATCCGTCCGCCTTTGCCAACCGAGACAGTTTTAAGAGCGGCACGACGGACGGCGGAATAGCCGTACCTGAGACAGATATTTCGAGCCTGTTTTGAGCGATGGGAGGGGAGAAAAATGATGAGACGAATTGCTGCCCTGCTAACGGCGTTTACTACGATGCTTGCCATGACTGTTGGATGCTCTGAAAAAAGCGGAAGCATGGGCACGGGCGGGCGTGGGAAAGACGCTGTATCTTCCGTCATGGATGTTCTGGATGACGATATGCTCTCAATATTCGAAAACCGTGACAGCGCGCTTCCCGTAGCGATCATATATACATTTCAAGGCGAGGGGGGGCGCATAGATTCGCCCTTATACGGTGAAGCCGCTGTAAACGAGGCGCTTGACGCCATAGCGCAGATAACAACAGTTGGGGAAACTGACATAACCGTTACGGATAACGATTCCTGCTACAGTTTCATCAATGCGGACGGTAGCGAGGCGGGAAGCGTTTCCTTCAATGGCGGAAACCTTGAGGCAGGGGGCAAGAAATACGAGGTCGATAACAAAAAGGCGCTTGCAGCCATCGACTTCCCCGCAGAAACCATGCGTGATACGCTTGCACTCGATGGCCCCGATCCGCTGCTTGCAGAGTTTTTGGAAAAATGCGAATCGGAGAAACCCGTCGCCATCAAGGTAGTGGTGGATGGCATTGTGCATGAGATAACGGACGCCGATACAATTAGTGAATGTATAAGCGTGCTGTATTCCATCGGCCTCACCTCCGCATGGGCAGGCGTTCAGGAGTCGGAAACTTCTCTTGTCGCCACCTTCGTTATGGAGGACGGCACGGAGTACAGTCTGACGTTCTATGACGGCTCCGTATACATCTATGAGTTCCCGCAGCCGCTTGGCGTGTGGTCGTACTTCGCGGATGGGGCGGAGTATTTCATTGAAGCGCTTGGCGTGACGGCAGAGTAATCGCCTATAAAACTTTGGAGGAAACAAACATGAAAACTACAATGATAAAGGCGGTTGCTGCAATACTGTGTATGGCGCTTTTGCTGTCTCTTTGCGCCTGCACAGGCGGCAATGTCCCCGCCGATCAGCCCGGTGAGCAGCCCGCCCGCCAGCCGGACGCTCCCCAAAGCGTCCACGCAGACGGAGAATACTGCACCGAGGACGACATACTCGCCGTGCGCAACGAGGCGAATAAGATAGAAGGTCTGCCGGAGGCGGCGATGTATCTTGTCTTTCATCAGGACGAAATACCCGAAGCGGAACGGGAGTGTATAGAAAAAATCCTCGCGGGCAGCGATTTTGCCTTGCTTGACGGCAAGGAGCAGACCGACAGCATAGATATGCGCTATCCCGACGTCATCATGGGTGTGCTTTTTATTCACGGTACGGATATAGGTAGTATTATGGGAACGGACGAGCCCCTGCCTGCAGACGTCCCCGTTCTTGCGGACGGGGACAACAGCGCGTATCTCGTGGATGCGACTGCCTATCCCAAGCCGGAGGACGGAGCGGACTTTCTGCCCTACTTCAAGACCTTCAAGCCCGAGGTGCTGGATGAGGCGCTGGGCGTAACGCTTACCTCGCCGCGAGAGATAACCGATACGACAACCTGTGTTTACGGCAGCGTCGCGCGCGCCGCGCTCATCACCAATACCTCTGATAAGACTATGCAGCTCATCCCCGCGAATGACCTCACCGAAGCCGACTGGCAAAAGGTCGAGGGCTACGATCCGACTCTTATCGTAGCATGGAACAGGGAACCGGGCACGGAGATTATTCCGCTCGGTCACGCAAATGTGCTTGCGCCGGGCGAATCCACCGTAGTCAGATACACCTATATAGGCCGAGAGGGGCAGGACTTCACCTTCCAGTCCCGCTTCTCCATGTATGTAACCGACGGCAAGACCACCGAGCTTTTGGCGGCAACGGTACTAAACCATGTCATGCCCTCAAAGTATAACCCCGGAAGCTGCACCATAAGCGGCACGGTGTGCGACGAGCAAACGGGGCTGCCGCTGCAGGGCATTGGTGTGCAGTCCTCACGCAACGAGAACGATTTTGCCGTGACCGATAAAAACGGTCGCTTCACACTCACCGCTCCGGCGATACGATTCGATTCCACCGGCAACTGGGCGCGAGCTTCCATATTCGTCAACGAAATAGGCTTGGGCAGCAACCATGTAGACACAAATCCGTCTTACGCGGAGGAATGTGTCATCGTGGAGCCGAAGGACGGCGGGAGCATGGAGCTTGCGCTTGCGCTCAAGAAAAAGCCCGCGCAGGTGAACTATACCGTTCAAACGGAGCATGATCTCGGAATACAGGCATACGGGTTTGACACCGCTGCCGACATCATTGCGACCGCGCCCTTCCATACCACCTTCAGCGAGGAATACAAGTATGAAAACGGGCGTCTGCACGTTTTCGACAAAACAGGAGCACTTCTGTTCGAGAAACCCCTCTACGGTGAAGTTCGCACCTGCGACGTATCAACGGACGGAAAACTGATCGCCACCATCGTCCACGGCAAGAACGAGGGTGAACCGGATACCGCCGTGGTTTGGGATATAACGGGCAAAGAGGTGTTCTCCTATCAGATCCCGTATGTGGATAACGATGCCCTGTATGTTAAGCCGGACGCTCCGAGCGCGGGGGTGTTCTCAAATCTTCACGATGCGGAGATATCGAATGACAACACGATGCTGGCTATTCAGACGGACGAAGGGTATGTGTGCGTGGTGCGCATGACAAACGGCGCGAACATTTGCGGTTTTTATATGAAAAGCGGGAACAACCACAAGCTGCTTTTCAGCGCCGACGATAAAGTGATTTATACCGCATCGGAATGCGGCGACCTTAGAGCGACCGAGATTAGAAGCGGCAATGTGCTGTGGGAAAAGTACATCGAAAGCATGATCATGGATTATGTGTTGACGGACACTTCCGTTATTACATCCTCCAAGGCGACGGGCGTAAGCTATCTCATCTGCACCGAGCTTGCGACGGGAAAAACGCTCTGGACGCTGGACGTGGGTATGCGGTGCGCGAAGATGAGTCTCTCCCACGATCAAAAGACGCTGTTCTGGGGCACTGATACAACCACCACCAACGAGCGCGCTCTGCTCATCGACACGGCGACGGGAACTCCGCTGTGGGCTTGGATATCCGGCAAGCAGGCCGCCGCATTCTCGGCGGACGACCGCTATGTAATGACGCGCAGCGGCGGAAGCCTTACGCTTCGGACGATCACCGGCGAGCATCTCTACGGCGCGCTCATAGCTCCCGACGACAACTCGATGAGCTGGGGGCTCTACATGAGCGGCGACTGCAAGTATGTGGTCAGCTTCGCGGGCGGGCGCACGGACGAGCGGTTCTACGGCATGATGTACGCGCTTACGCTGGATGAAAATACGCCTTTGGAATAACGCCGGGGCGATAAATATAGATGACAGAATTATTTAGGAGGAATTGCACTATGAAAAAACAACTTTGAAGTTTCTTCTACCACTACAATTCAAATAGGACAATATCGCACCACCAATTCACACATACAACAAGAGAAGCCCCAACATTTGGAGCTTCTTTTGTTTATCCTGTTACTCAATCGTTTCTTGCCATATCTGACTGGAACATCCGCTCCCCCTACAAATGCTCCATTACATAGACTGAAGACCATCGGTCTAAAATCGAAAAGGAGGTAACCCCTATGACTAAAGTAATCTCATGCGCCCACGAAAAAGGCGGTGTGGGAAAAACCACGACAACCGTGAACTTGGGTATCGGTCTTGCAAGACAGGGCAAGAAAGTCTTGCTGATCGACGCTGACCCGCAGGGTGACCTGTCAAAATGTCTCGGGATTGAGAACCCAAACGCAGAGCAGAACACATTGGCAACGGCAATGAACGGCATCATTATGGAGGAAGATTTCTCGCCTACGGATATGGTGTTTCATCATAATGAGGGCGTTGACTTTGTTCCTGCCAACAGCCAGCTTGCTACGGTTGAGGTGTCGCTTGTCAATTCCATGTCCCGCGAACAGGTCATGCGCCAGTATGTATGCATGGTGAAAAAGCAGTACGACTATGTGATTATCGACTGCCGCCCCTCGCTTGGCTTGACCGTTATCAATGCGCTGACCGCTTCTGACAGCATCATCATTCCCGTGCAGGCGCATATCCTCGCAGCGGGTGATATGGCAACACTTTTCAAAACCGTGGGACGAGTGAAAAAGCAGCTTAATCCCAATCTGAAAATTGATGGCATTGTAATGACGATGGTAGATAACCGCACCAACCTCGGACGCAATACGGTTAAAGCTGTGCGCGACACCTACGGAAACCTTGTGCGGGTGTTCAACACGGAAATTCCATTTGCCGTCCGCGCTGCGGAAGTACCGGAGAAAGCTCAAAGCATCTACGCTTATGATCCGAATGGAAAGGTCGCGCAGGCATACGAGAGCTTGACAAAGGAGGTGCTCGAAATTGGAGCAAGGCAGAAAACCAAAGATTACGACGCTCGATGAGCTTTTCGGTATCACCGAAAGCGGAGCGGAGTATGTTCAAGAAATCCCCATTTCAGAGATAAGCGACTTCCCCGACCACCCCTTTAAGGTCAGGCAGGACGAAGCCATGCTGAATATGACGGAGAGTATCCGTGAAAACGGCGTCCATCAGCCTGCAATCGTGCGTCCTATGCCGGACGGTGGGTATCAAATGTTGTCGGGACACAGGCGCAAAGTCGCTTGTATGGCAATCGGTAAAACAACCATTCCCGCCGTTGTGCGAGAAATGTCCGATGATGAAGCGGTTATCTGCATGGTAGAAGCCAATCATCAGCGAGAAAACATCTTGCCGAGTGAACGTGCTTTTTCCTATAAGATGCAGCTTGACGCGATGAAACGACAAGCGGGACGACCCAAGAATAATTCAGCCCAAGTTGGGCTGAATTTTCGCGGAAAGCAATCAAGGGATATTCTTGCCGAACAAGTTGGTGAAAGCAAGAATCAAATACAGCGGTATATCCGGCTCACAGAGCTTGTAGAGCCGCTCTTACAAATGGTAGATGACAAGAAAATCGCCTTTAATCCCGCCGTTGAACTCTCCTATCTCCCACTTGAGCTACAAACCGAGCTTCTTAGCGTTATTGAAGCCAACGAGTGTACGCCGTCATTGTCTCAAGCTCAGCGTATGAAACAGGCGGCACAGGACGGAAAGCTCGACAGAAACGGCATGGAGTTTGTCATGGCTGAAGAAAAGCCGCAGCAGAACAACATCACAATAAAGAGCGACAAGCTCTCGAAATACTTTCCAAAGGAAGCTACTCCCCGAGAAAAGGAAGAAATGATTCTCAAGGCGCTCGACTACTACTGCAAGGTGCAGGAGCGAAAACGGCAGGAGCGCCAATTTGAACGGTAATGCCTATGCTTTCGAGCAGGGCGTTTTTCTTGTGCCCGAAAAAGCAAGGGAGCGGTATTGTGCTGTTTACGAAAGGCAAACACAAGCAATATGAGCGCATGATGCAGGAGAAACCCGGCTTTGAACGGAGGGACAATATTGGACGCACAAGCAAAAAGGACATGACGATCCAGTTTGCGACTGCCGATAATAAGGACTGCCCGTACTGCCTGTATTATGACGGGAAAAGGAAAAGGTGCAGCATGGATAGCTGTTCCGTATTCGATGAATAGCGTTTCACACCAAGGGCGCAGTCTGCCCTGTCCTATATCAGAACAGAATTGTTGACTTTCCAAGAGAAACTTACTATCCGAGAAACTTACTATCCGAGAAACTTACTTTCCGAGAAAACGAATGTTCCTTTCTCGGTTAGTAACACTCCCATGTCGAAAGCGCCGAGAGGCGTTTTTTCATATAGACAAAAAACAAAAGCGGAGGAACGAACATGAAAACAAAACGACTTATGGCGCTGCTTCTGTGCCTGCTGACCGTCATCGGCTTGATGCCCGGTGTGGCGTCGGCGGCGGCAAGCACCGTCACCATCGAATCCCAGACCAACAGCGCATTTGACTACTTGCAGTATTACGCTGACGGTACATGGAAAGATCTGAACACGCCGAGGCATTGGATTGAAGCCACAGGCGAAATCGTGTATTGCGTGGAACACGCGGCAACCAACCCGCACGGGCAGACCTACACCGCTACTTCCCCGAGCAACGTGTTTTCGAGCAGCACCCTGTCGGGTCTGAACAGCATCCTCATGTACGGCTATCCCAATAACACGCCGTCGGGATTCACCGCAGACGAAGCGCGACAGGCGACCGCAAACGCCATCCGCTTCTGGTTGAGTGAACAGGGCGAAGCGGAATCGTACAGCTTCACCAATAGAAGCGCAAATCCGACCTATATCCGCGCAAAAAGCGGATATGAACACGTCCTGGAATACGCCGACGAGCTTCTTGCAAAGGCAAGGGCGCGCCAGTCCTTGCCCCACTCTATCGGCTTTTCGCCCTCGACCGTGCAGCTTACGGCAAGCGGCAGCGGCTTTAGCGGGCAGACCTCGGTGCAGTTGACCAACATCAACAGCGGGTATACCTTGAACGCCAACGGCTTGCCCTCCGGCGCGTCTGTCACGGGCTACACGGGCAACCGCAGCGAAACGCTGACCATCACCGTCCCCGCATCGGCGGCAGGACAAAGCTTCTCTATCTCCGCACAGGGCAGCGATACACGAAGCGTAGATAACATCACGGCGTATGTGCCATCGAGCGGTGGGCTGCAAAAGATATTCTTGTGCGCCACCACCGCGCAGGTCGTAGCAACGGCATCCTTCAATGTCGGCGTTCCCGCCTACGGCAAGGTGCAGATTATCAAGACAGGCACAAACGGCGCGGCCCTTGCGGGCGTGAAGTTTGGCGTGTATTCCGATTCGAGCTGCGCAAATAAGCTCACAGAACTGACTACCGGTGCAGACGGTACAATCACCTCCGAGAACCTTTCCGTTGGAACGGTGTATATCAAGGAACTTTCGACGGTAGGCCCGTATGTCATCACCACAGAGGTAAAGAGCGCCGCCATCACCACCAATAACATCGCAAAGGTCACGTTTACAAACACGGCTGCAACAGGCAAGATTCGTGTACAAAAGACCGGCGATGTGCTGACGAGCAGCAAGTCCACCGAAACCGAGTACGGAACGGTGAGCGTTCCCGCATATGCAGCACAGGGGCTTGCGGGCGTGAAATACGAAGTCAGGAACGCAGCAGGCTCGGTTGTCGCCACCATAACTACCAACGCATCGGGCGTTGCTGAAACCGACACGTTGCCGTTTGACAGTTATAGCGTGCAGGAAATCAGCGCGCCCGCAGCCTATATCGTGGACAATACCGCTCACCCTGTTACGCTTGCCTACAAGGATCAGAACACTCCCGTCGTGACCGTCACCATCAACGCTGACAATGACTTGCAGATGGGCAAGGTCAAGATTCGCAAGATTACCGAGATGTTCAACTACGAAACGGTAGACTTTTACAACGTGCTTGCGGAGAGCTATGTGTTCGGGCTCTATACCGCCGAGGAGATTGGCGATGTGCCTGCCGATGTACTTGTCGAGGTGCTGACCACCGACGATCAGGGCATCGCGGAAACATCCTCGCAGCTTCCCTTCGGCAACTATTATCTGAAAGAGCTTGCCGCTCCCGTGGAAACGGTTGAGATGCTGACGGACAGGCTTCCGCTCACTATCGACAGCGCACTCAACGTGCAGCACTACGACAGCCCCATCTACAATACCATGTTCAAAGCGAGGATCGGCGTATATAAGCTCGATGAAGCGAACAAGGAGCGCGTTCTTGCCGGTGCTGTGTTTGAGGTGCGCGATACAGTGGGCAAGCTGTTCGACACCATTACGACCAACGGCGACGGATACGCCGAAACCATCGATCTACCCGTGGGCGAGTACAAGGTCAAGGAAACCACACCGCCCGCAGGCTTCATTCTATCGGATGAGGTGAAAACAATAACTCTAACCACCGTGGATAAGGAAGTAGCCGTGTTTGAATTGACGAACAAGGCGAATGCCGCTGCAATCCGGAAGCTCGACAGCAAGACCAAACAGCCCCTCGCAAACGCAGCCGTCAAGGTGACGGATGCAGGTGGCAAGGTGTTCTATGAGGGTAAGACCGGCTCTGACGGCTATATCCACATGAAGGAACTGCCCGCTGGCAAGTACACATGGCAGGAAACCGCCGCACCCGACACCTATTCCATCGACACTGGCACTTATTCCTTTACCATTGATAACTACGGCAAGGTAGCGGGCGATGTAGAGTTTGCAAACGACCCCATTACGCTCGAAATCACCAAGATGAACACCTATACCAACGCGCCGTTTGCGGGCATTACGTTCACCTTGCAGGACAGCGAGGGAAAGGCAATCAAAACCAAGCTGGCCGAGGGCGGCTACCGCATCCCCGCCGATGAGGGCACGGAAACCTTTGTGACCGACGCCAATGGCAAGGCGGTATTCAAGTATCTCAAAGCGGGTAAGTACAAGCTCGTTGAAACCGTGCCTGTGGGCTATATCGCGGACGGCACGACTGAAATCGAGCTTACCGACAAGCACAGCGAATCTGCGCCCTGCAAGGTGACGGTCAACAACTTCCCCACGGGTATTAAGGTGTTGAAGATCGACGCTTCCACCGAAAAACCCATCTCCGGAGCGGGCTTCAGATTCAAGGTCAAGGACGGTTTGGGTTTTGAAGTGCTTACCTTTACCAAGCAGGAGGACGGCAAGTATATCTGCGACGCAAAAGGCACGGTCATGGATTTGATGGTGGACGCTAACGGCGAGGTTTATGTCCACGGCCTGCCACTCGGCGACGTATGGATTGAGGAATCCGTCGTGCCTACCGGCTACTTCCCCGTGTCCGCGAGGAAGATCGAGGTCACGTCCGAAATGTCGGCGGTCAAGCCGCTCGAAATTAAGATACCCAACAACAAGAGCGTAAAGCTGGGTATGGACACAGATAAGTACAACGTGTTCATCGCCATCGGCGCTTGTCTGCTCGTCTGCGGTGGCGTGGCCTTTTTTATTATCAAGCGCAGAAGGAAGCTCAAAGGATCGGGGGAATAAACAATGGAGTTAAAAACGATATTGGCAATCGTGCTGTGTCTCGCTATTGTCGGCAGCGCAGTATTTTTGCACATCAGGCGCAAAAATAAAAAGTAGATGGCAAACGTGCGGGGGCGGCGTCATGCCGCCTCCTTGCACTGATTATATTTACAATATCATGGCACATTATATATTGCGCATGAAATATGCTACTGTTTATGAAAAGGAGGTCATGCGCCATGATCGATGTTTTGAGAGAGCTATACAAGGGTGAAGTATACCCGGCAAAACAGATTGATATTGAGGACGAATCCTTTCAAGCTGTTTTGCAGCAGCATGCCGAAGCCAAGCAGGAATTTCGCAAAGGCTTGAGCGAAACACAGCTACGGCAATTTGACGATCCGGAGACTTTGCAAAACAAGTATGGACGCGAATACGATATACTGAACTTTCGCAAGGGTTTTCAGATCGAGATACAGTTTACCATGGGGGGATTGAAGAAGGACAGGTTGGATGGGGTTTTGAAGCAAGAATAGCGATATAAGACATGACACTCAAAGCGCCGTTGTGGCGCTTTTTGATTATATACAAATTTCCCTAAATATGGGCTATAGCGATGATTTGTGATATTATATAAATAAGATTAATTCAACAACGGATTTTAATTTGTCTATTATAGCAATAATGCGCAACTCAAGCAAATGCCCCAAATGGGTATAATCGGAAGTGTGCTTCAATTCTTGGGGGTTTGTCTGTTAAATAGTGCAAAAATGGTACTGCACATCTATCATTGAAACGAAATTTGACTTAACGGTTTCGCGTAATAGGAGGTATGAAGATGACTAAAATAACTGATAATTTTTGTGGTTATCTAGACGTAGGTGATGACACATTTGCGTACAATGTATCAAATCACGTAGTCACTTTGCTTCCTGCTCAAATCGAGGAAGCTAAAAGATATGAAGTCCTTGACCGAATACGCTCTCGCAATATAGATGCATCTGAGTATCTGTTTGGTGTTTCTGACGATAATTGCAGAATCGCAATGTTACGCAATGGTAAATTCAGTGGTGATTCTTTTGGGCTTAATTCCTCTATTCAATTTGGGACTCCTATCATAATAAAAGCATCGGGTAATTTCGGTGATTTCTATAATATGCTAACAGAGAGTTGGGACAATTTCCATGCAATTACATTTTTCGGCGGTAACATAAATGCCTTGTGTAACCCTCAAATGGCAGTTCAGCGATCACCATTGGACGAATACAAAAAAATGAGTAGTAGTGATGGAGCGAGAGAAATCAAGATACGTCCGTGGAACGATTATACTCGTTCAGTTGACTTTGAAATAGAAGGTGAAAAAGCAACCCTTACAATCTCTGTATCGCAAACTGGAGAGGCTAATAACTCAGAAAATATGGAGTCATATAGTCTTGGAGAACTAAACTCTTTTATACGTTTTTCCTTTGAGAATGCCCAAGGCTTTGATAAAATAGCAAAATACTATAGAGTTGTGAAGTCGTTAATTGCGATTCTAACTACACAAAACAATATTTCCTTTGAAGTATATCTTAGCCAGAGAAACTCCGATAATCAGTATTTTAAAACAGGAGTTTGTAAGATTTTTGACCATTACGAAAACTATTCTGCAAGGAAATGGCACAATGTGATTCCCATATATAGCATCCTCGACAGTGTTCCAATGTTGATTGACAAAATTGCAAATAACGAAGTTGAGCCTTTGCTTGCGCTCTTACCAGAAGACAATACGAGAACTAAACAAATATCAATTACTAATGTCCAAGATTTATGTACAACTTTGGAGGTTGCCTACGATTGGAGCAAGAGGAGCAAAGAGGAAGACCTTCTTATAGCAGAATTAAAAAGGAACATAAAAAAAACAATAGCCGATTTTATTGAAACCCATAATGAAATTGATATTTATAAGGAAACTACAATAAGCAATGCGTTTCAATATCTGGATTATACGCTGAAACAAAAAATCCTCACAATGTACGATGAAAATTGTGATGTAGTCGATGCAATAATTTCAAAATGGTCGTTGCCACAAGTAGATGAAGCTAATGTAGGTTCTTTCGTAAAACTTCGCAACAAAAAAACACATTCCGGCAAAATTGAATGGGGCGACAATGCAAATCTTTATACAGTGTTACTTGCTCTTGGATATGCTTGCCTATTTAAATATATTGGACTCTCTAACGAAGTAATCAAGCCCACACTCCTTCATATATTTTAGATATAATAAAATATTTGTAAGCTATTCCACCTTGAAACTAAAGATTGAATTACGCATTATGTTTAGGAAGGACAAGAAGTATCACAACTATGCGAAGTCAAAGACTTACAAGAAAATGAACTAATTATAACCTTTGGCTTTGGAGGTGAATGTATGAGTATTCTAGACAAACTGTTTGGCAAAAAAACTACGGATCAAAGTAGCAGCCTTGTATCAGCGAACAGTACAATCGCTGTCCCAAATAAAATGCTGGATGTACATCCTGATTTACAGAATTTACTCTGGGTTGCAGATGGGCCAAAAAGGAACTACATACCGCAAAACCATGACCAAGTTTTTGAATACGATGGAATTCGGATTACGTTTTCCTCTTTCTCGTCTCAGGAACCCAGCCTAATGTCTACGCGGTTGCCGATCCAGGAGGGAGTGAATCCTCAGCAGATTGAACGCCCGCCGTATTTCCCGACTTATGCTGGGTTGACTGCAGCACAAAGAGGTGTCTATTGGAAACTGCTCGCAGATCCATATAGCGGACAGTTTGACATTGGGTATGTGTTCATCCTCTATTATGGTTTGGAGCGACACCTACTTGAGGGCAGAGTTGAAGATGCTTTTCACGTCATTCTGAAGCTGCGCGATGTATATGATAATGCCTCTTTTCAGAGCTATTCTGCTTGCGCCATCATTTTGACATGCCTATTCAGGCAACGCTCTGATCTTGTCGAAAAATTTTACCAGTCTTTAGATAAAAGCCATGAATTCAACTTTTCGGACAACCTCTATTTGCTCTGCAAGACAGGGCTGAATCTTCCTTTGACAGCCTACGACATTATGCGAATGGCTAAAACCTTTGAGTTTACTAGGCAGAATTACATAAAGAAGTATCCGGAACTGTTTCATAAAGGCCTAACTGACGCGATACAAAATGGATTTGGTACTGATGGGCTGAAGATCAGCAAATTTATTAAGCAAACCGAATGGCGAAAGCTGCATAAACAGACGGTGCTAATTTTTGCGAATGTATCTATTCGTGATAAATCGATTAATGTCCCGCTCATCTCGGAGAGCTTCAAATTAAAAAAGGCCGTTTATGATTTGCTGGAACATGCTCATGAAGGTGTGAAAAAAGAGTTGACCCAAATGAGACAAGAAGGGACATTGCCTGTTGAGAATAAATCTAAGCCTGACAAAGTAATTGAATCACTTACGATTGACAGTACGCAAGAAAAGGAATTGTTGCGGCAATACAAAAGTGCCCATAACAATGCAATGGACAGGCACTTTGCGTTAATTGCGCTGCAAGATTTTTACTACAGGTATCGAGCGTTGGACAGCAGATATCTTCAGATGTGCATTGATTATTGCAATGAAGATATAACTTTGCTTCCGCAGGTGCAGTCGCAGCATGTACGAGAAGAAAGAGCAAATCTACTCAAACTTGCCTCCGTGTACAGCAAAAATGAACTCGCTGAAAGGCTTGCAGCTATCCATGCGTTCAACGGGAATATTCCGGCGTTCAAGCGACTGGCAATTATCAATGAGAAAAGCAAGGACTATGCCATGGCAATTGACATTTGCAACCAGGCAATTGGGTATTACACAGGCATCGATATGCATAATGCCGTTGCTGAATTCCAGCAAAGAAAACAGAAATTAGAAGCTAAAGCAGCAACAATGCATGATATCTCCTGAAGCAACTCAGCTAAGGTTCAAGGAAACTATATTGATTTGAAACTTAAAAGACCGAGCTTCCCATTATGTTTATACCAAGCAGCTACGGCTGCTTTTTCTTTACCCCGAAACTCAAAAAGGAGGTATGCTCATTGACCAAAAAACTTCAAACGGTGTCTGAACTGACAGACCAGACAATGAGCAAGCTCACCCGTTCTATTGACGAATGGATGAGCTTTTTAGATTCCGCCGCGTGGCTTTACAAATACCCGTGGCATGAACAGGTCATGATCTACGCGCAGCGGCCGGACGCCACAGCCTGTGCGTCCATAGAACTTTGGAACCATGCGTTTCGCCGTTGGGTAAACAAGGGCGCAAAGGGTATCGCGATCATAGACGATAGTAGGCAAAAGCCTGCGTTGCGGTATGTGTTCGATGTCTCCGATACCAACGCGCGCCATAACATTCCCTTTCAATTGTGGAAGATGCGCGAAACACATGAACCGCAAATCCTTGAAGAGCTGCAAAACCATTTCGGGGAGATACCCAAATATGAAGGACTTCCATTCTCCGACCAGCTTTCGGGCGTCATCCATAACGCGGTCATCGACAACAGCGCCGATTACGCAGATGCGCTCCTGCATTCCCTTGCGGACAGCGCCCTTGGCGAATACGACGATTTCAATATCCGGGTTTGGTTTGAGCAAATCACGGAATTGAGCGTTCTTTACTGCGTCCTCACCCGGCTTGGATATGATGCGCGCGAATACTTGGACGCTTCCGAATTTGTTCCCCTAATCGACTTCAATACGCCCGACACCATCGCGCAGCTTGGCACGGCAACGGCGGATATTTCTGAAATGGTGCTGCGCCAGATCGAGCGCAGCATCCGCAGTATTGAAAAACAGGAGCGCGGTACACTTGCAAACAAGCGAATTGTTTTGCAGAATGAAGATAGAAAAAGTGAAAGGAGTGCTGAACATGGAACTGAGTTACAGCCGGAACGGGGATTATCTGATTCCCGATATAGAGATGGATACGCAGCCGACCGAGCAGATCGGCAAATACGGGATGATGAGGAAATCGTTTCTGAGGGAGCATCGCAAGGGAACGTACAACAGCCTACTGCTCCAGAACCGGCTATCGGCGCACCTGCTGGAGATCGACCAAACCGCGAGGATGCAGATCGAGCAAGCGGCAGCGCAGATGGCGAAAGCCGAGGGCGTGAACGAGGACTTGAAAGCGAAAGACCAAATGGCTTGGGTGCAGCAGATGAACAACATCAAGCAACGAGCCGAGGAAGCGGTGATAGTGGACCTGATCCACAACTAAACCCGTTCCCCACAGCGGACGATCAAATATCCTTTATCGGAAGGGCAGAAGCCGAAACAGCTTCTGCCTTTTCTCTTTCCCAAGCTGACCTCGACAATGAACTCACACGCGGCAGCGGATTTTCCGAGGGCAAGTTCCGAATCTTCAAGTTTTATCAGACCATTTATACGCAACAGGACGCTCTTTCCTTTCTTAAAAAGGAGTACGGCACAGGCGGGCATTCCCAAACCTTTTTGGATGGGCAGCGGGGTTTTGTCGATCACGATGGGAAAGGACTTTCATTCAGAAAATACGGCAGCGATACACCCACCGTCTTTTCATGGATAAAGGTACACCGCAGGCTATCCGAACTCATTGCCCTTGACCGTTACCTGTCAGAAAAAGAAAAAGCGTATCTGCCCGAATGGGAGCAGAAGCAGGCTGAGCGAGAAGCGGCGCGACAGGAAGAACAGGTTGCCCGCGAAGCGTTGCGGGAAGCCGCGGCAGCGATGGATGAAACGCGCAAGGATGCCGAGTATCACTTCTCACTTGGCGATGAGGTGCAGCTTGGCGCGCAGACCTACACCGTTCTTGGATATGACGATGCCACGGTCATGCTGTCCAACCCAAAATACCCGCTGTTATATGAAGATATGCCGCGTGAGGTTTTTAAGCGCAGACTTCGGGAGAACAATGCTAACGACCATCTTATTGTTACCTCTTTTGATGAAGCAACCATCGCAAGGATTGAGCGCGAAGCAGAGCAAGTCTCTGAAGTTCAGGTCGGCACGGTCATTGAATGGCAAGGGCGCAAGTACGAGGTCGAGAGCGTCGGCTCATTTGGTGATGTGTCCATGCGAGACGTTACCTTTCACAGCGGGGTCGGCTTTCCCATCAACCGCGTGGAGAAGCTCCAGGTTGTGCAGCAATGGCTGAAAGAACAGCCGCAGCAATCCGAGCCGCAGCCCGAACAGCCGCTTACGCCAACATGGGAAAAGCCTGTTGAACCGAACCTGAAAAGCATTGCCATCGACCTGATGCAGCCGCACAAACATGATTTTCGTATCACCAACAACGAACTTGGTTACGGCGGTGCAAAGACCAAGTACCACATGAACGTGGACGCTATCCACACCTTGCAGAACATCGAAGCGGACAGGCGGCTTGCCACTCCCGAAGAACAGGAAATCCTTTCAAAGTATGTCGGTTGGGGCGGCGTTGCGGATGCCTTTGACGAAAGCAAGGATAATTGGCGCGCAGAATACGCCGAACTCAAAGGCTTACTGTCCGAGGAAGAATACGAATCAGCAAGAGCCTCCACCTTGAACGCCCACTACACCTCGCCCACGGTTATCAAGGCAATGTACGAGTGTATTGCGAACATGGGGTTTCATACGGGCAATGTGTTGGAGCCTGCCTGCGGCATCGGTAATTTCTTCGGGCTTGTGCCGGAGGCTATGAGCAAGAGCAAACTATATGGCATTGAGCTTGATTCCGTCACGGGCAGGATTGCGCGGCAGCTCTATCAGAGCGCCAACATCGCTGTACAGGGATATGAGGACTCCAATCTGCCCGATAGTTTCTTTGACCTCGCCATCGGCAACGTGCCTTTTGGGGACTATGGCGTATCAGATAAGCGGTACGACAAAAACCACTTTTTGATTCACGACTACTTTTTCGCTAAAACTTTGGATAAGGTGCGCCCGGGCGGTGTGATTGCCTTTGTCACTTCATCGGGAACGATGGATAAGAAAAACTCCGCTGTCAGAAAGTACATCGCGCAGCGGGCGGAGCTTATCGGCGCGGTACGCCTGCCCAACAATGCCTTTCTGCAAAATGCGGGTACGGGCGTCGTTGCGGACATTCTGTTTCTGCAAAAGCGAGACAGGGCTATCGACATTGAGCCGAACTGGACACATCTTGGCAAGACCCCAGAGGGCTTCTCCGTCAATCAATACTTCATCGACAACCCCGATATGGTGCTCGGACAGTTTACGGAGGAAAGTACACAGTACGGTAGGCAGGAATGTACCGTGGCGCCTATTGCGGGCGCAGACCTTTCCGAGCAGCTTCGGGACGCTATGGCAAATATCCACGCCGAGATAACCGAATATGAACGCGAGGACGATGATCTTTCCGAAAGCACGACTGAATCCATCCCCGCCGACCCCGACGTACGGAACTTCTCCTTTACCCTCGTGGACGGTCAAATCTATTACCGTGAAAACAGCCGCATGAACAAGATGGAGGTTTCCGTCACGGCGGCAAACCGCATCAAGG
>ERZ795049.2492-NODE-2492-length-21441-cov-4.882119_pt1 | contig 21441 bp, 20 predicted proteins | sample MGYA00375133_ERZ795049 | MGnify/ENA primary metagenome ERZ795049 (study PRJEB30178, sample SAMN05720147) | activated sludge metagenome | isolation source: anaerobic digester from wastewater treatment plant | place: Japan | collected 2015-04-20 ...
AGAGGTTATTTCTAGTCGTACAGAAGAGAATAGACCTTGTTTCCAAAAACGTTTAATAACATTGGCTGTGGCGTCTCCTGGTAGTGTGATTTTATCTCCTACCGCTAGTCCTGAGAGACCAATCAGCGTTTGTGTATCATAATGGTGATGACCAGATACAGAGATGTCTGCTATTTCATATTCTTTAGGACTTTCATAATCAATACGGATGGTTGTATTGTTACCTTGTGCAATCATCAAAAGAGGTAGAAACAAAAAGCATACAATGCCACACATTTGTTTCGAAATAATATACAAATAATTTTTTTTGTTCATGCTTTACACTTGTTCACTTGTTTTACCAAACCTACGTTCTCTTTTTTGATAATCAATTATTGCTTTTTGAAATTCTTCTTTTGTGAAATCTGGCCACAAAATAGGCGTAAAATACAATTCGGCATAGGATAATTGCCATAGTAAGAAATTACTGATGCGGAATTCGCCACTTGTCCTAATTAATAAATCGGGATCGGGGATTGTGCGAGTTGTTAAATATGACGAAAATAGTTCTTCGGTAATATCATTTACCGACAATGTATTTTGTTTCACTTTTTCAGCGATGTGTTTTGTTGCATCTAGAATTTCCCATCTTGATGAGTAACTTAATGCCAACACTAATGATAATCCGGTATTTTTAGATGTAGTTTCTATGCAATGGTTTAAACGTAATCGAGCACTTTCTGGCAAGCGACTCGTGTCTCCAATACTTAGTAGACGTACATTGTTTTTGTTTAGTGTGGGTGTTTCTGCTTCAATGGTTGCAACCAAAAGTTCCATTAAGCCTTTTACTTCATCATCTGGTCTGCACCAGTTTTCTGTAGAGAAAGCATATAAAGTCAAAAATTTAATCCCAATCTCAGCGGCAAATTCGGTGCTTTGCCGTATAGCTGTAATCGCGTTTTGATGACCAAATAACCTGTTTTTCCCTATTTGTTTAGCCCACCTTCCATTGCCATCCATAATAATGGCTACATGCGTAGGAACTTTGGTAGTATCAATGTTGTTTAAATAGCTGTTCATATCTATTATCGGCAAAATCTGCGTGTGTTAAATAAGTTATACGATAAGCTAATACTAGCAAGAGAATACCAATCAGTGTCAAAAAATGATGTATTTTTTGTTTGATATGGATTTGATAAAATCTTACTTTCACTGTTATTAACATCTAAATCATCAATAAATAATTTATTGATTTTCCATTCTATCCCCAACGTAAATCGGTCATTCATTTTCCATTTTCCTCCAATACCCATTGGAATAGTAAATTTATATACATTATCTCCTATATAGATGTTGTTATACGCCAAATATCCCATGCCTATCATAAAGTAGGGGGTAATTGAATTATGACTATTATAATATTTCGATTGACCTAAATCAAAAAAATTAAATTGCAAATTTAAGCCAATATCAATAAGTTTTCTATCAAAATATCCAAACTGTTGGTTTGGAAAGATGTAGTTAAAATCCCTACTATCTCCTTCTATTGTAGCTGCTATAACGTGAGCTTTCAACGCATAGCGTGTGTCAATATTATAGACATAAAACCCTCCATACGCTACATTCGTTTTATGAAAAGGGAGAGAAAGATTGGCATCTCCCAAATAAAAAGAGCCTCCTCCTGTAATCCCAATTTCATGATTATACTGTGCGTTTGCTATCGAATATAAGGAAACGAATACACCAAACAGGACACATTTTTTTATGCCTTTCATTTTTTTCATACTTTTCACTTAGTACGTATTCTTATAATCGATATAGTCTCTTTTTTTAGTTGATATTGAGCCAACAAATATACTGAATATCTTCTTATTAATCGGTCAAACACTCTCATTATTCCATTATATTTAACAAAATATAAGTAAAACAGAAAAGTCGCTGATGATGCAGCGACTTTTCTGTTTTTATGATTTACGTGTGATTAGTATTCCCACAAATCTTGTTCAAAATTGAATATCTCGTTTTTGATACGTTCTTGCTCTCGATTCATTTGTTCTGCCGTACTATTATATTGCAATAAGTTTCGATTACGTGTACTTGATTCTTTATAGATATAACTACCAAACCTTCGTTTGATAAATAAATCATCCATCGTTTCGCGAGCACCATTATTTCTATCTGATACCAATATTTCATTTTGAGCCAAATAAGGTCTTAGCAGATCAAAAGGTACCCAAAATAAAGGATATTTCTGCAATCCTAAATCATAATCTTGACGATACCAAATTGGACATATTGCCATGATACGTACGTTAAAGTGAGAATTGTGTTTATCAAAATACCACACTTCTTTTACGTAATATTTTAAAATCTCTCTATTAGGAATATCGCTTTCATCAAACTCAACAATTGTTGTATCACCAGATACTGAATCCCTTTTTACAGGTCTCACCATTCCATACTTAGAAAAAATGTCATCAAATTTGACAAGCTCATTTTCAGTAAAAAATTCAACATTGTCTTTGTATGAATAACATTTAATTTGATCTCTTTCAAATAATCTAAAAATGGTAGTGAATAAACTTTGACGATTATCACTTGTTTCTTCAGGGAAGTAAAGTGGAAAATTCATCTTTTCTCTAAGGTCAACAATGCGATACACCACCTTTTGCCAAATAATATCATCTGCCCTTGGGTTGTTGTATTCAATTGGTTTTCTTTCCTCCAGTGATACTGAGGTTGGAATATTGGTAGCAAGTTCTCCATTTTCGCCAAAGAAAGAAACTCCTCCTTCTTCTTCTTGTGCTACAGCTATATTGCCAAACATCAAGAATAACCCTGCGAAGAATAGTTGATAAAACGTTTTTTTCATTTCAGTGAAATTTTAATTTACAATAACTTCAATTGGAGGCAATATGCGTTCAATACCATCAGGACCCTTAGCACGAACACGTGAAATAAAGAATTTTCTACCTCTAGGCATTTGTCTCATAGTTGCCATTTGCTTGTCAGAGAAAGAATTGTTGTTACTTGTTTCTACAATAGTATTACCCATTGAATCGAAGAAGTTAACATCAAAACCTAATACTTGATAACGTACATCTAAGTCAGCATCATCTAAAGCTGCCCTAATTCCATTTGATCCTACCAATTGTGCTTTTGGAAAAGGTCTACTCCCTTTATATTGTTGTAGATTTCCTTTATCATCTCTAAATTCGATATATGCTATTGGAGGTGGAAGAGGTTTTACTCTAAACGGTTTAGAACCGATTGTTTGTACACGTCCATCAGCCATTTTTGCAGAAACAGAGATATTGCAATCTTGACCCACACGAGGATTGATATTCCATCCTTTTGCTGTGCGAGTAAGAGCACCATTGTTAACGCTTACATTGATGTTTTGAGCAGGAATACCTGGTACAGAAACACTAATTGGATTTTGAATACCAGCATATAGTACGTTCATCATATCTGCCGAAATAATTGCAGTAGGTTCGCCCACTATATACGAACTTTCAAAATCATATTCCGCAGTACTTCCATCAGGACGAGGTAAACGTATAGTTCCTTTTACTGGGAAAGTTCCAACAGAACCCGCTTGCACAATATATTCATTGCCATCTAATTCTCTTCCATTTACAGTAATGGTAGGTTTTTTAGTAGAGTCTTGTGCAGCTAATACAATTTTAGCTGAGTAACGACCACCTCTAGTTACATAATTAGATTCTGAAATTACAAGTCCTTCAATTTTATTTACACGGAAGTCTCCTGCATCAATTTGGTTTTTTAGGTAATTTACTACTTCTAATTCAGTGTGTTTTAGGTCTGCTTGCACTTTTGTGAGTAAAGTTATAGAAGCAACTACAGGCATTGACTCAAAAATGGCTCCTTCCCAAGATATTTTATCTCCATTTTCTTTAGTAATCATTCCTGTATTATAAGTGCGATTTAAGTAGTTTGCCTTTGCCGAATCTTTACCTACATATTTAAGCATTTCATCTTTGTAAAGTTCAATCGCCTCTTTCATTTTTTTAGCTCTACCTGTAACAAGAGCCACTTGACCTCCAGCATCAAGGTTAGATTTGCTTTTAATGTTATTCACATCACCGTCAGCACCATCAGCTTGTTTTACGATATCAACTTTTAAGTCTTCGATCATCTGATACATTTCGGCTGTTTTTGCTTTTACTGCATTTGCTTTTTCAAGCCATTCGCCAACACGTCCAGGATTTTGAGATTTTAAATCTTCAAATTGTCCATAAAGGATTGTGTTTTGCATTTCAGTTGTTGATTTACTTTCGTTCAAGCTTGCATGAACCAAGGTAAACCCATTCAGTACGTCAGCAGATACGTTCAATGCAAGCATTGCCGTAAGTACCAGGTACATCATACCTATCATTTTCTGTCTCGGGGTTTCCGGACAATTAGTTGCACCCATATTATTTTATTATTTATTTTAAATTAGGTTAAACAATTCTTGTTAATTACACTCTTGCGTTAAACGCATTAAGCATATTACCATATACGTTGTTCAAGCTGCTAATTTGTTGTGTTAATTTGGTAGCTTGTGCTTTAAATGCTTCAGTTTCGTTAGCAGCATCATTCATTGCTGTTTTAATTTTACCCATATCAGTAGTCATTCCTTCTAACATTTGAGCTTGTGATCCAATGTTTTTCAATTGCAGTTCGTAGCTAGCATTGATAGAAGAAAGATTACGTGTGATGCCTTGCATTTCTTGCATATAACCTTTAGCATCAGAAGCTGCTGCAGTCATACTTTCTGCTACTGTTCTATATGATTGGAACAATGAATCAGAAGAGTTTTTAAGACCTACTTGAGTAGAAGCAAAAGCACTGATAGCTTCAGAAGCAACGTTCATGTTTTTAACATAATTAGATGAAGCTGCACTTGCTTGTGAAATATCTGCAAATTGAGAAGCTGTTTCACTTATTTTACGGATACCTTCTTTTAATTTTTCTACATCATCTTGTGGTAATGGATTAACTCCAGATACGCTTAATGGTGCACCAGCTTTTACTTTTGGAGCTCTTTCTTCTGCTTCTCCACCATCTAATTCTGGATAAACGATACTCCAATCATATTCTTTGTGTGGATCTTCAAATGCAGACAGTGCAAATAGTAATGCCTCAACACCCATACCGACTGATAACATAATACCAGCACCGGGGAAGTGCATAATTTTAAATAAAGCACCGATGATAACTATTGCAGCACCAAAGCCATACGCCTTTGCCGTCATTTTTTTCCCTTGAGGGCTACTTAAGAAACTTCCTTTAGACATTTTTGTGTGATTTTTAGGTTAATAGATAATTTATTATTAATTTATTTAGTAATTTGCTCCGATTACACTTCTTACACAACGAAATCCAATATACGAACGTGATTCTGTTTGGTATTCATAAGTTCTAGTGCCACATTGTAAATAGAATCCTATGTCTTTCCATGAGCCACCACGAATAACTTTACGTTTCATGATTTCAGGATCGCTTGCTTTGGCATTGTATTGATAACTTGGATTCAAGTCGTTCACAAAACTATAATTAGATTCGTGAAACGCAGACGAAGTCCATTCTGCAACGTTGCCTGACATATCATACAATCCGTAATTATTAGGAGGGAAAGAAGCTACTTTAGCAGCGACCATATGTCCATCAACTGTATAATTACCTCGTTGAGGTTTAAAGTTTGCCATATAGCAACCTTTTGCAGTACGGATATAATTTCCACCCCATGGGTACATGGATAAATCGCGACCACCACGAGCAGCGTATTCCCATTCAGACTCAGTAGGGAGGCGGTAGTCTTGTACAATATGACGTTTGTTGTCTATTTGTGCTTTATTGTAGAAATTTGTTCTCCAATGGCAGAAAGCATTTGCTTGCTCCCAGTTGATGCCTACAACAGGATAGTCTCCATAACCGTCGTGATAGAAATACATTTTCATGTATGGCTCGTTGTATGCATAGGTAAAGTCGCGTACCCAAGAAAGAGTATCTGGATAAACATTAATTATTTTAGAAGAAATAAAATCTCTTCTGTTTTTTAATTCAACAAATTTTGTTTGATTTACGATATAACCTTCTTCTGTAAGATAGGCAGTATCTTTTTTTACCATTACATCAGCACTATCTTTTCCTTTACCTAGTAAGGATAAATCTGCTTCAAATTTACCTGTATTTGTGTTAAACTTGTTGCGTTTTAAGGCTGCTTGATTATAGTCAATCCATGCATATTTGTAATGGAGGATATGTCCATTCAATTCTTTTGTAAGAGCAATTAATTCGTCATCAGCATAAAACATTGCATCTATAGCTTCTGCTTGTTCTTCATTTGCTTTTGACCATGGAATTTTTGGTTTCCAGTTAATTCTAGGTTTTTCTAGTTCATTTCCTCTTTTGTCTTGTGTAACAAGGAAAGCTTCATCTACTTCACCAAGTTTAGTACGTGCGATTGAGTCACGTACCCAATACACAAATTGTTTGTACTCACGGTTTGTGATTTCGGTTTCATCCATCCAAAAAGCATCTACTGAGACCACTTTAGATTGAGAAGAAAGAGCCCAGTTCGCATCTTGATCGTTGGGTCCCATGGTAAAGGATCCAGATGGGATAAACACCATACCATAAGGGGTGGGATCTTTCCAAGCATCACCTTGTACACCAACTAATTCTCCACTTCCTTTGTTACTGCAACCAACAAGGGCTGCAAGAGCGGCAAATAAAATAAGTAATTTTTTCATATCTAATTTTTAGGTTAAGCTTATAAATGTCGAATGCTTTTGTATGTCTGTTTTTTCGAAAATTCAATTTTAAAACTATATGATAATGACAATTCATGAGATCCAACACTAGTATATATCATGGATGAAATTGGTAAATCAAATGCATATCCTATTGTTAGTCCATTTGCCAATTGCATACCTACTTGAAAAATAATAGCATCTTGAAATCTGTATCCTAATCCGCCCCAGTATTTTTCTTTGTATTGTATGGTTGACCCTAGTTCACATTGCCATGTTGCAAAATCAGTTTTCACTAAAACAGATGGTTGTATTAGGTATAACGAACTTATTGTCTTTATATTGTATATACCAACTAAATTTATGTTCATTGGAGTAGTATACTCTGTGTTGCTCAATTGATATGTTGGAGATACAATATTCTGTAGTGCTACGCCAAGCAAGTATGTTTCATTTTTGACCATGGCTCCAACGCCGATATCTGTTTTTAAATCAGATATTTCGGAACCTGTTGGAATGGCAGGATCATTTGGCGAATGAAAATCACTTGTTCCTGTCGTTGCATCTTTTATATTAAACCCAATACTATTAAATTGTATATTCAATCCTCCACTGAGGTTTGTTTTTTCATTTATTTTTTTGTGATATGCATACTTTAAGACAATAGACTGGTTTGTAAAAAGACCAATCCCTTGATTTAAAAATCCGATACCAGCACCATGTTTGGAGTTTTCAATCGAAAAGGGTAACTCAATATTCATATACGTAATTTGAGGTGCTCTTTTGATGTTCAACCACTGTTGACGGTGTACTCCAGATATATGTATCATCTCGTTTATTCCAGTAGATGCTGGATTAATGGCATTCAAATTTAGTGTGTAAAGACTAAATTGCATATTTTGTTGGGCAATACCATTGATAGTGGTAGCAACAAAAAACAACCATACGAGAAGTTTTTTTTTCATAAATAATATGGCGGCTAAGCTAAATCTTAACCACTAGGATAAATTGCCGCTTGCTATTTATTAACAGATTTTTTGCAAATTTATTGTGTAAAACAACAAAAATGCAGAAAAAATCAATATTCATCTTCGTTAAAGAAGAAATCTTCTTTACTTGGATAATCAGGCCAAATATCTTCTATTGTTTCATATATTTCACCTTCATCCTCCATCTCTTGCAGATTTTCAATTACCTCTAAAGGAGCTCCAGACCTAATCGCGTAATCTATCAACTCATCTTTGGTGGCTGGCCAGGGTGCATCTTCTAATTTTGATGCTAACTCTAACGTCCAATACATATCATTCGATTATTAAGTTTTATTAAAAAATCCACTAAAACCGATCGCAAAGGTAAAAATATTTTTTTAGTTTGCAATACTTTTTTTACAATTTTTTAAATTACAATTTTGTTAATTTTCGTGCGAGTACATATAAAAAATCAGACAGTCTGTTGATAAATATGGCTGCATTTTGTTGATGGGGGTGTAGAGTAATGTCATATATTCTTCTTTCGGCACGTCTACAGATTGTTCTACATGCATCGCAATATGCAGAGCTAAGTGTTTCTCCTGGTATAACAAACCCTTTTACCGGGGGCATTAATTGCGTGTATGTATCAATTTTTTCTTCTAAATAGGTTATTGCACTGGTATCGAAAGTGTACTTCAGGGCTAATTCACTATGATTGTCGTAGTCAATAGCAAATATGGCATTAACTTGAATCATATTTTGTTGAATATATTCAATTTCTTTTTTGTGTATATCTTCTATATCTTGGTTTTTTAAGATACCTAGAAAACTTGTCAATTCATCAAATGTTCCGTAAATTTCTAAACGTGGATCGTTCTTTTCTACTCTAGTGCCTCCTAGCAGCCCAGTGCTACCTTTGTCTCCAGTCTTTGTGTGTATTTTCATGAGTTGAAACGTATTTTGTGATTTAATAGTAAATTGTATAGTGTTTTTTCTTTAGTTCGGGGTCAATAAAAACGATACCGATACTAAATAAATCGATGGATACTTGAATACGGGTGTCTGCACATATTTCTTCCCATGCTTCTTTCATTTCTTTCGACCAGTAAATATCATCGAATATAAATAGTGCTTTTTTTCCAATTTTTTCCATACACATATTGAAATAAGATAGTGTAGGTTCTTTTTTGTGGTTAGCGTCAAAAAATATCATATCAATTTGAGCTGAATTGGCTAAGAAGAGTGGAAGTTGAGTAGTAATATCTCCTGTAATTATGCTAATATTGGAAAGGTGAAGTGTATCCATGTTGTTTTTGGCTATTTTAGCAATTTCGGTAGATCCTTCAAATGAAAAAACCTTAGCTTGTTTATTTGCAGAAGCTATGTAAGAGCTTGTAATGCCTAGGCTTGTTCCTAATTCAATAATAGTAGTAGGTTTGTAAAATGCAATGATTCGAAAAATTAACTGAGCAAATTTTTTGCTTTTGAGGCTTTTGCGAGCGATAGAACTGATTTTTCTATGATTTGAGCGTCCGGTTCCAAAATCATCCACAAATATTTTTTGATTGTTTTGGCACAAAAGTTGGCGTGTTTTTTCTATTTCTTCAAAACAATAATAGGGCTGTTTTTCTTCTAAGATATCGGTAATAAATGCAAAAACAAAGGGGGAATGAACGCCATGTCCTTTACGATGTTTTGCATATATTTTATAGCGAAAATATTGAAAGATATGCCATATTTTTTGTTGCCACATAGTTCGTATTGGGTCTTAGGTTTAATTATACTTGTTTATTCCTCTGACGTATCATCATCGTATTGTTGGTACAAAAAGTCGTTGTATGGGAATCGGGTGGTATGAATTTCTTTTGCTCGTTCGTATAGCAAGTCTTTTAATGTTTCTATATTTGTTTTTTCTTTTGCAGAAATAAATATACAGTTTTGTTTTAGTTTTGACATCCACGTTTCCTGTAGTTCTTGCAGTGAAATATTTTCTTTTCGTAAGGGGGTTAAATCATCTTCATCTTTTTTTTCGTACGTAAACGCATCAATTTTGTTAAAGACAAGAATGGTTAATTTTTCTTTGTTATCAATTTCATGCAGTGTTTTTTCTACTACTTCAATTTGTTCTTCAAATGCGGGATGAGAAATATCTACGATGTGTACTAGTATATCGGCTTCTCTTACTTCATCTAGAGTTGACTTGAATGATTCGACTAAGCCATGAGGCAATTTTCTGATAAAACCTACTGTGTCGGATAGTAGAAATGCGAGATTGTTAATCGTAATTTTTCTAACGGTAGTGTCGAGAGTGGCGAATAATTTATTTTCGGCAAATACATTTGATTTACTGAGCAAGTTCATTAAAGTTGATTTGCCTACATTTGTGTAACCAACTAATGCTACTCTAACCATTTTGCCACGATTTTTGCGTTGAATGGTTTTTTGTTTATCTATATGGATTAATTCTGCTTTAAGTCTAGCTATTTTGTCTAATATTATACGTCTGTCTGTTTCAATTTGAGTTTCACCCGGACCTCTTAATCCGATACCTCCTTTTTGGCGTTCGAGGTGAGTCCATAAACGTGTTAATCGGGGTAAGAAATATTCGTATTGAGCGAGTTCAACTTGTGTTTTTGCGTGAGCTGTTTGTGCTCTTTTTGCAAAAATATCTAAAATCAGACTTGTTCTGTCTAGGGCTTTAGCTTCTAGTGTGTTTTCGATATTGCGGAGTTGAGAAGGGGATAATTCATCATCAAAAATAACGAGGTTGATTTCTTGTTCTTGTATAAAGTTTTTTATTTCGAGTAGTTTTCCTTTTCCCACATAGGTTTTTATATTTGGGAGCTCTACTCGTTGGTAAAACTCTTTTATGACAATAGCTCCAGCAGTTTCTGCCAAAAACGCGAGTTCTTTGAGATACTCTTTTGATTTTGTTTCATTTTGTTGTTGGGTTATTAGACCAACTAATACTACGCGTTCAATATGTATTTCAGAATGAGAGATCATAGCTTATATAGGTTAAAAAAGCTCACCAAATCGGTAAGGCTTTGTTTTTGTACTATCTATCCTATTCGGAACCGAATTGGTAATGTGTATTTTACACGCACATTTTTACCTCCTTGTCGTCCTGGATTCCATGGTGGCATTGCTTTTACTACACGAACAGCTTCTTTGTCTAAACTTTCTTCTACTCCGCGTACAACTTCTACGTCCACAATTTTACCGTCTGTATTTACCACAAATTGCACTACTACACGCCCTTGTATTCCGTTTTCTTGAGCAATAACAGGGTAGCGAATGGTTCGGTTGATGAATTGATTCATAGCAGCCTCTCCACCAGGGAACTCTGGCATACGCTCTACTACTACGTGTATTCTACTTTCTTCAGGATCTTCTACTGGTGCTGCAATAGGAGCTTGAATTACTACTTTTTTGTTTTTATCATCTTCAGAGTTGAAATCTTTTGTTTGGATATCTTCTTTATTCTCACGAATATCAATGATATCACTTAAAACGGTTTCTTGGATAGGTGGCGCTGGTGGTGGCGGGGTTTCATCACGGAAAGTTACCTCAATCATCTCTTCGTCTTCTACAAATTCTCCTTGAATTGCATCTTCATACACTTTGATTTCATTTTTTGACCATTCGAATGCAATGAACATAATTCCAAGGGCTAGAACTAAACCAATCAGAATTGCCATTGTTTTTTTGTTTTCCAAATTGGCTTTTGGGGTCTTTTTTATTTCCATATACGTTGAAGTTTGTCGTTTACACAGTTGCTTGCAAATGTACAATATTTTTTTTTAATAGCTTGTATATCCTGTAATTTTTTACTGATATTTTTTTTGAACTTGATTTTGTTGCTTAGTAACATCGTTATTTACCACAAAAGATGTATATTTGAATGTTTTTTTTAGTATAACGAAATGAAGGTAAGAATTAATATATTTATGTCGGTTGTTTTACTGTTTAGTACCTACATACAGGCACAATCGCTTTTTACTATGAGTTTTTTAGAGCAACCGGTTTCTGCTCATCATGCTGCTTTAGGAGGGAATAATACATCTTATTTGGGGCATGATATTTCTTTTTTAGTATCCAATCCGGCGTTATTGTCTATTCAATCATCCAACGAGTTGTCTGTGAATGTGGCAAGTTATTTTGCTGGGTCAGGTTATGGTTCAGGAATATATAGTCGTTTGTTACATGAGCGAGGCATGTTAGGGGCGGGATTTCAGTATATGGGGTATGGAGAGTTTACTGGATTTGATGAATATGGTGTAGAAACGGGGACGTTTTCGGCACGAGATGTTGCGTTCTTTGTGAGTTATTCACAACAGTTGAATAATTATTTTAGTATTGGAGCTACGGTTAAGCCTGTGTTGGGGGTTTACGAACGCTATGTGTCATATGCATTGGCTGGGGATATGGGGATAGTTTTTATGGACAAGGAAAATGGCTTGCAGGTTGGGTTCTCTGCCAAAAATATTGGAGTAAGATTTGCTGGGTATGAATCTGATGAATCAGCTTCTATGTTGCCCTTAAATTTGAGTCTTGGAGCCTCAAAAAAGCTATTGCATGCTCCTTTTGTGTTTCATCTAACAATGCAACAGTTACAACGTTGGACGTATGATGTGTCTACAAATGTTGATTCTACATCCATATCTTTTGTGGGGGAGTTGGCTCGCCATTTTATTGTGGGGGTAGATGTATTGCCTCCTTCCGATAAGTTTTGGTTAGCATTATCGTATAATTTTTTACGCGGACAGGAACTTCCTGTTCCTGAAATATTTTCTTTGAGTGGTTTTTCTGGCGGTATTGGTTTTTTTATAAAGGATGTTGAGTTAGGCATTGGTTTTGGGTCATACCATCAGGCTGCAACTACTTTACATATCTCATTGCGTACAGATTTAACGAAATTTGGATTGTAGAAAATGCGTTTTGTATGACTAGGAAAAAGATTATCATAGCCATAGATGGATATTCATCATGTGGTAAAAGTACGATGGCAAAGGAATTAGCTACCTCTATAGATTATATATATGTAGATACTGGAGCTATGTATAGGGCTGTAACATGGTATTGTATTGAGAATAATATAGTACAAAATGATGTGCTTGCGGTAGATAAGCTCGTTTCTCTTATGCCAAACATATGTGTTGAGTTTTATAGAACGGGTGATGGCTCTGTTCATACAAAGCTAAATGGGAAGGATGTAGAGAAAGAAATTAGAGGGATGCTTGTGTCTCAGTATGTAAGCAAGGTAAGTGCCTTACGATTTGTGCGAGAAGCTATGGTAACTTTACAGCAAAAGATGGGAGAACAAAAGGGGATTGTGATGGACGGACGTGATATTGGAACTGTTGTTTTTCCGCAGGCTGAATTAAAAATATTTGTAACAGCAGATGCACGTATTCGTGCTAAAAGACGATATGATGAATTGATAGCGAAGGGAGAGGTTGTTTGTTTTGATGATATTTTAGCAAATATACGAGAGCGGGATTTTTTAGATGAAACTCGAGAAGAGAGTCCCTTGCGTAAAGCCCCTGATGCATTGGTCTTAGATAATGGGGTTTTGAGTATGGAAGAGCAAAATACTTGGTTGATGAATCAATATAAAAGGGTACTATGCGAGATATATTAGTGGAAATTGACGAAGGGTCAGGATGTTGTTTTGGAGTGGTTAATGCTACACAAAAAGCTGAAAACACATTAGAAAAGGAAGGTATATTATTTTCACTAGGAGATATTGTTCATAATAGTGAGGAGGTTAGTCGTTTGTCTAATATAGGGTTAAAGTCGATTGATAATGAGCAATTTGAACAGCTAGCTAATACCAAGGTATTGATACGTGCACATGGGGAGCCTCCTAGTACATATCAAAAAGCGAAAGAAAGAGGCATACAATTAGTAGACGCCACATGTCCTGTGGTATTAAAATTGCAGAAGCGAATTGCAGAAGCGTATATGAATTGTAAAAACAATACACAAATAGTGATATATGGGAAGAGAGGTCATGCAGAGGTTGTTGGGTTAGTTGGACAAACAGTTGGAGAAGCTATTGTTATTGAGAATTGCTTGCAGTTAGATAAGTTAGATTTTACAAAGAATATTCTCTTGTTTTCTCAAACGACTCAATCTGTAGATGGGTTCAAGGAGATTGTAGCTGCCATAAAGGAGAAAATAGCTAACGATGTTAATTTTGATTATAAAGACACCATATGTAGACAAGTAGCAAATAGGACTCCACGTATAAAAGCATTTGCCTTAAATCATGAAGTGGTGTTTTTTTTGAGTGATAAAAAGAGTTCTAACGGAAAAGTATTGTATGAGGAGTGTAAGAAGATTAATCCACGTACTTATTTTTTAAGTAAACTCGAAGAATTTGATAAAACGGTACTAGAAGGAGTACATTCTGTAGGAATTAGTGGGGCTACTTCCACACCCAAGTGGCAGATGGAGAAGTTGAAACAGTTGATTTTGCTTTCATAAATCAGCTTTTGGGGGATTGAAGCAATGGGGATAGGATGAAAAAAAAAGAAACAATATATATAAAAGGGGCTCGTGTCAATAATTTAAAAAATATTGATGTAGCAATACCTCGTGGTAAGTTTGTGGTTATAACAGGTGTTTCGGGTTCAGGTAAGTCATCGTTAGCATTTGATACCTTATATGCCGAAGGACAACGTAGGTATGTGGAGAGTTTGTCATCGTATGCACGCCAATTTTTAGGACGCATGAGTAAACCCGAAGTGGATGCCATAATAGGTATTCCTCCAGCCATTGCTGTAGAACAGAAAGTCAAAACACGCAATTCGCGTTCCACAGTTGGCACATCTACCGAAATTTACGACTATTTGCGGATGTTGTTTGCTCGTATAGGCAAAACTTTTTCGCCTATCACTGGAGTAGAAGTCAAAAAACATCAAACCAAAGATGTACTTGATTTTATAACATCGTTGCCAGAAAGCTCGCGTGTTGCTTTATTAGCTCCTGTGATACCAACAACAGATGAAACGATAGAAGAGTTAGTTGAATCGTTACTGAAACAAGGTTTTAGTCGTATGTTATATAATGGCGAGTTTGTGCCATTAGGTGAGTGTTGTGATCAACAATTATCAACAGCAATGTGTGAGTTATTGATTGACCGATTTCCTGTAACCCATGATGCTCTTTCTCTTAATCGAATTGCCGACTCTGTAGAAACTGCCTTTTACGAAGGCAAAGGAGTGTGTATTGTTGCAGAGTTCGATAACAATGGGAAGTTGACAAGCAAAACTGAATTTTCAAAAATATTTGCTGCGGATGGTATCGTGTTTGACGAGCTCACAGAGCAAATGTTTAGTTTTAACAATCCTTTAGGAGCGTGTCCTCGATGCGAAGGTTTTGGTATGATTATTGGGATAGATGAAGATTTGGTTGTGCCCAATAAGACCCTTTCGGTATACGATGATGCTGTGGCATGTTGGAAAGGAGAAAAGATGAGTGAAGATAAACTTAACTTGATAAAGCATGCTGATAAATTTGATTTTCCTGTTCACAAACCGTATGCTGCATTAAGCCCTGAGCAAAAAAAACTACTTTGGACTGGGAACAGCTATTTTTATGGAATAAACGATTTTTTTACATTTTTAGAACAAAATCAGTACAAGATTCAATACCGTGTAATGCTGAGTCGCTATAGAGGAAAAACGGTATGCCCTGTTTGTGCGGGTTCGCGATTGAGAAAAGAAGCTTTATACGTGAAAATTCATGGCAAGACGATACACGATTTGGTTACTATGTCTATTACTGATTTGCTTTTATTCTTTCAGCAGACTTCATTTACTGAATATGAAAAAGCCGTGGCTACACGTTTGCTTACAGAAATCATGAATCGTTTACGCTATTTACAAGAAGTAGGATTAGAATATTTGACTTTAAATAGGTTATCTAACACCTTGTCGGGAGGTGAAAGTCAGCGAATTAATCTTGCTACTTCGTTGGGGAGTAGTTTGGTTGGCTCGTTATATATTCTTGATGAGCCAAGCATTGGTCTGCATCCCAGAAATACCGCTATGTTGGTAGGTGTACTAAAAAAATTACAGGCATTGGGAAATACAGTGGTAGTGGTAGAACATGATGAACATATTATGCGTGAAGCCGATTGGCTTATAGATATAGGACCAGATGCAGGAAGATTAGGAGGAGAAGTGGTATTAGAAGGCAATCCACAGTCAATCCTTGTGGCTAATACATATACCGAAGAACAAAAAAAACGCTCGCACACATTGCGTTATTTACTAGGAGAAGAAGCGATACCTATGCCAACTACACGCAGAAAGTGGTCTAATTATTTGTATATAGAAAATGCTAATGAGCATAATTTGAAGAATATTTCGGTAAAATTTCCGTTGAATGTACTGACTGTAGTTACTGGTGTAAGTGGCTCGGGAAAATCTACTTTAGTACGTTCTATATTATATGCATCACTTCGGCGTTATTTTGGTATGGCGGCTGACCGTGTGGGTAGTTTTGGAAAATTATCTGGAAGTTTGCATTTGGTTAACGCCATAGAGTTTGTTGACCAAAATCCGATAGGGAAATCATCGCGTTCTAATCCGTGTACTTATCTGAAAGCCTATGATGAAATAAGAAAATTATTTTCTGAACAACAATTAGCCAAACAAATGGGTTTTACTGCTGCACATTTTTCGTTTAATGTACCTGGAGGTAGATGTGAAGAGTGTCAAGGAGAAGGTACGATAACGATACCTATGCAGTTTATGGCTGATGTGGTACTAGAGTGTGAGGCGTGTCATGGTAAGCGGTTTAAGCAAGATGTGTTGGAGGTAACATACAAAGGAGTTAGCATTGCTGATGTGTTGGATATGACAGTTGATCAAGCCATTCAATTTTTTGCAGCAACGCCTGAATCTACAACAAAGAAAATAGTAAAACGCTTACAACCATTACAAGATGTGGGTTTGGGTTATGTTATGTTGGGGCAATCGTCGAGTACCTTGTCGGGAGGGGAGAGTCAGCGTGTGAAATTAGCCTCATTTTTGAGCAACGAAACTCAAGAGCATACGATTTTTATATTTGACGAACCTACTACTGGGTTGCATTTTAATGATATTAAAGTATTGATGCAAGCATTTAATACTCTTATTGACAAAGGACATACCGTTATTATTATTGAACACAATATAGATGTGATTAGAGTTGCCGATCATATAATTGATTTGGGTAAAGAGGGAGGAGATAAGGGAGGTTATATTGTATTTGAAGGCACTCCAGATGAGATAAAAAACTGTGCAGATTCGTATACAGGAGTTTATTTGTGATAGCACATTGAAAAAAAAATTAAAGGCGATACTTGATGAAGAGTATCGCCTTTAATTATATAGTGAAAGATAGCTTATTCTTTGTCTTTTTTATCTTTCTTTTCTTTCTTTTCTTTTTTGTCCATTTCTTCTTTCAAAGCAGCCAAACCGCTAATATCGCCTAAAGTAGTTTTTTCCATTGCTGGAGCTGATTCTACTTTTTCTTCTTTGGCTTTTTTTGTTCTCTTTGGTTTTTCTTCTGTGCTAGCTGGAGTTGCTACTGTTTCTTCTGTTACGGTAGCTGCTTTTTGAGCATCTTCGAAAATACGGCTATGAGAAAGAATGATACGTTTAGCATCTTTGTTAAATTCAATTACTTTGAATGCTAGTTTTTCGTCAATTTTAGCTTGCGAACCATCTTCTTTTACTAAATGTTTAGGAGTTGCAAAACCTTCTACACCATATTGAAGAGAGATTACTGCCCCTTTGTCGAATAGTTCTATGATAGTACCTTCGTGAACAGAGTCGTTTGTAAAGATAGTTTCGAATACATCCCAAGGATTTTCTTCTAATTGTTTGTGACCAAGGCTTAAGCGACGGTTTTCAGCATCAATTTCCAATACTTGAATTTCGATAGATGCACCAATTTGAGTAAATTCTGATGGGTGTTTGATTTTTTTAGTCCACGAAAGGTCAGAAATATGGATTAAACCATCTACGCCTTCTTCAATTTCTACAAATACACCAAAGTTAGTAAAGTTACGTACTACTGCATTGTGTTTGCTTCCGACTGGGTATTTAGCTTCGATATTTAACCATGGGTCTTCTTTTAGTTGTTTGATACCCAATGACATTTTTCTTTCGTCGCGATCAAGGGTTAAAATAACAGCTTCTACTTTGTCGCCAATTTTAACGAAATCTTGAGCAGTGCGTAAGTGTTGCGACCAGCTCATTTCTGATACGTGGATTAAACCTTCTACGCCAGGAGCAATTTCGATAAATGCACCGTAATCGGCTACTACTACAATTTTACCTTCTACTTTATCGCCTACTTTTAAGTTTTCGTCAAGAGCAGCCCATGGGTGAGGAGTAAGTTGTTTTAAGCCTAAAGCAATACGTTTTTTGTCATCATCAAAATCAAGGATTACAACGTTCAATTTTTGGTCTAGTTGTAAAATTTCTTCTGGATGGTTGATGCGACCCCAAGAAAGGTCTGTGATATGGATAAGACCATCTACGCCACCAAGGTCGATAAATACACCGTACGAAGTAATGTTTTTCACAGTACCTTCTAGTACTTGACCTTTTTCTAGTTTGCCGATAATTTCTTTCTTTTGAGCTTCTAATTCTGTTTCGATAAGTGCTTTGTGCGATACCACAACGTTTTTGAATTCTTGGTTGATTTTTACCACTTTGAATTCCATTGTTTTGTTTACGAATACATCGTAATCTCTAATTGGTTTCACATCTATTTGAGAACCTGGTAAGAATGCTTCGATACCGAATACGTCTACAATCATACCGCCTTTTGTGCGACATTTTACGAATCCTTTGATAATTTCTTCTTTTTCAAGGGCTTCGTTTACTCTATCCCAAGAGCGGTTTGCACGTGCTTTTTTGTGAGAAAGTACTAATTGTCCTTTTTTGTCTTCTTGCGATTCGATAAATACTTCTACTTTATCGCCTACTTTTAGTTCAGGATTGTAGCGAAATTCGCTAATTGGCACGATACCGTCTGATTTGTAACCGATGTTTACTACTACTTCGCGTTTGTTCATCGAAATAACAGTACCATCCACTACTTCGTTGGCATTTACTTGGTTGAGTGTTTGATTGTAAGCCTTTTGGAGGTCTTCTTTGCTAATTTCTGTGTAGGTAGCACCTTGTTCGTATGCTCCCCAGTCGAAACTCTCATCAGGTTGAATAAATTCTTTTGTCATGTTTTTTGTTTCCTAATTAGTTGTTAGACATTATGTTGATTAAAAATGAGCCGCAAAGGTAATGGTTTATTTTGAGATAACCCACTTTTTTGCAAAAATTTTTAGTGTAAAAATGCTGCAAATAGTTGACTGCTTGATTCTTTAGTAATTCCCTTTTTGTAGAATGGTTAGTGTCATTTTGATGTCCTTTTCTGGTCGGTCGCCTGATAGGGTTTTGCTAACTGCTATTTTATCAATAAGCTCTAGGTTGTCGATTACTTCGCCAAAAACGGTGTATTCATTGTCCAAAAAGGGTGTACCACCCAGCGTTTTGTAGTCGTTTTTGAGAGTTTCGGGCAGGGTGAATGATTGAGTAGCGAGTTCTTTTTCTACTTGAGCAATTAATTCTGTTTGTAGTTTTTCTAAGCCAGCAGTATCTTTGTTTATACGTAGCTGTTTGATATTTTCTTTGTGTTGGTCGGCAAGGGCATAAAACAGTGTTTGTTTGGCTTTGTGTTTCGCTTGCTGTTCTGTTTGTTGTAGTTCGGCATCGCCTATTTTGTTGCCTTGTACAATATAAAATTGACAACCCGATGAGGCTTTTTTAGGATTCATTTGGTCGCCTTGACGAGCGGCTGCCAATGCTCCTTTTTTGTGGTAATACTGTGGATACACAAATTCGGCAGGTATGGTATAACCCACATCGCCACTACCAAGCTGTTTGCCTTTGGGTGCGTTTTTCGATTGAGGGTCGCCTCCTTGAATCATAAATCCGTTGATAACGCGATGAAATAATAGGTCGTTGTAAAAACCTTGTTCAACTAATTTGATAAAATTATCGCGGTGTAGGGGAGTTTCGTTATATAATTTTACGGTCATATCGCCGTATTCGGTACTAATTTTTACGAGGGTGTGCGAGTTGGTTATTTGTGCGTTTGTCATAAAAGAGAATTGGGTAAGTGCGAGTATTAAAATGGTTTTGATTAAAAAAAGCGATTTCATAAAAATGAAAAACTAAGATTGTTTGTGTAGAATATCGTTGCATTCTTCTTTGAACTTGCAACTGGCACTATGGGCACAACTACCGCAGGCATTTTTTGCTGAATCGGACTGTTTAAACGTGCGATACACCCTCCATACTACCCACAATAGGGCGAGTATGGAGGCTATAATGACTATGATAAGTTGTATGTCCATTTACTTATTTAATGGCTACTTTGGCAGAGCTGATTGTGCCGTTGTTTTCAATAGATAGTAGATACAAGCCTTTGGGTAAATGACCCACAGCAATGGCTTCGTTTTCGTGAGCACTACCAGCGAGTATGATATTGCCTTGTAATGTGTACAGAGTATAGTTGCCACTAACAGATACATAGATATAATCGCTAGTAGGGTTAGGAGAAACGTTTACTTGAGCTACGTATGTGTCGGTAATAGAAGTAAGAATTGGTTCGTTGTTGAAAAATTTCAAAGCTTCTGTAAAAATGGTAATATCTTTTAAGCCCGTTAGCATGTGGTTTGCACCTTCTATTTTGTAAAACAAAAAGCGAGGTTTGCTTGCTGTTTGGTAGTCGTAGGCAGTTACCGTCATGTTATCTTCTTCTTCGGCATTGGGTATGGCAATTACTTCGGCAGAAGTTGTGTGGTTTTTGCCCGACAGTAAGGTAACCAAGTTTTGGATAGGTGTATTAAATGCAGTTCCGTTGTATACCACTACTTCGTCGTTGGTGCTATGAAAATGGCAGGTGGCAACGGGGAAATCCCCTGATGTGCTTACCTCGGCACCCTTAAAACCGCTAATGATAGCCATAGCCGTAATTTGCGGATTAGCACTAAAAGCATATTTATATGCCATAGCACCACCCATAGATGCTCCTAGCATAAATACTTTTTCGTTGTTTACGGTGTAGGTATTTTTTGTTTTATTGATTACCTCGTTGATGTAGGCTACATCGTCTATGTGTTGGTTGAGTATTGCTTTTCCTGCAGATGAAATTGTAGGAAAAAAACTAGGAAAAAGTTGTTGATATTGTAATGGTAAATTTCCTGTAATGCTACTTACGGGAATGCTTACACCCGCACCCCATACGCCCGTATTGGTAAACGAGGTAGCTTGAGAAGTTCCGAGAAGTGTTATTAAACTAGTTACTTCAGCATCTTGCTCATCTAAGGCTTGCAACGATAAAATAATGGTGTTGGTAACATCTGCCATAGTCGCTAAGTTGTAGCCTTGGTTTTCGAAAAAATTCATGTTGCCATTCAGTCCGTGTAACAGGATCAATACCTTGCTAGGTGTTTCGGCATTGTAGGAACTAGGGATGTATTGCAGGTAGGTGCGTGTTTTGCCTGCTAACGCAAAGGTTTCGGTGGTTTTAGTAGCAGCCAATGCTGTAATTGATGCTACCAATAGGGCAATGCAAAGTGTAGTGATTTTTTTCATACAGTTTTTTTGTTTTTTTTGTCTTACACGCTTATTGTATTTGCAAACGCATAAGTAGTTTATACT
>ERZ795049.2498-NODE-2498-length-21351-cov-4.890496_pt1 | contig 21351 bp, 14 predicted proteins | sample MGYA00375133_ERZ795049 | MGnify/ENA primary metagenome ERZ795049 (study PRJEB30178, sample SAMN05720147) | activated sludge metagenome | isolation source: anaerobic digester from wastewater treatment plant | place: Japan | collected 2015-04-20 ...
CGATGAAACCCGCTCCGCCGGTGACCAAGACCTTCATAATGCTCTCCTATGCTTCTTCATTCGCTCTTCGGACGAAAACCATGCCGCGAACGATGCGTCCACGCGCATGCCGTTTCATGCCCAACGTCCCTCTGGCGCGCAAAACGGCGTCCGGTTTCTGCGCTGGCATCCCCCCTCCCGCGCGCCGGATACGATTCAGACAGCGCACGACCCGGCGCTGGGAAAGAAAAGAAGAACCTTGTCCTCTGTCGCGCCCTGTGACGCACAGGACGGAAAGGCGCGCCGCCAAGCGTCTTTCATCGAGCTCTTGGAAATTCCTCTTGCGACGCGAACGGCATGCCCCGCGAGCAACACAGCGCCCACGGCCCCACTGCCTGGCCTTGCCCATTTCCCGGCGCGGTCATTGGCCAGGGTTGTAGATCATCGGGCCAGCGCCCGGCGAGCCGTCGGGAAGCAACGCCAGTTCCGGCTCCCCGGGATACGCCATCTGTTTTCCTTCGCCTTGCCGCACACGGGCGCGCCAATCGAAATCGGGCAATCCATTGCCCTTGCCGCCGTCGTTGGCGTCGCGCGTCGCGAGATAATACGCACGCAAGGCCAAGAACGGGTAATAATACGCCGGATTGCCGATGGCGGCCAGGAATCCTTCCTCGTCGGGAGGGCACACCACTCCGCCCGTGTTCTCGTTCGGCCCAACACCTATCAGAACATAGGCGTCATGGCGCGGAGCCGGGTTTTTCAGGGGCTGAAGTTGCGGCATAGAACGCCAATTGGACGGCCACGAGTTGGCGTTTTTGTCGTTGTTGTTCCACCACGTGCGGATGGGCCTGAACTGATCCAGATTGACCGGGACATACACGAACGGGCGCGTCTTGCCGTAATCCTGGCTCTTGGTCCGTTTGATATCGTCCAGGGAAAGGGGCTGATCGTATAGAAATTCCGGGTCGAAACTGACGTTTTTCGTGGCCGGATCGACTTTCCCGATAGGCTGATATTCCATCAACCCAATCGTTCTATTCCCGTCGGTGTCGTACGTGGAGGAAAAGCGATCATACAAATCCGTCTTGCCGTAGAGGTTGATGTAGGCCATGAACGGACGAAGATAAAAAGCGTTTTCCATGTCGTCGATGTTTGCAGGAACGGAAGGAACGCCGCCGTTTTGCAGTTCCATCTTCATCCATCCCCACTTCGGGAAGCCGTATCCCGGGGGAAAACTCCCGTTGTCGGCATAATACGCCGACAACGCCGTTCGGATGTTGGCGAAATCCGTCTCGACCTTGGTGATGCGGGCCTTTTCAAGGACGCGCGGAGCGCCGACGACTGCGATGCCTGCCAATATTGCAATGATAGCGATAACGACAAGCAGTTCGATCAAGGTAAATCCGTGGGCAGAAAGCGGACCGTCAACCCGTCGCCGGTTCATAGAACCTCCTCCCTGGCATAATCCCCTATTCACCCCGGTTTTCTCGCGCCGTCCTCCGGCATTCCGCGCCCTCGCCCCGCCGGTTGGCTGTGGGCAAGACGCCGTTGCCGCCCGCGCCGCGCTAAACCTCTTCGCCTCGCGGACATACGCCCGCGAGCGCACGCATTCCCCGCTGCGTCCGTCGCAGGCGGCACGAAATGCAAGCCACCCTCATGGTACCACCGGAAACCCCAACGGTCAACCGTTCCCGATTCCCACGCGTTTTCGCACGGGGCGCAGGCCAAAGCCGCCTATCCTGACCGAATTCATCCGCATTACGCCGTCCTGATGGCGCTGTCATGCGGAGATTGCGCCGCGCAGCGCCTTCTCGTGGCGTGAAAAAGGCGGGCAAGAGCTTTTTCACTAATTATGCCTACGCCCTGTTACGATCAGGAAACCCTGACGAAAATGCTCTCACAAGACCGACCATAGGCACAAAAAATTAAACGGCTCTACACGTTGAAACGGAAAAGCAGGATGTCGCCGTCCTGGACGATGTACTCTTTGCCTTCGAGACGCATGTGGCCTTGTTCTTTGACTTTGGCCATCGAGCCCGCGCGGACGAAATCGTCATAGGAAACGACCTCGGCCCGGATAAACCCGCGTTGAATGTCGCTGTGGATGACGCCGGCCGCGTCGACCGCCTTCGTGCCTTTGCGAATGGTCCATGCCCGCACCTCGGGCTCGCCCGCGGTCAGGAAACTCATCAGCCCGAGCATGTCGTAGGCGGTTTGCAGGAACAGCGTGCGCGATTCCTCGCCGAGCCCCAATTCCTGGCGGAAGGCCGCGCGCTCTTCCGGCGGCAGTTGCGTCACTTCCATTTCCATCGACCCGCAAAGTTCTATCAAGGTCAATCCCAAACGCTGGGCCGTCGCGCGCAATCCCGCGGGATCGTCCTTGCCGATGGCGTCCTCGCCGTAATTGCCCAGCAGCATCAGCGGCTTTTGCGACAAAAAACAGAATCCCGTCAACAGGCGAAGATCGCGCGGTTCCAGCGGCAACGAACGCAGCGGCTTGCCGGATTCAATGTGCTCTTTGCAGCGAACCAGCGCGTCGTGCTCCTGGTCTTTCTTGTTTTCCTTGACGAGGCGTTCGAGACGTTTCTCGATCACGATGAGGTCCAGAAGTTGCAACTCCTCTTCAAGCGCAACGGCGTCGCGCGCGGAATCGACGTCTCCGGACGGATGCACGACCTCTTCCGCTTCAAACGCGCGGACGACGTGCACCAGCGCGTCGGCGCTCTTGAGAACCGTCAGTGCGGCGCTGTCGAGGGCCTTGTCTTCGCCCGCCGTTTCGTTGGGCGCGATGTCGACGAATTGAAACTCGGCGTAGGTGATTTTTTTGGGGCGATGCATGTCGGCCAGCGTGTCCACGCGCGCGTCGGGCACTTTGATCACCGCCACGTTCGCATCGCGACTGCCGAACGCGCCCACGGCGGCGTGGGCGCCCGTCAGCGCGTTGAAGATAGTGGTTTTTCCGGATCGGGCATATCCGACAATCCCAACTTTCACCGTGTTCCTTTCCGCGCGCCGTGTCCGTTTCGTGGCGCGTCCGTCGCGTTCCGCAGGGAAGAGCGTGATACTACCAAGGGAAGGACCTTGTTCACAAGGGCGCGATTGGCGAGCTTTCTGCCGGGCTTCAACGCCTTGCCGGGGCGCTCCGGCCCAGCGTCCGGACGCGACAACGCGTATGTCGGCGGGGGCTCCATGCATCGCTTGGCCTGGCTTCTTCGCGCGGCGGTGCAGGTGCAGGTTGTGTTGCGCCGGTCGAGAGGATAGAGTAGGGAGAGGTTTGTGGTCTTGATTGGTTTTTGCAAGGAATCATCCTATGGCGAATGCGACAGCGCGGTGCGAAAGATGGCTGCAAGAGGTCCAGGGTCATTTGCGGGACGAGTTACTGCCGTTCTGGCTGACGCACGGCGTCGATGCGGAATATGGCGGGTATTTGACCTATCTCGATCGCAATGGCCAGCCGACCGGCGAGACCGTCAAGACGTTGTTGTGCCAAGCGCGGATGATCTACACGTATTCGAGCGCACACCGGGCCGGTTTCGGCGATGGCCAGTGCCTGGATATCGCGCGTGGCGGCGTGGATTTTGCGCTGAAACATTTCTGGGACGATCGTCATTGGGGCTGGTTCTGGACGTGTCAGCGGGACGGCGCGCCGTTGAACGAGAGCAAACTCACGTATGGCCACGCCTTCATGATCTACGCCCTCAGCGAGTACGGCATGGCTTCGGGCGATCATCGCGGCCTCGAATGGGCCATCCGCACGTACGAAACATTGCAAACCCTCGCCGCCGATAACTGCCGCGGCGGCTACTACGAGTTCCTCGAACGCGACTGGTCGAAGAAGAAGCCGGGCAAATACGGCGGCGACCGGAAATCGTTCGATGTGCACATGCACTTGATGGAATGCATGACGAACCTGTACGAGGCGACCGGCCTGCGCGTCTACCGCGAGCGAACGGTCGAACTCATCACGTTGATCGTCGATCGCATCCTGCATCCGGAGTCGGGGCTGGGACAGGCGCAGTTCGCGTACGACTGGACGCCGCTGCGGCAGATTCTGTTCGCGGACGTGTGGGGCGCGGATCGCGACGTGAACGACGACGAGGGGCGTCCGCTGGACAACACGAGTTTCGGCCACAACGTCGAATTCGCCTGGCTGTTGTTGCATGCCATCAACATGCTCGATCTCGACGTCGAGACCTATACGCCGGGCCTGAAAAAAATCTTCGACCACTGCGTGACCTACGGCATTGACTGGGAACGCGGCGGCGTGTTCTGCGAGGGGCCGCACCACGGGCCCGCGCGCGAACGCAACAAGGAATTCTGGCAGCAGGCGGAAACGCTCGTCGGCTTGCTCGACGCCTACCTGCTGTTCGGCGACGAAACATACCTGGACGCCTATGAAAACGTCCACCGTTTCGTGATGGACCGCATGATCCATCACGAGGTGGGGGAATGGTTTCCGTTGTTCGACGAAAAGAACACGCTGCTCTGGGACTACATGGCGCATGCGTGGAAGATCAATTACCACACCGTGCGTTCGATGATTCAGTCCGAGGCGCGGCTGCTGAAGATTTGCGGGTGATCGCCATGGAGACGCTGCGCCCATGAACCGGATGCAACTGGCCCGTCTGCTGGACCACACGTTGGTCGCCGCGAATGCGACGCAGGCGGACATTACCGCGTTGTGCGACGAAGCCGTGGCGCACGGCATCGGATGCGTCGCCGTGAATTCCGTCTGGGCGCCGTATTGCGCCCGGAGCCTTTCGGGCAAGGGCGTAACCGTCTGCGCGTGCGTCGGATTTCCGCTGGGCGCCGCCACGGCCCGCGTCAAGACCGAAGAGGCCCGCGAGGCCGTCCGCTACGGGGCCGCCGAAATCGAGATGGTCATCAGCATCGGCGCGCTCCGGTCGGGTTTTCCCGATTTCGTCGAGAAAGAGATCGCGATGGTCGTCAAGGGCGTCCCCGGCGCGCCGGTGAAGGCCGTCCTGGAGACGGGTTTCCTGACGGACGCGGAGAAGGACCAGGCTTGCCGGATTGCCGTAAACGCCGGCGCGGCCTTCGTAAGCACCGCCACCGGATACGGACGATCCGGCGCGACCGTCGACGACGTGCGGCTCATGCGTCGCGTCGTCGGCAACCGAATCGGCGTGAAAGCCGCCGGCGGCATCCGGAGCTACGCGGAGGCGCTTCACTTCCTTCAAGCCGGGGCCACGCGCATCGGCTCCAGCGCCGGCGTCGCGATCCTCGCCGAAGCCCCCGAGAGGTAGGCGGTCTTCCTCGGCAACGATGCGCGGCGGGGCCCGCGTCCGTTGGCCCGTTTGCTTCTTGGAAATCGCCCCATTTGCGGTGGTAATGTCAGGGAAGGCAGGGCCGGATGAATTTTGATCGGGCGCGGCGCATGGGTGTTGAACGAAAGAGGGAATGCGTTTCGTGAACCATTGGCGGCGGAACCGAGATGCGGCGTTGACGCATCGGCGCGTCCGCGCGGGAGCATGACCATGGATATCCTTACCATCCCCATGACGCCGTTCGAAACGAACTGTTATGTTGTGCGCGACGGCAACGAGGCGATTGTCGTCGATCCGGGCGAGGTGTCTCCTCCGCTGCTTGCCGCGATCGAGGGCTGCACCGTCCGCGCGATCGTCAACACCCACGGGCACTGCGACCATTGCGGCGGCAACGCGAAGCTCTTGGAAAAAACCGGCGCGAAGCTTTTGGCCCATGAGGCCGATCTGTTTCTGATCCGGACCATCGTGGAACAGGGCCGCATGTTTGGCGTGACGTTTGATCCGTCTCCCGATCCGACGAATTTTATCGTGGAAGGCAGCGTGGTGAGCGTGGGCGGGGCGCGGTTGTATGTGCTGTTGACGCCGGGCCATTCGCCGGGTCATATCGTGCTGGTGGGCGACGCCTGCGTGTTTGCGGGCGATGTCTTGTTTGCGGGTTCCATCGGGCGCACGGACCTGCCCGGCGGCAACTACAAACAGCTCATCGAATCCATTCGCGACAAGCTGCTGACGTTGCCGGACGCGACGGTCGTGTACAGCGGCCATGGCCCCGCCACCACGATCGGCGAGGAACGCTGGGGCAATCCCTTCTTGCAGGAACGATGACTATTTTCATCGCCATAGCTGTTGCCGTGGCCGCGCCGGCCATCCACGTCCAGATCGCCCCGGACCAGCCTATCCCCTATGTGTATGTAGACGACCCGGTCATCGTGGAATTCCGCGCGAGCGAAGCCGTTTCGGCGTCCGTCCGGGCCGAGTTGTCGCGTTCCGGCGCTCCTTCTGCGACCATCGACCTGGACATCGTCCGCCTCCGGGCGCAGGGCGTGCGGTGGCGCACCCTCGATGGCGTTTCGTCCGAGCGGGGGCTGTATCACGCGCGGTTCACGTTGGACACAGGCGGACAACCCTTCGATGTCCTCACCTCCTTTTGCCGCATCGACCGTCCCTTCAACGCCCCGGAATTGCCGCTCACGTTGCGCGTGGCCGATCTCTCCCGCCGGAATTTGCTGGCGATCCAGGGCGTGCCGTTGCGCCATATCCGGTTGGACGCCGCCTCGTCCGAACTCGAGGAACAGACCCGGCTCGCCGTAGCGGCCGGTCTTCAAGTGGCCGTCGGCGTGGATGCGCAAACGCTTTCCAACCCGGCCGCCCAGGCGCAGGACTTGGCGGCCCGCATGGGTCCCGGCGTGACCCGCTGGGAAATCGACCCTACCGGAGCCGTCGAGCAACTCGCCAGTCTTGCCGCCGGGTTGCGACAGGGAAATTCCCGCGCGCCGATTGTCCTGACCGCCTATAGCACGGGCGATCTTTCCGCATTGCTCCATGCCGCGGCCCAATATGACGTCAGCGGCGTCATGTACCGGCATCCCGCGCCCACGGCATCCGACATCATCGCCTTCCGCAGCGCCGTGGAACAGGCGGGATACGAGGGCATGCCCGTCTCGCTGCTCACGAAGGGCCGCGCGGACGGAGAACCCGTCCAGGGGCCGGCCCTCGTGCGCCAACTGCTTGCGTATCGGGTGGCGGGCATCGTGCGCACGGAACTGGAAGACACCCCGTTGTACGACGAGGAAACCGGCTTTTCCGACGCTTACCCCTATCTCAGCGCGATGATGCATCGGTTCCGCAACGCCGCGCCGATTGGCGAACTGGCCCTGTCTGCGGGTGTGCGCGCGCCTGTATTTCGCCTCGGCGACACCTGGATTTTGGCGTTGTGGAACAGCGCGGATGCCCGGGATGTCGTTGTGCCCGTCGGCAATGCAGCGGAATTGCGGCTGACCGACGCCCTCAACAACCCCCTTCCTCTTCCCGCCGTAGCCGACGCGGGCGTCGCCGTCGCCGCAGGCCCCGTGCCCACGTACCTGAGCGGCCGCGGCGGCTCCGTGCTTCGGCAAGCGGCTGCGGAGTGCGTGCGCGCCGAAGCCCAAACGCTCCTCGCCATCCCGTCCTTTACCGCCGCGTTGCCGCCGGAAATGGTGTCCCTGTTGCAAAACCTCTCGAAATCCAACTCGGGCCGGATCGAGCACGCCGAGTTTTTCGCCCTGCTCGGCCTGTTCCCGTATGTCGAGCAGCAGTGGCACGCGTCCCGCCTTGCACGCTCAACGGCCGCCCCGGCCCTCGCCGGCCTCACCCGCCTCGCGCGTGCGTTGTGCGTGCTTGAGGAAGAAGGCGGCGACTCGTTTATCGCCCCGCTCAAGGCCATCATCGCCAACAGCAGCGAGGCCCAATCGCTCTACGTCACCAACAGCGGCGGAAAACCCAGTTCGAGCCGACGCGGCGACTGGGTGCTCGCGGTCGTAAGCGGCTTGGTGGGCGAGGCCGAGCGGCTGAACGACGAAGGACGCGCCAACGAGGCCAAAGCCCTGGCGACCGTCGCCGAATGGCGGGCGCGCGCCCTCGACGTCGCGGCAAGGGCCATTCCCCTGACCGAGCCGGAACCGGCCGTTGCGCTGGCCGCGCCGCAACCCGAAACAAGCGCCAAGCCCAAGAGCGCGACCGGACAAACCCAGGAAAAGACGGTCAAAAAAACGGAATCGTCCAGCAAAAAAACCGTGCCGCAAACGCGTCCCGCGCGCAAAACGCGGCGGTGATGGCCTGTGGCGCGCCTTGTCTGCAAACGGCCTCGCTGAAGCAGGGCAGGGAAGATGGAGGGAAGCATGAAACGAATCGGCGTGTTAACCAGCGGCGGGGATTCGCCCGGCATGAACGCCGCCATTCGGGCGGTCGTCCGAACTGCATGCTACCACGGCCTGGAAATTTTCGGCATCGAACATGGCTACCAGGGACTCCTCGACGGCACGCTCCACGCCATGGGGCCGCGCTCGGTCAGCGGCATCATTTGCCGCGGCGGCACGATGCTGCACACGGCCCGGTGCAAGGCTTTTTTCGAGAAGGAAGGCCGCGCCACGGCCGCCCAAACTCTTGAGCGCCATGGCATCGAGGGTCTTGTCGTCATCGGCGGAGATGGGTCCTACCGCGGCGCGGAAGCCTTGCACGAAGAATACGGCATCCGCTGCATCGGCCTGCCCGGCACCATCGACAACGATATTGGCGGCACCGACTTCACCATCGGCTACGACACCGCGCTCAACACCGCCCTCGACGCTATTGACCGCATTCGCGACACCGCCGATTCGCACGATCGGCTGTTTTTCGTCGAAGTGATGGGGCGGCACAGCGGGTACCTCGCCGTCATGAGCGGCATCGCCGGAGGGGCCGAATCCATTCTCGTCCCCGAGGAACCCACCGCCATCGACGATCTCGTCAGCCGACTTCGCCGCGGACATGCCGTCGGCAAGACATCGGGGATTGTCGTCGTCGCCGAGGGCGACGATGCCGGACGCGCCATCGACATCGCCAAGCAAGTCGCCGAGCGTTCCGAATTCAAAGACCCGCGCGTCGTCGTGATCGGACACTTGCAACGCGGCGGCAGCCCCACCGCTTTTGACCGCAACCTCGCCAGCCGTCTGGGCGTGCGCGCCGTCGAGGCCCTGCTTGAAGGCGAGAGCGGCAAAATGGCCGGCCTGAGCGGCAACGCGGTGGTCTTGCGCCCGCTCGCGGAAGCGTGGGAATGCCGCACGCGTTTCGACCCCCAACTCCTCCGCGTCGCGCACATTCTGGCGACCTGAAGAAGAGTTGGCGCGCGTTTTCGGTTGTCGCCCATTCGCCGAAATGCTACCATTCGCTTGACGCGCGCAAGCGGACATGGCCCCGCACATAGGGAATCGGGGCGGTGCGCGTGGGGGAAGAGGGATCGTGGCGCCGGACAAGCCGGATGATACCGTTCGTTCGTCAGAGGACTCGTCGGACGAGTTGACGAGCAACTTGGGCCCTTTGCTGAGCCAGGCGGACCTGGATGCGCTGTTTGCGCAGCCGACGTCGCACGAGGACTCGCCCAATGCAGCGGCGATCCCACCCTCCGAGACGGGCGAGGAATCCGCTGCGCCGCCAGACGATCCGGCGGACTCGATGCGCGACGGAACGCAGGGAATCGTCGGATCCGAAATCGACGCCCTATTGAATGACGAAGATGCCGACCGGCCTCTTGTCGTCAGCGATCTCGATGAGGTCATCGGCACGCCGCCGCCGGACGCCGCCGCCTTGCTGGAAACGGGCCAGTCGCACGATGTCTCCGAGGCTCCCGAAGCCGTCGATCAGTCGGACATCGACGCATTGATTGCGATGCTCGATGAGGACGACGCGACTTCGGTGGTGGCCGCCCATTCGGGAGAAGTGGTCTCCGTGCCCACGGACATCACCATCGCGCTGCCCGATGCCGTTCCGCCTCCCCTCGAAACCGAGGCCGTTAGCACCGAAAATCTGGCCGCCTCCGTCGCCCCGGCGGACACGGAGCCGGAGCTCGTCTCTCAGGACATCTTGGACTCGATTCTAGCGGCGAATGAAGCCCCGTCTGCCGAGGCAGAAAGCCCCGCGCCCCCTGTTGCAGACCTTGCGCCGCCGTTCGCTTCGCCGCCCCAGGAGCGGAACCGCGCCCCGGAGGAAACCAGGGTCACGCCCAACGCGTCGACAAGCGCCCCGACGCCTCCCGAGGACGTGTTGGCGGCGCCTGCTCCGGAACGCGCCATCGGCACGCTGCGACGACCGCGCCTTCCGCGCTTCCGGGCTCCCGCGAACCTGCTCAAGATAACGACGTCGCTTGCCGCGGGGATCATCGTGGCGGCCGTCGTGTTCGCATACCTGTATCTGCACCCCTACCGGCAGCCCCATCTTCCCTCGTTAAAGGCCGAGGACCTGCGATCGCTGGGAGAGGTCATGGCGGAAGCGGGAAAGTTGATGGAGGCCGGAAACTTCGATCGCGCCATAGGGCTGCTTGATCCGGCCATCGCCAAGGCTCCCGAAAGCCCCGAGCGCATGGACGCCCGGTATCAGCGTATCGAGGCGGCATACCGGATGCTGCGTCCCGGTCCGGTTGGCGAGGAAACGGTTGGGCTGCGATCGGCCATGCTGGACGTGACCGTCATGGAGCCCACCCATCCGCGCGCACCAGAAGTATTGTGCTGGCTCGCCGATCTGCACGAACGCGCCGGGGCTCCGTACGAAGCGCGCCGTCTCTATCATCAATTGCTGGTCGCATACAAAGACGCCCGCAACATGGACCAGATTTTGCTCGGCGCGGCGCGCAACGCCAACGAATTGCGCCGGCGCGACGAGGCGGCGGACTTCGCCCGGAGGCTGATCGAAGCCTTTCCCGCATCGCCGCTGATCGGCGAAGCGAAATTGACCCTGGCCGACGCCTATGCGGGCGCCAACCAGGCGCAGGCCGCGCAGCAGATGCTGGAGGAAGAGGCTCAGCGGAACGCCAATTCCCGGCTGGGCGCCCAAGCGTATTGGCAACTGGGGAAAATGGCCTTCGATAAAGGCGACTACGAGGAAGCGATCCGCCAACTCGAAAGACGCCTTCAAACGGCCACCACCATCCAAGGCAATGATGCCGTCTACCTTCTGTTGGGCCGGAGCTATCGCGCGGCGGGCCGTCTTGCCGAAGCCGAACGCGTGCTGCGGGAACTCATCGGATTCTTCCCCGAGAGCGCGGTCATTCCGGAAGCATATGTCGAGTTGAGCCAAGTCGTGGACCAGTTGGGCCGACGCGCCGACGCCGCGCAACTGGCGGCGCAGGCCGCGGAACGGTTTCCGGACCATGCGGAAACGCTTGTGAACCATGCTCGTTTCCTGCGCCTGCTGGATCAGTTCGCCGGCGCCGGCGCCATGCATGCCGCCGCATACTTGGCAGGGGGACAGCGAGAGCCGGCCCTTCTCGTGGAAGCCGCCAAGGATTACAAAAACGCCCTGGATTACGCCAGGGCGCGGCAGGTCCTGGAAACGCTGACGTCGAAATTTCCGGAGACGCGCGAAGCGGGCCAGGCCCGCATCGAGTTGGCTGGCCTCGAATATCAGGAAGGCCGGGAAGTCCAGGCCATACGCCGGCTGGAAAACTTGCTGGCGGAAGCAGAAGACGGCGCGCTGCGGTTGGCGGCGATGCTGGCGGTGGCGGAAATGTATCAGGGGATCGGGCTGAATGCCAAGGCCGCCGAACACTACAAAAAGGCCGCCGCCATCACGGCTGAGCCGGAGACCGCGGCCCGAGCCGCCATCGCCGCGTTTGCGAGCGGTCGGGTAGACGAAGCCTTGGTTGCGGCGCGCCAGATCGACCCCGGCGCGCTGACGCCCCAGACGGCGTATGCGTTCAACACGGCCTACGCGAAAATCCTGCTGCGGGCCGATCCAGCTCGGGCCATACCGCTGATGGAGCAAGCCCGGCAAGACCATCCCGGATTTGTCGCGCCGGAAGACGATGCCGCGTACCTCGATGCGTTGCTCGTGACGGACCAGACGGGCAAAGCGCGGGTGGCGGTTAGCGAACTGGAGCAGCGGGCCAAACAGGATCCGGTCGACGCGGCGCGATTCCAGAGGGCGGCCCTGCGGTTGGCGGATCATTACTTCAACAAGGGCGATTTTCGCGCCGCCGCCGACCTATATGCGCAAGCGGATTTTCCGCGCGGCGCAACCCTCGAAAACCGGGAATGGGCCCAGTTCCAACGGGCAAACGCGTTGTTGCGCGCGGGCAATATCGACGCCGGCTTCGCCGCGTACCAGCGCGTCGCGCAGTCCGACAGTCCCTGGGCGCCCGACGCCAAAATACGGATGGCGCACATCGACCTGCAGCGCCGCCTAGGCCGGCATGCGGAGATCGCGCTCGAGCCCGAGCCCGCCGCGCTTGACGACGACGCTTTTCCCCCGCTGGCGTCCAGCGCCGGACCGGAAAAGACGCGCTCCCCCGAAGGGGCAGGGTGACGCCATGCCCAACCCGCTGCTCGTCGAACGAATGCGCGACCATTTGGCGCGCCAGATCGCCTGGTATGAACAATTGCTTTCGGAATTGGAGGCGCTCGATGCGGACATCGTCCGGATGGAGCCGAGCGAGATTGAAGAGCGGCAACGCATTCGCATCAATGGAACGCACATCCTCGAGGAGGAATTCGCTATCCTGCAGCGCGAGTGGCAGGCGGACGCCCGTCTGAGCCCAAGCGAGCGTCACATCATGCGCGAACTCGCCCAGCGCGCGGAAGGGTTGGCGACGAAACTCATCGAGGCCCACGAGGCCGCCATCGCGGCGGTCGGCGAAAAAATGGAAACGATGCAGCGCGCATGGAATGGCATCCGCCAGGGACAGGACCTGTTGAGGCGTTATCACGCCGGACCGGACGATGCCGCGAGCCGCATCGACAGAAAAGCATGAGCACGACGCCGGAAGACCTGAAGGCCCTCGCCGAGGCCTTCGACCAATTCACGCGGACGACGCGCACCCTGGAGGAATCGTACCGGGCGCTCGATCGCGAACTTGCGTACAAGAATCAATACTTGAACTCCATCCTCGAAAGCATGTCCGACGGCGTGATCGCGGTCGATACGGAAGGCATCGTGACGGCTTTCAACCGGGCCGGCGGGGTCACGCTGGGCTATGCCGCCGACGAAGTCATCGGCGCGCCGTTTCAGCGCGTGTTTGGCCGTCCCTTCGCGGCGCCGGCGGGCCGCAAGATCATGGAACTGCGCGCCAAGGACGGGCGGGCCATTCCCGTGAGCGAGAAGGATTCCCCCATGACCGATCGCGCCCACACGCGCATCGGCGCGGTGAAGGTGTTCCGCGACTTGACCGAGGTGGAGGAACTGCGCGCGTTGGTTCGCCAAAAGGACCGGCTCGCCGCGGTGGGCGAATTGGCGGCGACCGTCGCGCACGAAATCCGCAATCCTTTGGGAGGCATCCGGGGGTTCGCCGAACTGCTTGCGCGCGACTTGTCGCAGGGCGATCCGCGCGGACGCCTTGTCGATCGCATCCTGGAGGGGGCGCGCGAGCTCGAACAGGTGGTGACCGAACTGCTCGAATACACGCGCCCGCTGCAACTGCGCCCGCGCCGCGTCGCGTGCGCCGATCTGGTCGAATCCGCCCTAGGCTACTTGCCTCGCGACAAGGCGGCCATCGCCATCGAGAACCGCGTCGATCCCGGCATCGCCGTCATCGCCGATCCCGATAGGCTGCGTCAGGTCTGCCTCAACATTCTGCTCAACGCCGTGCAAAGCATCGAGGGAAGGGGCGTCGTCACGGTGACGTCTTCGATCGACCCGGAGAGCGTCGTCATTGCGTTCCGCGACGACGGGTGCGGCATGACGGCGGAGCAGATCGACAAGGTGTTTTCGCCGTTTTTCACGACCAAAGAACAAGGAACCGGCCTGGGGCTCGCCATTGCCGCGAAGATCGTGGAAGGCCACGGCGGCTCCCTCGAGGCCACAAGCGCCGTGGGGCGCGGATCGACCTTTGTCGTCCGCCTCCCGCGCGCGGAATAGAACGGACAGCATGACGCCATCTCGCATCCTGGTCATTGACGACGAATCGATCATGCGCGAATACGTCGAGGAGGTGTTGACGCGCGCCGGCCACGAAGTCCACGCCGCCAGCAGCGGGCGCGAAGGCATCGAGCTTCTGCAAAAGCTCAGCTTCGACGTGGTCGTCACCGATCTTCGCATGACGCCCATGGATGGTCTCGACGTGCTGCATTGGGTGCGCGCCTCCAGTCCCGCCACGCACTGCATCATCATGACCGCCTATGGCACCATCGAGACCGCCGTGGCCGCGCTCAAGGACGGCGCCGACGATTACATCATGAAGCCCTTCGCCCCCGACGAGTTGGAACTCGCCGTGACGCGCGCGATCGAGCGCGAGCGTCTGACGCAGGAAAACCGCTACTTGCGCGGCGCGCTCGACCACGCCTGCGGATTCGGGCAGATGGTCGGCGAAAGCCAGGCCATGCGGGCCGTTTACGAGCAGATCAAAAAAGTCGCCGCAAGCCGCGCCACCATCTTGATTCGCGGCGACAGCGGCGCCGGCAAGGAACTCGTCGCGCGCGCCATTCATCACTCGAGTCCGCGCGCCGACCGTCCCTTCATCAAGGTGAACTGCGCGGCGTTGTCGGCGGGACTGCTGGAGAGCGAACTCTTCGGCCACGAGAAAGGGGCGTTTACGGGTGCGCTCGACCGCAAGGTGGGTCGCTTCGAACTGGCCGATCACGGCACGCTGCTGCTGGACGAGGTCAGCGAAATCGGCATCGAGCTTCAGCCGAAACTGTTGCGCGCGTTGCAAGAACGCGAATTCGAGCGGGTCGGCGGCACGAAGCCGATCCAGGTCGACACGCGCATCATCAGCACCTCGAACCGCAACCTCGAAAAGGCCATCGAGGAGGGAAAATTCCGCGAGGACTTGTTCTTCCGTTTGAACGTTATCCCCATCCACATCCCGCCGTTGCGCGATCGGCGCGACGACATTCCGCCGCTGATGGACCATTTCCTCAAGCGCTTTTCGGTCGAAAACGCGCGCGCCATCACGGGATTTTCGTCCGAGGTGCGCAAGCTTTTTCTGGAATACGACTGGCCCGGCAATGTGCGCGAGTTGCAAAACGCCATCGAGCGCGCCGTGGTGCTTTCCTCCGAACCAGAGCTGGGACCGGAACTGTTCCGTCTGGGCGGCGTCGCGACGCCCGCGGCGTCGGCTCCGGCCAATAGCGTATGCGTATCGATCGGCACGACCGTCGGCGCCATGGAGCGCGAACTCATTCTCAAGACCCTCGCCCATTGCGGCGACAACCGCACCCACGCAGCCGACTTGCTCGGCATCAGCGTCCGGACCCTCCGCAACAAGTTGAAGGAATATTTCGGATAGGATGCCGGCAAAATGGAAACCATCGCGTCGGCGTATGCGGCCGTTCCGCTTGCGTCACGCACTGTTGCTCGGCGTTGGAGGCGCTTGTCCTCCAGAAGGAGGCGCTATGAAATTCGCAAAGAAACAATGGCTGCTCGGGGCGTTGGCGGCGTTCTGGGGCGTCGGCCTGTCTGCGTTTGCGCATGCCGATCGCCTATACCCGGTCGAACAGCGAATCGGCATCCTCTACGGAACGGGCTCCGTGACGTCGGCTGAAGGCGTGCCGGGCACGAAGGCGCTCACGCTGGACGCATATGTGCCGCGAGGCGACAAGCGCCGCGACAAACCGGCCATAATGGTCATCCATGGCGGCGCGTTCACCGGCGGCAAGCCGCGGGACTTGGAAGGCGTCGCTCGATATTTCGCCGAACGCGGATTCGCGGCGTTTTCCATCAGCTACCGTCTCTTGGGCGACAATCCTCCCGGCGACCGCTTGGCTGCTTACGCGGATGCAAGGAGCGCCGTGCGCTGGGTGCGCGCCCATGCCAAGGAATTCGGCATCGACCCAGGGCGCATCGCGGCGATCGGCCATTCGGCGGGCGCGATCATAGCGCTGCAGATCGCGGTGAGCGACGCGGACGAGTCGTTGAGCGACGGTCCGGTTTTGGCTCCGGCCAATCACCCGGAGCAGTCCTCCGCGGTGCAGGCGGCGGTGGCCTTGTCCGGAGTGTTTCCCCAGCCCGAAGTTCTGGACGCGCACGATCCGCCGATCATGTTCGTGCACGGCGCCAACGATCCCATCATCCCCTTCGATCGAGGGAAAGCGTCACGCGATCTATATCTAAAGGCGGGTGCGCCGTGCCGTCTTGTGGCGGTTGCCGGAGTCGGCCATGACCCCTGGAACGAACGGTATCAAGGATTCGACGCACGCCCCGAAATTGTGACATTCGTGCGCGAAAGTTTGCAGGCCGCGAAGGGACCTCTGCCCCCTGCCGACGGAGAACTTCTCGATATGGTTGCGGCAAGCCGGATCGCGGACTTGCCGGACGCGGCCCCGTTGCCGACGGATCCGGCCAAGTCTTTCACGCTCGATGTTTCCGGCGCGGCGCATGGCTCCGTGACCCTCGACCCGCCCGGCGGTGTATACCCTGCGGGAACAGCGGTGAAACTTACGCCGGCCCCGGACAAACACTACGCCTTCCTGGGATGGGCGGGCGACACGCGGGAAATATCGGCGCCCGCCACGATCCACATGCTGGGATCGCGCAAGGTGACGGCGCTGTTCACGCCGGCAAACGATGCGCCGCGTCACGCACTGACCCTCGAGAAGAGTAAGCGCGGCGAGGTCGTTCCAACGCCCGATTGGAGCGCATTTGTCGAAGGAGGCGTTGTGACGATGAAAGCGGTTCCGAAACCCGGCGCGCGCTTCGTGAAATGGACGGGCGATCTCGCCGGCGCGGACAATCCCGCGCAAGTAGCGATGGACAATAGCAAGCGCGTGGGCGCGGCGTTTGAATCCACGCTCACCGCGAAGAGCGTGATCGTGTCGGCAAAAGGGGGCACAAAGCGCCTGCCCGTGCAGACATCGTCCGGCGCATGGCAAGGCGCGCAAGCATTCGCGCGTCCGTGGCTCACACTGGATTCAGCATCCGATGCGTTGGTGGCGCGCCTACAGCCCAATCCAACCTCTTACTCTCGCTGGAGTCTCGTGCGCGTCGCGTCGGATCAGCCCGGCGTGGCCCCGGTGTATGCGTCGATCACCCAGAAGGGCCTGACCGCTCGCGCACACGCGACGCCCAAGCCGGGCGTGGCTGCGTTCACGGGAAAGCCCGGCGAAACAGGCCTGTTGCGTTGGGTGAATACGGCGAATCAACCGCAGTACGGCATGCTCGAAGCAAACGACCATGGCGGATTCGCCGTGGGCAGTTATCGCGGTTCGGCGTTGGGCTATGCGACCGTTGACGGCAAGAAGCCGCTTTTGCTTCCCGATGGCCGCGACTATCACGTCTATGCCGAGTGGGACCTGCCGGAGAATCCCGAGGCGATCGCCGACCCCGAGACCGGCGCCGCGCAGCCCTCGTACTTTTATGTCGGCATCGACTCCGGCGGCTTCGATTTCACCAAGTTCCGCTTTGGCATCGAGTGGAAGGACATGGGGGAGGGCAAGGAATGGGTCGTGCGCGTGCAACGCGACACCGATCAAATTTCAGCGGCAAAGGCCAACGGCGGCCATATTCCACAACGCATCCGCGTTCATGTATGGAAGGACTGCAACGGCGACACGGCGGTGAAAGCAGGAGGATCGGTTGTGCGCGGGCAATTCAGTCTCGACGACGGCCCATGGCAGGATTACCGTTTTTCCGATGCCCGCACGATCACGTATTATCCTTTGGCCGGAATGGGCCAGGATGCGGGCGATGACTACGTCACCTTCAAAGTTCGCGGCCTCGGCACTGCCAACTTGCGCGCGATTCGCGTCGAGGGCGAGGCCGTGCCGGGCGTGAACGGAGAGTGAAGGATCGTTTATCCAGGGCGTTTTCGTAGCGCTTGACCTCCGCGCCCGGTGGAGCGGCTATCCTGCCATGATTGGCAACGAATCGCGCAAAACGGCGCACATTGCGGCGGTTTTCTTTCCAATCACAAAATTTTGTATGGTTCCTGCGCCCGGCACGGAGACCGGACGCTACAAAAAACATTCCTTGAGGAGTTGTTGCATGCCGAAGAACGTAATCGTTGCACAGTCGGGTGGGCCGAGTCCCGTCATCAACAGTTCGCTGCGCGGGGTCATCGAGACCTGCAAGTTGTTTCCCGAAACCTTCGGGACGATCTACGCCGGGTGGCATGGCATCGAGGGCGTGTTGAAGGAGGAGTTGCTCGACCTCTCCGCACAGGACGACGACGAGATCGCGCTGTTGCGTTACACGCCTGCCGCAGGCTCGATCGGCACGTGCCGGTACAAGCTAAAAAAAGATCAGCAGGAAGACTTCGCACGTGTCATTGAGGTGATGAAGGCCCACAACATCGGCTATTTCTTCTATAACGGCGGCAACGACTCGATGGACACCGCGCACAAGGTCGCGCAGATGGCGCACGAAAAGGGCCTGGACCTCGTTGCCGTCGGCGTGCCGAAGACCATCGACAACGACGTGGGCGACAGCGAGTTCAAACTCATCGATCACACGCCCGGCTATGGCAGCGTCGCGCGCTACTGGGCCGCGATGGTGCAGAACGCGAACGAGGAAAACGGCGGTTCTTGCCCCGCGGATCCCGTGCTCGTGTTGCAGGCGATGGGGCGCAAGATAGGCTTCATCCCCGCTGCGGCGCGCTTGGCCGATCCGAAGCGCGAGTTGCCGCTGCAAATTTACATGGCCGAGTCCGGCGTCAAGGCCGAGGCGATGTGCGATCTCGTCAACGACCAACTCAAAAAAGATGGCCGCTGCATCATCGTCGTCAGCGAGGGCTTCGACGTGGGCGATCTCGGCGACGTGAAGGACAGTTTCGGCCACACGAACTTCGGCGCGACGCAGATGACCGTCGCGCAGAAGGTCATCAACCTGCTCAACGCGAACAAGTTGCCTGTGCCGGGAAAGGCGCGCTGCCAGGTCTCCGGCACGGACCAACGATCGACCGCGATCTACGCCTCCGTCGTCGACCTCGACGAGGCCTACAAAGTCGGCCAACAGGCCGTGCTCATCGCGCAGTCCGGCGAGAACGGCTGGATGTCGACGATCCTGCGCGAACCCGGCGTCATCTACAACGTGCGTTACGACAAGGTGCCGCTCGAAAAGGTCGCGAACAGCGAGCGCACTTTCCCGAAGGAATGGATCGCGCCCAATGGCATCGACGTCACCGACGACTTCGTGCGCTACGCCAAACCCCTCGTCGGCGAGGACTGGCCCAGCGTCCCCGTCATCGACGGGCGCCAGCGCTTCACGCGCTTCAAGCCCATTTTCGAAAAGAAAAAGTTGCCGGACTACGCGCTCCAAGCCTTGCGGAAATGACGGGCCGGGCAGCGATCGGCCCAGCGATTGGTCCGCAAGAAAACGATCTGCGCTGATCGATTCCGTCCTTTTTGGTGTATACTGAAGAGAATGAGACGAGTAGGTCTTTTGCATGGAATGGCCGCCGCTTCCACCGGCAGTTGCCGACAAAATACAGGCGGGCCAGTGGTGAAATCCGCCACCCGGACGTTCGTGAAGGAAAGTGACGTTATGCGCCTTCGTGTGTTCCCCTTGCGCCTGTGGGCCTGGATGGTCGTGGCCTGCGTTTGTCTGGCGACGATGTCAAAGGCGGAATCGCCCTGTTCAACCTGCGGCGACGGTTCGCCGAATTTCCCCGAGGCGGCTTCCTTCCTCCAAGAAAAGGGATTCCCTCCCGAGAAATTCACGGTGCTGTTCACGTGGAACGAAACGGCTCGGACCGGCGCCCGACAGCTCGTCGCTGGGTATCATGTACAACCCACGGACGGTTCGCCCGTCTTCGACTTGTACGGGGATGGAGCCAATCTCCTCGACGATACGCAGTTGCGCGCCTTGGGCATTTCCAAGAAGAAATGGGACATGAAGCCCGTCGCCGTGGCCCCGGAATGGCATGCGGCGCCCGTTGTGTCCCCGGCCGCGCCCGTCGCGCCTCTGGGCATCGCCAAAGGCATTGCTCCGTCGGTGCGTCTCGATTTGCCGCCCATCGACATCGCGGCAGTACTGAAAGAAGACGCAGCGGCGGCGAAGGGGCCGCTCAAAGGAGCCAAACGGATCGGCGTTTTTCAAACCTTGGCGAATCCCATCCGCGTAAGCCAGGAGGATGCCTCCCTCGGCGCATGGGAAACCTTGCCGGATGGCGGCCGGATGTGGTCGGTCGTCCTGTTTTCCCCCAATGCCCGGGGACAACGGGTCCATTTTTCGCGGCTGTCCCTGCCCGAAGGAGCCCGGATCATCGTCTACAACACCGGCATGCAATCCGAGGTCTATGGCCCGTATACGGCCCCTTCGCCCGGCGAATCCGACCTATGGTCCAGCACCTGCTTTTCGGAAGCCGTGACGGTGGAATGCTATGCGCCCCAGACGGCGGACGCCCCGCTCGCCGTGGAGATCGATCGGACCATCCACCTGTACGCCGGTTTCGACGAAGTGCCGATGGCCAAAGCGGCGGGAACCTGCAACCTGGATGTGACCTGCCACCCCGAATGGGCCATGGCGGCCAAGGGCGTCGGGGGGCTTGGCACCGTGGGCGCCACCGGATACCTCTGGTGCACCGGATCGCTGATAGCCGACACGGACCCTTCCACGAGCATCCCCTATTTTCTGACCGCCAACCACTGCGTTCCGGGCCAGTCGGCGGCCTCAACGACCGAGGTGTACTGGCTCTATCAATCCAGCGCCTGTGGCGGCCCGCCGCCCTCCGTGTACAGCGTCCCCCGGACTACCGGCGGAGCCGATTACCTCGCGGGGGCCCCTTTGAGTTCCGGAAGCGATTTCACCTTGCTCCGTCTCCGAAACACGCCCCCTTCCGGAACGTCCTTCCTCGGTTGGTCCGCGCTGTCCCAGCCCATAGGAACGCAAGTCACCACCATTCATCATCCTCGCGGCGACTACAAGCGCATCTCCTTCGGCTCCATCACCGGGAACTACTCCGGCTCTTCCACCGTAAACGTGGTTTGGTCCGCGGGAACGACGGAACAAGGCTCTTCCGGATGCCCCCTTCTCGCGAACGACGGCCAGCACATCATTGGCCAACTCTGGGGCGGCGGCGCCTCGTGTTCCACCCCGTTTTCTCCAGACGAATTCGGCAAATTCTCCTCGACCTATCCCGTCATCACGGCGTGGCTGGCGGCGTATGCCGGCCTTGCCGATGTCGACAAATCCGGCTTTGTCGATGCAGCCGACGTCCAAATCGTCATTAACGCCGCGTTGGGGCTGGCGCTGCCGCCCGCGTATGACCCCGATCTGGATCGATCCGGGCGCGTGGATATCGTGGACGTGCAACTCGTCATTTACGCCGCGCTGGGCATCGCTCATATCTAGTGTGGCGAGTTACCAATTCGTTGAATAACTTGGTTGGGTATCGAGACCGGTCCACGTATGGGACCAACGTCTCGCGGGCTTGTGGTGTCCCGGTAGGGACAATTGAATGTAGCCCAGCGATGTATCGCTGGGAACAGCG
>ERZ795049.2526-NODE-2526-length-21175-cov-17.954782_pt1 | contig 21175 bp, 20 predicted proteins | sample MGYA00375133_ERZ795049 | MGnify/ENA primary metagenome ERZ795049 (study PRJEB30178, sample SAMN05720147) | activated sludge metagenome | isolation source: anaerobic digester from wastewater treatment plant | place: Japan | collected 2015-04-20 ...
TTGTTGAAGTAACTCATGGTATCTATATAATCGCTGTGCATGGAAATATCGGGAACATATTTTTTATTATATTGCTCCATATTGATTACTTCCTCTTCCAAAAGATCGGGATTGTCCACATCTTTCTTAGTATCTTCCATGCATGCAAAAAGTTCATATTCGTCAAAATACTTCATTATCCAGTGAGTACCGTCTTCTCTTTCGTAATAGAACGTAACATCATCCAGCATCTTTGTCGGTTTGTAGCGGTATCGCCAGTAGGAAGGGCGTACATAGTCAAAATCCATCGCTTCATTCCAGTCAAAAGCATCCTGCCTGGATTTTTCTACAAATTCCTTGTGAGCTTGTTCTCCGCGGAATCTTGCAAGGCTTTCCCTGTATTGCTGAATACCGCCGCCTACATACATGGTTCTTCCCATTACCTGTGACGCGACTCTTGACGAAACGGAACCGCAATAGATAGGTACATGATCGCTTTTTTCCTTAGAAAATGCCGCCATTACTCTTTCATACGAATTCATAATGCTTTATATATACAGTCAGTGACTTTTCCTCCCTCTCTTTTTTTTAAATAAATGACACCGATACGGATTTATTATATTCGTCACAACGGTCGTTTAAGATTATTCAGTTCTTGCTGTGTATATATTCCCAATCATTACCGGTCTTCACATATGTACCGGCTCCGTAAAGTTGATACTGTTCGTAAAAGGAAATGCCGTCTACGGAATTGGGCTTAATTTCTACACCGGCACCTATTGTAATAGTGCGCAGTTTGCCGTTTCCCAGAAATACATTCTCTCCGAGATATATAAGATTGGCGGGCAAGGTTATGGTTTTCATATCGGTACTCTCCGCAAAAGCATAATCTTGTATATATATCACCGTATCCGGCATATGAACCGTGTAAAGCGGGCTTTTGTAAAAAGCCTTCTCCCCGATTATCCTTGTTCCGTGTGCTATATAGTATTCCGTTCTCATAAAAGAAACGGGGAAATACACTATTTCCGACATACCGTCCTTGAACAGCACACCGTTAAATGACTTATATACTTTGTTGCCCTGATCCACCTCTACTTTCGCAAATTCCGGACAGCCGGTAAAAGCCGTCGGACTTATATATGTAACCGATTTGGGAATAAATATCTCTCTCAATGCGGAACAATTATAGAAGGCTTCATCTTTGATTTCTACAATGCCGTCATCCAATTTAACGGTTATCATAGAGGAGTTATCGCGAAAAGCCCTGCTTCCTATTGCGGTTACCGCTTTGTTATCTACCGATGCGGGTATAACAGGGTGTTTGGCATTTGTCTTACAGGAAATAATTGTTTCTCCCGATACGATATACTCAACTTTTGTTTCGTAAGTAATAATCACATACATCAGTACGGCTGCGCACAGTATAAGCACTACAAGAGATATCGGTTTGAGATACTTCATTTAAAAACCCTTTCTACCGTTAGATTATAACATAATCGGACATAAAAAAAGGGACTGTTAAAAATTTCTTAACAGTTCCTTTAAAACCGGATTAACTAATGTTTATTCCTCTTCCTTATCGGACACAAGAGCAGGCTCGGCAACATCCGTTGTTTCAGCTTCCTCTTCTTCCGTATATACTTTAGGTATCGTTACGGTAACAACAACGCTGTCCAAAGGCGTAATCAGCTCTATTTTTTCGTTCTTTGCTATATCAAGTTCCTCCACAGTCAACACATCGCCGGGCTTCATATGTGAAACATCCACTTCCACACGGTCTACAAGATCCGCGGGAAGAGCACTGAATGCTATTTCATCCAACATATGAATAAGTACACCTTCTCGCACTTTTTCTCTTCCGTTAATTATGACTCTGGCCACACTCCTTATAACCTCTCCCGCCACCAAAGCCTGAAAACTTAAATGCTCCAGCTTATATGCACCGGGTGTGTATGTGGCTTCTTTCAGTACCGCCAAATGCTTTTCTTTACCTATTACTATTTCCACTTTCGAACCGATGAAATTGTATTGCAGAAATCTCTCGGCTTCATGTACGGGTAGTTGTAAGCAAACCGATTCCTCCAGATGCTTTCCGTAAAGCACCGCCGGTATTATGCCTCTATTTCTAAGTTGTCTTCCTTTTGCACTCTTATCACGTTTTTCCAAGTTTAATGTAACCACGATATCTCCTTTCAAGGTCAGTTATCATTCCTGCCGAATATTCAGCCTAAAAGATATTTTACCATGATTTTACAGGCAAGGCAAATATAAATGAAAAGATAGAAATCCGGAATTTAAGGAATTTAAGATATTTCAATGTCGTTCCGTATATTTAAGAAAACATCTCGGTATTTCACTTATCACGAGTTAAGTGTATCTGTGCTGCGTGTACATGTTGAGCGGAAGCGGTAAAGAATTCATGTAATGTTTTCAATTTGTTCACAGTTTATTAATATCTTCTATCTATATTATAATTGTTATATCATCATTAATACTTACTTCGAGGTAGACATGAAAACAAATACTTTATGCAAATTAGTTCTTTTACTGATAACATTATCCATTCTTTTATGTTCCTGTGAGAGTGCAACTCCCACCGTATCCCGTGTTCCCTCTCCCCAAGCGGAACAATCCGAACAACCTGTTAATACGGAAGTTATACCTTCACCGACCGATACTCCAACTCCAACACCTACTCCTACTTCCACACCGTTGCCCGCAAAGCCTACAGCATATACCGACGGTAAGTATTTCACCGTGGATGAACTGAACGGAGTTATATTGGACTACAATACGGAAGGCGGAGTATATGTTAATATTCCCGAAACCATAAACGGTGTAAAGATTAGAGGCATAGGTTGGCAGGCCTTTTCTTTTAAACCTCTATACGGAGTCATATTGCCCGATACGGTAACATATATCAGTGATCAGGCATTTTCCAATACCGGTTTAGTTGAGGTGCATTTGGGTAACAATGTTGAACACATAGGTTTCAGGGCTTTCAGTGATAATGTGAAGATAAATATAAAGTATAAAGACGGTGGCCGTGATTGGAATTTCTTATCTAACGGTATAGAACAAATCAAACTGCCCGATAAATTGAAATACATAGGAGATAAAGCTTTTGATAAAAACTCCATTACCTATCTAAAGCTGCCCGAAGGATTGGAATATATAGGTAAAAATGCTTTTGCGAATAATAATCTGTCTTCGGCGGATATACCCGACAGTGTAACTTATATAGGTAAAGATGCTTTCCTGGGACTTGATTTGAATAAGATAAAGACAGGTAAAGGGCATCCGTCACACCTTTCCATAGATGACGATACGATAACGGGAGCTATAGGAAAACCTATGAGTACCCTGGTCATACCGAGTATACCGGGTGTCAACAAAATAAATCCGTTATCCTTCAACGATTATGAAGGAATAACCGAAGTGGATATTAAGCCGGGAATAGAGTATATAGGAAGGTACGCTTTCCGCACTATCAACAGGCTGGACCCGCAAAGATTTGTCACCTTGCCGGACGGTATTAAATATATAAATCAAACTGCATTCTGGCCGGTTGAGAAACACATCTTCAACAATGCTGTTACAACCCAACCGGGTATTCCGGACTTTTCCGATAAATCACCTGCCAATCCCTTGTACAGCTTCCCTCAGAGCAGAACCGAGATTATCCGAACAAACATATCACAAGAAGAAATTTCCACTTTTGATGAAATCTCTCCTTTGGAAGAGTGGGCTCAAAGATATATATGCACAAAGTATAAGGATAAAGATATAACAAGTTGCAACGCATACTGCGATAATAACTTGCGTGATGAGTATTACTTAGATGATGTACTTATGTGTGATGATTACAATCTTATTGCGAATATGTGCACAATAATACTCAGAACAAACGTTGATATCGAAGGTTTGACGAAAAGGGATCTCGATTACTATATATCCGTTCAAATTGTCTATGCGGAAGATAAAGAAACAGGCCGGTTTACACTATGCGGCTTCCTGGATAAAAATGAAGCATTGGAAACAAAGAAAGACTTATACGACTATATAAAAGCGGACGGAAGATTTAAACTTAATGAAAACAAACTCAGCAAGAAGCTTTCACAAATACAGTCGGCAATTCATATGGAAGACTTATCAAAATGTCCCGTTATAGCCGAACTTACCGGGGATGTTGAATATTTTCAAGGCAGTCTCATGGCACATGAGCACTATTTACCGGCAGGTAAAGACTGTGTAATATTCTTTGTTAAAGACCCTGTAAATAAGCTTTTTAAAGTTAATTACAAAACAAATGAAATAATATGGGAAAAAGGCTACGGCTTGATTGATTCGGGAATACTTAAGTACACGGACAGATTTCCCGATGAGGTGAATGGCGTATTTAAGTTTATGTATTACAACGGTGAATATTTTACGGATTTTATAGATACTGACGGTAAAGTTATTGTTGAAGATGCAAAAGATTATAGGGTGGATTATATATCCGGTACCGATTGGAAGGTTATAAGCGATAACGGAAAGATAACTCTTGAGGATAGAAAAACCGGAAAATACTATATGATTCTTGATCATGTCGGATTTTCAGGTATGAATTTTACTTCAAGCAGATTTGTAAAAGCAATCAGTAAGAATAAGATTGTTATAGAATCCACATTTCCGGGAGAAGGAGCATATCATAATTGGTATTTCTCATACGATATCGATACAGGTCGTCTAACCCATATGACAGTATATGACGACCTGCTTATATCCAACAAAGATGATAAATATGTAAGCAAAATAATCGGCACTTACGAGTATTACAACAAAGAAATATTATACATACTAAACCCTGATGACAACACCTCTATAGATATACGTAATTGGACGGATCCCTTTGTATGTATCAATGCTTATGCGTTATCAAAGGACGGTAAATACCTTGCTCTTCTAACTGCAGACAGCCTTATAAAAGACGAGTATGTTATAACCTATGATAATACCGGCATAATAATAATAGACCTTGAACAGAAAAAGGTATTGGTGCAGGATGAACTAATATTAAGTTACGGAAGTTTATCTTTTCTTGACGATAACACATTGGTTGTAAACGATCAAAAAACAATGATATATATTGATGTTCCATCCGTTAAATAGCAAGAAGCAGAGCCATTGTCCTGTTGTAAACATCCTTAACCGCTGTTCCCGATATGCAGTCTATGTCAACAACGGTCTGACCGTTGTTGATTGCTGTTACCGCTGCCGGGTCAAAGGGTATATTGCCCGCAAGAGCTATCCCGTGCTTTTTACAATAATCTTCAATCTTTTCGGTATTACCGATATTTGTATCGTATTTATTAATACATACGGCTATCTCTATTCCGAATATAGCCGCTGTTCCGATAATACGTTCCATATCGCTGATACCGGATATGGAAGGTTCGGCAACAATAAGTACCATGTCCACTCCGCTTAGAGAAGCAATTACCGGACAGCCTATGCCGGGTGAGCCGTCAATAATTGCAAAATCCGTATTCACTTCTACCGACTTCATTTGTTTTTTCACTTCCGTGACAAGTAACCCCGAGTTGCCGCTGCCCATTTTGAGCTGTGCGGTGGAAAAAACTTTTTCATTATCGGAGTAAAGGGTTAATTCACCGTCCACAGAAGGAATCATCGTTATGGCTTGGGCGGGACAAACCAGTTCACATACACCGCAACCCTCACAAGCAAAAGGCTTCATCTTGTATTCTCCGTTCGACAACAGGATAGCATCAAAACGACAATGCTCTTTACACTGACCGCATGAGATACACTGTTCGGGATTTATCTCGGCTTTGGGTAATCCGTAATAGTCCTTTATTTGAGGTTGCGTTTTCCATTTTGTTACCAGATGCAAATTGGGGGCATCCACATCGCAGTCGGCACATGCTTTGGCATCCGCCAACTTTATAAACGCACTTGCTATGGTGGTCTTTCCTGTACCGCCTTTACCGCTTAATATCAGTAACTGTCGCATGTTTAACCTCCCCTACCACCCTATCAAGCAATGAAGAAAACATATCTTTATACTTCTTTTCTTCATAAGCAACTATCTTTGCATCGGAGTTTAATGCTCCGAGATCGGTATCAAACGGAATCTTTCCCAAGATTTTAATATTATTCTCTATACAGAACCGCTCTGCCGGATTTTCTCCTTCTAAGCATTTATTAAGTACCGCTCCGAACGGCTTTTTGAATAATTTGACCAATTGATATACCAATTCCAGGTTATGTACACCGAACAAGGTAGGCTCGGCTACCAGAATACAGTAATCCACATCCTTGATACTTTCCATTACAACGCAGGAGGCTCCGGGAGGACAGTCAATAACGGTCAGTTTATTTGCTGCAAAATTCTTTTCCTCCAGCAGTTGATTTATAATGGGAACTCCCGAAGCTACACCGACATTCAATATCCCGGAATATACCGATACGTGTTCGGAAGTTCCTTTCCGAATACTGCCTATAACTTTATCTGTCTCGGTTAATGCTTTTTGGGGACAAACCAACATACAACCGCCGCAAAAATGGCAGATATCATCAAAAATAATCAGATTATCCGCGGTATGCGCCAATGCATTGAACTTGCAGAAGTTAACGCATTTACGGCATCCGTTGCATAATGTTTCATCAACTTTCGGAACCTTTACCGTTACATCTTCTTCTTTAATTCCTTCGGGCGCAAAAAACAGATGGCCGTTCGGTTCCTCCACATCACAGTCTATATATGTTGCACTCTTTGCAACCGCCGCTAAGTTGACCGACACCAATGTTTTTCCTGTACCGCCCTTACCGCTCAGTACGGCAATTCTCATATTTTTATCCTCAGCGTCCGTGAAATCCTGCATGAATTTCATCTAATAACGAAAGTTTGCCCGCAACAAAAGCATCAATGTTATCCTTTGCCGAACCCGCAACCGTTTTATAAATCAAAATATCGGCCGATTGTATGACATGAGCTGCGTTTTGTCCGCAACGCGGAGCCAATACAACTTTTACTTTGTTATCTATTATTGTCTGTGCAGCCTTAATTCCCGCACCTCCCATGCTGGTTGCGGCACTGTTTTCTATAAATTTACTATCCTTGGTTTCCGTGTCGTAAATAAGGAAATACGGAGCTCTGCCGAATGATGCATATACATTCGACTCATAACTTTTCTCTGTTACCGGAACTGCTACTTTCATGATAATCCTCCTGTTTTTTTTAATATTCAATAACCTATTCTTCAAAACGTCTGCCGCGTCTGTGTCTGTTACACCTGCGTCCGCAGTCATTTACAAATTCATCACAAAGCAGATATTCACCGCCTTCAATCAGCAGAACTTTACCGTTTACTAAAGATTCAGCCAACTTTTTTCTGGCTTCAACATAAATACCCTGTACGGTACTTCTGGCAACATTCATTTGCTTTGCACACTCTTCCTGCATTAACCCTTCCAAATCTATAAGCCTTATGGTCTCATACTCATCTACAGTCATGTTTACAAAACCGTTTGCTCCGGTAGGTAAATCAAGCGGTCCGAATCGCTTAATCTTCGGTAAGTAACAAACCCTTCTTCTCTTCATAGGTCTGGCCATTAATGATTACCTCCTCTGCCTGCACAAATAGTCTACACCTATAATTATATATTGTTTCCGGCATATGTCAATAACTTGTCTGTTTGTATATAGATTGATATAGAAAATTTAACTGTTCAAAACAGATATCCTTGCAGTTATAAGCTGCTCCAATTCCGATTTCATATTATCCGGAAGATACGAATCCCGACACAAGGAAAGATATGTGTCTTTCAATGACACCACTTGATTTATTATCTTTTCCGCCGATTTTATAGGTATTTGCGAATTCTCTGCAAATGTGAGGAAGTCTTTCCTTCTTATATTCCGTTTCTTCCCGTTAAGAGTAAGTGCAAATTGATCTTCATCTTCAGGAAGAATAATATTAACCGGCAACAAGTCATATGCCGAAGAGAGAACATATTGTCGACTACCGGGTGCAGTCTCTATTAATGAAAAATTTTTCAAATGCATATCGCTATTACCTACCGCATAGGAAAACACTATCCTGAAGAAAAGCTCTGACAGATCCAATCCGCTGTTAATCGAATATCTTGATATTATCTTGGCACATTGCTCATATGATCCGTGATATTTGTCCGCCGTTAATCGTCCGCTTAACTGACAGAAGTCTTCCATTGCAAGCATATGTGTTTTAAGACTTCTCTTACTTATCAGAATACGGTCAACACGTCTTGTAATAAATGCATAACTGTTATCTTCCATCATTAATAATGCAAAGGGAACGGTTTTAATACCTGTCTCAAATGCCATGCGCATAACCAGGTATTCCGCCTCCGGTAAAGAAGAATATTCAGACACCTGAGGTTTTAAAATATATCCTGTCGGATAGTTCACCAAAGTCAACCTTAGATTGTTATCATTAGTCAATTGAAGAGATATTTTCTTCTGAACTCCGGCAACGGAAATCCCTTTTTTTACATTTTCATTTACATACCGCTCCAATATTTCGTCAGATAAATCCATACTCGGAAATTTTTTTGTAAAAAAGAATTTTTTCACACAGGCATCATGCCAGAATGAAGCATTATTCTTTTCAACTAAAGGTTTTCCGCAACATAAACAATTCATTTTTTCACCTGTCTGATGCTCACATCACCAATACAATCCTGACAAGCCACCATGAGTATACCGAACCGATCCTGTTTATTTATTTTCCAATTGCGGGATACAACTTCTAAAAACCATCCTTCGGGTATAAGCCCGTCAAAAAAGGACAAGAGTGTTTTAGATTGATATGCTTCTTCCCGCTTCGGTAAAGTCAGGCTTACAAAAGCAGCTTTTGGATTGTTCAGATACTCTTTATCGTATTGAAACAGGTATCCCGTATCGGTTTCTTTCAATACACCGGCATATATATCCTGCACATACACAAAAACTGTTCTGTAGGAATCTTGCATCATTCATCCTTTCTTCCGGGAACCGCTTTCATACCGAACATTCCGAGAGCCTGATTTACCTTATCCAGTCTGACTGTCTCTTTTCCCTGCTCCAGCTCGCGTATAAAACGAAGTCCCAGTCCGGAACGTATAGCAAAATCCACCTGCGTCAAGCCTGCTTCTTTTCTCTTCCGTTTTATATACTTTCCAATAGTATCCATAACCACATATTACACCCGATAGGGTAATATGTCAACACTTTTGCTAATAATTATACCTATATGGGTATAATATATATTATTTTCACATATTTATACCTTTTAGGGTATATTTTCCTATTACTTTTCCGACAGTTCACGTCCCTTTTGTGTTGTTATATATTGCTGATTCTTACTTGTCGGTTTGTCCGGAATTGTCATTCTCAATAAGCCTTCTTCAAGTAACGGGTTGATATATGTTCTTCTGAAATAGGTTCTATGAGACATTCCGAACCATTTCATTATGCTTTCCAGCGTCCGTTCAACCGTACAAAAAGCAAGTATGTCTTTTACTTTAATACCTTGGTCACTGACTTGGTCACTATCTTGGTCATTTTGCTTACTTCCGATATCATATTTGACTCCTAATTCGGAAAAACCGTAAGGAGCGGTAAAATGAATCATTATGTCACCGGGATGTACCTTAAATTGCGGCATAGGTACATTTTCCACTTTGCAGGCATTAAAAATTTTTTCAATACCGCGCCCCCAGCTTTCAATGTGACCGGCAAGATAAAAAACATTGGCAACATCGGGATTGAAAGGAATGGAATTGTGTTTACCCAATAAGTCATCAAGTGTCCAATGCTCAGGGAGCCTGCCGACATTACCTATGTAAAGCTGATCGCTATACACACTAATCTGTATGGGAATCTTACTGCTATAATCTTTGTGGCATATAGCGTTCAGTATTGCTTCTCTCAAGGCTTCATCCGGAACAAAATAGCGTTCTATTCTCTGAATACCTTCGTATGTAATTCTCGCTTTCATATACTTAAGGTGCACAACTTCCATAACACGATCTATCTGATTAATCAAAGGTCCATGGATTTCATCCTGATACTCCAAATCTGCGTGATTGCGAAAGAAACCTATCTTCACATATGCACCCTGTTGCCATCTTTGAGGATTCTCGGAAAATAAAAGCATTGCCGCATTGGTCAGATAACCGTTTTTAATCAATCCCATCCGACTGAAAAGAACATCATTCGGCTCATCTAAGTACTCAGCAGGAATCCTGCCTTTTTTTGCTGCCAATTTTTTAAAATGGTCAACTGCTTTATCATTGATGTCTTCCATTTTAAAACCGGGTATAGGTAAACTGTCCCAATTTACACCTCTTTTACTTAAAATATAGCTTTCAAGTGCACTCCCGCTTAAGCGTTGATTAGTAGCACCGCTACGGACATAATAACTGCCGTTACAGGAAATCGGAACAGGATAGGAAGGTACTATAATTTCAATCAAGTCTTTCCCGCCTTCCTGAACAAGCTTAATCTCAACAATAATTCCCAAGGCATCACGAATTTTATTCGGTAGATCGGTCATCAATTTCTTCGCATTAATCACACCTACAGCTTCTCCTGCATCGCTTCTACCCAATACAATAATTCCGCCGGTACTATTAGCAAAACCGCAAATCCAAGCCAAATATTCATCTTTCCAACGTTCTTTCCATTCCGTTGTTTGTGATTCCTGCAAGGTCGTGTACTCCTTCATTTATTTAGTAACTAAACATATTTTACCATCTGTATGCAAGCAATTCTATTAAAAACAACATATTTTAACCGTATCTGAACTATGTTACATATTTTAGAATATATCGCAAATATGTTGCACAATTCTAAAGTCCCGCGAATTTGCAAAGGAGATTTTTGCGTAACCCGTTGTCGGATATTTTTAAATGTAAAAACTTTTCTGTAATTCGTAATATCATGTACATCAACTAAATCATCTAAGCATATTAAATTCCTTCCGTTATTACGGTAAATTCCTATTATATTGTTTTTTTATGATATGATTAAGTATATAACATGCTACCGTTTTGGAGCCTTTTGAAAATGTTGGGTACAGCGTGTACTCAAGGACGAGGAGAATAAAATGAGTTCTAATAATGAAGACAGAATAAACAATGTTTCGGAAACGGAACAGGATGATATCCGAAGTAACGGGCCCAATCAAATAAATTCAAATGATTCAAATAACAGATACAGCGGCAACACCGGAAGGGATGGCGGTCCTGCTTCCAACGTGCCCAGAGGTCCGAATATTTTCAATATAATATTGATAATATTTCTTATCACCTTCATAATAAATACACTTTTTGCAGGCAGACTAAGTAAGTCGGTTCAAGTCATTCAATACAGCCAATTCATGGAATTGGTGGAAAGCGGGAACGTCAGCCAGGCTTTATTAAGTGACGAGCAGCTTCAGATAACAATCAGTAATGATGCGGATCTTGCTGAGGTGGAGAAAATAATTTATCCGACCGGACGCACCGAAAAGCAACCGGCTCCGGCATCGGGCACCAACTATATTGCAGTTCGGATGGAAGACCCCGATTTAATACATCGGTTAGCCGATAACGGTGTAGCCTTCAGTCAAGTTATCAGCAACACCAAAGTTTCACCGTTAAGAAGCTTTATCACCATGTGGATTATCCCCACCCTTATTATGTATCTGATTTACTTCTTTGTTATCCGCAATGTTATAAAGAAAATCGGGAAAAAGGCACCCGGTGGCGGCATGGGCGGTATATTCGGAGTAGGGAAAAGTAAAGCAAAAGAATACAATATTGAGAAGAATACGGGAGTCACATTTGATGATGTAGCGGGACAGGACGAGGCCAAAGAAAGTCTGAAAGAAATGGTTGATTTTCTGCATAATCCGGAAAAATATCGTGAAATCGGTGCAAAACAACCCAAAGGAGCTCTTTTGGTGGGACCTCCCGGAACGGGAAAGACACTTCTGGCAAAAGCGGTTGCGGGAGAATCGGGTGTTCCCTTCTACTCCATCTCCGGCAGTGAGTTTGTGGAAATGTTCGTAGGTGTAGGAGCATCCCGTGTACGTGATTTGTTTGAAAATGCCAAGAAGAACACTCCCTGCATCATATTCATTGATGAAATAGATGCCATAGGTAAAAGACGTGACAATCAATTCGGTTCCAACGATGAAAGAGAACAAACCTTAAATCAGCTTCTGGCTGAAATGGACGGTTTCGACAGCGGTAAAGGAATAGTTGTTCTGGCTGCCACAAACCGACCTGAAGTACTGGATAAGGCATTGCTTCGTCCGGGACGTTTTGACAGACGCATTATTGTTGACAAACCCGACCTTATAGGACGTGAAGCTATTCTGAAAGTGCATGCCGCAAAGGTCAAGCTGGATTCCGATGTCAATCTGCGTGAAATAGCACTGGCAACCAGTGGCGCAACCGGTGCGGATCTTGCCAATATGATTAATGAAGGAGCATTACTGGCTGTAAAGGAAGGCAGACAGAAAGTATCCCAGAAAGATTTAATGGAAGCGGTGGAAGTTGTCATTGCAGGTAAAGAGAAGAAAGACCGTGTAATGAATCCCAAGGAACGTGAGATGGTAGCTTATCACGAAGTAGGACATGCTTTGGTCAGCGCCCTTCAGAAAAACAGTCAACCTGTTCAGAAGATTACTATCGTTCCCCGTACTATGGGAAGTCTGGGCTATACAATGAGTATGCCGGAGGAAGAACGCTATCTTATGACCGAGTCGGAGATTCTTGCTCAGATTACCACCCTGCTTGGAGGACGAGCTGCCGAGAATCTTATATTCGGAGAAGTAAGTACCGGTGCATCCAATGACATCGAACGGGCAACCAAACTGGCAAGGGGTATGATTACCCAATACGGTATGAGCGACAAGTTCGGACCTATGGGACTGGAAAGCACACAAAATCAGTATCTGGACGGCCGCAATGTAGCTCATCACTCGGAACAGACCGGTGCATTAATTGATAAAGAGGTCAGCAATATACTTGTTCAATGTCAGCAGAATGCTTTCAATTTACTGCAGGATAACAAAGATGCTTTGGAAAGAATATCAAAATATCTCTTAGAAAAAGAAAACATCACTGGTAAGGAGTTTATGCAGCTGCTTGAAGAAACACGTTCAAAATGAGTGATAAACAAAAAATACAGGAAAAGCTCTAAGTCAAACTTGGAGCTTTTTTGTCAAATGATTTTATTCTTTGAACTGCTGTTTCTTTCTAATTAGGAAAACAGTTGTCAATATAATATATCCTAAGTTTATTCTACACAGTCCATGACCTAAGTGTTATATGTAAACAAATGACTGTGGTGCATTCAATATCCCTAAATCCTGTAAACTCTTTGGATTATCATAGACAGTAATCTCTCCCAGTACATAAGCATATGCAACTGTAGTATCTTTAAAATACTGTCTAAATCTACTTTGAGTAATTCCGGCTTCTTCTTTAGTTATTTCCCATATGTAATCGGGAGTACCGGAAAGAAGTCCTTCAAGTTTAATTTCACCCATAACTTGCTTTACCGGATTTGTAGCATATATTACCAGCTTACCTACTTCTTCTTTCGGCAATCTTCTGCGAAACTCATAGCGTTTAGTGCCTGCAAAGATTTGTTTTACAAATTCCGGCTTTATAGACAGCAGTATTGTTCTATGAGTATAAGTGATATTATTCATCCAACATCAATTTCCCTTTCTTAACTTTTTCTTTTAAGCGTTTAATCTGTTCTTTTTCTATCTGTTGAATGCTTTTTTCCGGAACGGGTAAATCTTCCACATCCAATCCACCATACAAACCCATGTAGCCTGCGTTTTAAAAAATTGCAAATTCTTCGTTTGTAATAACACCCGCAGCATGTGCCGTTTCTGCCAAAAGTTGGTTCCATTGTTTAATATCTCCGCGAACAAAAAGTCTTCTTCTGTCTTCGTCAAGTTGATTAAATTGGTCGGCTAATTCTTGGCGATATGTTTGTATTGCGAAATAAGTCTGACCTAAAGCTATAACTTCTTTTCTTGGATCTCCGTTTTGAACAATTAAGTAACATGCATATCTCGTAAGTTCATAATCCTTAATAGGTCTACTTACAGCACCAGTTTCCACGATTTTGCTGACCTCAGCAAAATCGCTCATTACTTCATGTACAACCTCATCTGATTACTGCTTAATACAGAATACTTCACTGTCCGAAATATTTCACCTTACAATTTCGAAATTAAACATATTTTACCATATACATGTAAGGATTTCTACTAAAAGCAGCATATTCTGACCGTATCTGAACTATGTTATATGTTTTAGGATATATAGCAAATTTGTTGCTATATGTATAAAGAAAGAAAACAGCCATCAATATATAGCTGTTCTCTTAGTTGGTTGCGGAGAAAGGATTTGAACCTTTGACCTCCGGGTTATGAGCCCGACGAGCTTCCGGACTGCTCTACTCCGCGGCATACTGGTACCGAAGACCGGGGTCGAACCGGTACAGTCTATTCGACCGCAGGATTTTAAGTCCTGTGCGTCTGCCTATTCCGCCACTTCGGCATGGCTTTAGAGACTTTTCCTATTATATACATCACTTTGTCTATTGTCAACCGAAATCTATCGCCCGACCGTCATGTCTATCTTCTTAAGATACTCTTTATTCTTAATATTATCCTGTATATAGGTCACTAAAGACTTAACCATCCGGTCGTCATCAATCTCGGAAAAGACTGTGTCTACCACCGACTGAGCGTAGTCAGGTTTGCCCTGTGAAATATATTGATACAGAATTTCGGTCATTCTGGGGGCTATATACCCTATAGTATCCTGACGAACAGGGATGGATTTAAGGATAATAAATGCATAATCGGTTTTTTGTGTCTCCAGGCGTAAATCGGTCTGCTCCAACTTGTAAAACATGTCTTCCATATCGTCCGAGAGGAAAGAAATACACACCGCCGCATATTCCGGACGGGAATAAATTGATTCCAGTTTTCTTGACCATTCCTTAATTGCGTCTTTAACGCCGGGCTCCATGCGTATAAGAAGTTTTATCAATTTATCATGAATCTCATAAGCTTTATCTATGTCATCCTTGTAATACAGAAGTCTTATTGCCAGATCCACAGAATACTCCGCAAGTTTGGGTACCGTATTGCTGTTTATATCCACCGACAAGATGACATCGGCAGCCTTATAGTATTCTTCTCTATAAAGTAATACATATACAATACTTAAGAGATATTCCTGAGCTTTATCATAGTTTCCGGAATCATCTATTTCCACAAGTTTGAACTTATTATGGGCATCGTAATACAATTGGGCAAGATACAACTCCCTTGCTTGATTATAGGCTGTTCTTGATGCCTGTATTCTTTCAACTTCGTTTTTTGCATTCTCCAGATTATACAGCGGCATTTCCAGCAGCGAGAAAAGATTCAGTTTCTTTTCCGCGGTTTTGTATGAGGTCTTGTCCTGTTTGAATGATGTAACTATGTTTTCAATATATTGATAGACATACTCCGATGTATTCATCGCATGTACATAATTCTTTTCAATTTTCTCATACTGTTTGTTGGCTTTTCTGTAATCACCCTGCATTAAAGTGTCAACCATGTTAATCCACGGCCGGTTGTCACAACCTGTCAGTATAAAGGATAATATAAAAAGGCAAATTATAAGCAGGCATACTTTTTTCATAGAAAAAGTATATCCCATATTGCCTTTTCATTCAATATAATGCGTTAAACAGCTCCTTGTAAAACCTCTCTTTTGTAATCGGATATGTATTCTATGAGGCAGCCTGCTATGATTTCATGCCCTTTTTCATTGGGATGAATGCCGTCTCTGCATAACAGTTCCATCAGGTTTTTTGCATCCAGGAATGCCTTCCTTATATCTATAAGCCGGACATTCAACTGTTTGGAAATATGCTCTATGGTAAGAGAATAAAGCTCCTGAAATCTGTATATCTTGAATACATCCTTAAGCCACTTCAGTATGGCTTCTTTTGATGTTCCGTCTTTTGTTATCCAGTCCAGATATCTGACGGGATCTATCGGGTGCAGGTTGGTCAGAACCGGTTCAATACCTTTTTCTCTGAACATGGTAACCATCTGCCTTATTGTCTTATCAAACACTTTAATAGGGGTATTGGGGTCATGGTTAATATCCGGGTTTGATGCTACTTCCTTCCAGTTAAAATCGCAGTCATTACCTCCCAATTCAATAAGTGCAAAATCCGGTTTAATATCACTTTCTTCCAGATTCTTCTTCATTCTTTCCAAAGCCTTGGGTGCGGTCATACCGTATTTGGAATTATTGACATATGTGATATTAAAGTTTTTAGCGGTTTCCGGTATGCAGCTGTTCTGTAGAAAAACATACTTACCGGCATTGTCATCATATACAACGCCTCTCAAAACCGAATCTCCCCATATTGATATATTGGTCATAACAAAATCCTCCCCGTATTACCTTACACTATATATGCGGAAGATGAACTAAATATGACTTTTTAAGCTTATTAAGTTAAATCAATATTAATTAATGTATAAGAAAAATCTATTTCTTAAACAGCTCCAGCAGAAGATTGTTGTTATACAGGACACTTGCCAGTTTACTTTCCTGAATTGTTTCATGAACTACACTCATTACTTCCGCTGTCTGGAAACCGGAAATGAGCAGGAGTATTATATAAACCAACAGTAATCCCGATACTCCTCCGATAACCGCTCCTACTATTGCATCTACCTGCTTGATAACCGGCAGTTCCGATATTTTCTTTACCAATCCTCTGAGAAGTTTGAATATTATCAATAACAGAATAAACAATATGATACCTATGATTATTACTATTATAAGGTCGGTTATGTTAGCAACCAATCCGCCCATAGCTTCCGCTTTTGTGGTGGTTTGGGAAAAATCTATTCTCTCTATAAGCCAAATCTTTATATCATCGGGAAACGGCAAAGAATTGACGGTAGCGATAATCGCTTCTTCCACCGAATCCAGATTGGGTACCAATGCTTCCGCCATATGCTCAATCTTTTCATGTATGTTGTTATAGAAACTGGTTCCCACCAACAAATCTCTGATGGGCTGAGCGAATTTAAAGGAGAGAAAAATACTTAAGATGGTGGTCAGCAATCCGTATGCCGACATGATGATTCCCCTTATTCCTCCCAAAATCATGGAAACAATTATTATTAATATTAAGATATAGTCTGCTACATTCATCATTTATCTCCTTCTACATATATTCTCCCACACTTCATATAAATCATCAATCTACAGCTATCTAATACTTATAAACAATCACATTCCTTGACGTTAATATGGCAATTCTGTGACCGCCTATCGCTATTACCTGTTGTATAAGCGAATCGGTTTCCACTGTATGGAAATCATTTCCCTTAAGTGTAAACATGCTCAAGGTCTGTGCTTTCCAGATTACCGGTTTGTTCTCGGAAACCGAAAATCCCTGAACATCCTCTTGCAATGCTTTTTCCCATGTCAATGAACCGATTGAATCTATCTTAAATATCCTGTCTTCACCGTCTATTATACCATATCCGTATGCATGGTTTTCATATCCTTTTAAATAAACAATCTGTTGATCTTTAAAAACCGAGGTCTTTTCCATTACTTTATCTATCAGCAAAACATCGGTATCATTGGCCATAAGAAATTTTCCGTCTTGCAAACATACCGTTTTGGGCAGGAACCCGTCCAATGTGATACCTGCTATCGGAGTGGGTTTCCCTATTTCAAACACCTCAATATGTGTTTTTGACATATCATCGGGGACACAGGAAACAACCGCAAATTGCTCCTTATCATCAAACATGTCAAGATAAACGGGATATCTCTCGGAATATTGTATATCATTCTTGTATCCGTCGGGTATTATGAGGTTTGTCTGATATGTCGAACAGTATACCGCTCCGAGGTATCCTTGTAAGCCTTCGCAAAGTAAAAACATATATTCATCAAATGCGAATACATATGTTATGGCGGTTTTTGCAGTATATTCATCTACCTTCTTACCTTCACAAAAAACGGTGTACGATGTGGCACCTTTATCATATACCACTACATGCGTATCGGAATAGGCAATCTTTGTGTCTGTATAGGAAAGAAGATAAGAGCGTAAAAACTCTCCGTTGCTTTTGAAAATGGATAAGTTGTTGTCGGTACAGATATATATATACCCGTTTTCCGATGCAACAACACTTCCCGTCACTACGGGAATTGTGTATTGTACGCCGGCATCTTTTGCTACTACATCGGCCTTAAAGAACCTGAGTATCTCCGTTCTGAAAAATATGAAACCGACCGCTACCAATACCGCAAGCAGCACGACAATTATAATCCAGTAAGCTTTTTTCTTTCGTTTTTTAGCCAATTAAAGATATCTCCTATCACTTTTATCAAACATATTCTACCACAATACATATACTGCTACAAACAACATCAGAGCAAATTCGCAACAGTTAACATATTAAACAGCATCTGTGCTATTTCGCTTCTTTGTATCTGTACTTTAGGCTCTACCTTAAGTGCGGAGTCGCTGAGTATATCTTTTTTGTAACAAAAAGCCATTGATTCCATTGCCCAATCCGCCACCGTTACATAGTCTTCAAACTGAGATAAAACATCCCTTATCTCGGCATTGCTCATCTTTGTATCCAGTCCGCATAATGCAGCTGCACGAGCAACCATTGTAGCGGCTTCCTGTCTTGTAATAGTGCCTTCGGGATTGAATTTTCCCTCTCCGACACCGTTTACTATCCCGTACTTGTTGGCTGTTCCTATATAACCCGCATACCACTTATCCGAAGATACATCGCTGAACACTTTGGTATCCTCTTCAACAAGGCCTAACCCGCGGGTTATTATGGTAGCAAACTCCGCTCTGGTCATATCGGCATCGGGTGCAAAGCTCTCCTTGCTTCTCCCGTTTATAATACCCCTCGAAGCAAGCGCCTCTATCGCCGCTATATTGGGACTGAATGTAATATCTTCAAATGTTGTACCGGGTGCGGTTATGGGCATAGGCAACACATCTTTATGCTTCCCCTCGAGACCTTCACCTTTTTTAACGGTAATATCAACAGAGCCTTCTACAGTTATAGCATCACTCATTCTGTAAAGGCTATTTTTACCCTCAATCGCTCTAAGAGCTGCAACCACTCCGTAAAATCCCTGTTCCGAAGCCATCTGATTGCTGCCGGAGCCGGAATATGTATGAAGAAAACTGCCGTCCTCTAACTGATAAGTCTTTAAATTATCCAAAAGAGTAACACCGTTTTTTGCAAAACGTGAATCGTCCAAAGGTATTCCGAGTTCACACAGTGCGACAAGCATTTGCACGCAGCTTTCGGAATTTGTTGTTCCCCAACTGTCAAAACTGCCGCTACCGCCCTGCTTACCGCTCATACATGCTAAAGCCTTTTTTGTCGCTTTAGCCACTTTAGGTTGGTCCTGATATTTTGCAAGAGCCTGAAGTGCCATTCCGGTAATGTCCGGATCGGGAATTTCGTCCTGAGCGGCAGCTATGGAACTTCCTCCGAACAAACTCCAGCCTCCGTCTTTTAGCTGACACTCTAAAATGCGGTCTATATACTTCTGTCTTGTCGCCTGAGTTTTGGCTTCTTTGTTTTCCGGAACTGGATAATCCCTTGTATCCAATGCAATTAAAGCCCATATGGGTCCGTTAAGTCCCTGCCATACAGTTTTATCGTAATCACCTAAAGCATAAGTAAGGTCATAGCCTGCAACATCACGGGCATCTTTACCGATTGAAGAAAGAGCTACAATAATACGGCTGTATTCCGTATATTTCTTTTCATGCAACACTCCCTTACAAGCCTTTACATAGTTTTCCACGGTAGCATAATAGTTCTCGTAATATCCGTCCGGTACCTCATAACCGCTGCGTGCTAACCCTATTATCGCCCACTCTCCCCCGATAGACCCTACCTGCGGATTCTTTACCGTATTTACCATATATTCAGCTGCTGCGGAAACCGACTTTTCCAACTCATCTTTTGAAAGAGCCGTTATGGGAGTTGCAAACCCCATAACAAGAGAAAGCACTATAAGCAATAAAACTGTTCTTCTCAATACTGTTTTCACAAATAACCTCCTGCACTGCTACTAAATAGCAGGGTATTTGAAACCGTACACCCGCCACCTGAATAATCGGGCGACGGGTGTACTATTACTTTACATCATTAGTACAGTTACTCATTTTAAATCATTAGTATAACTGTCTACTTAACTATGTTTTTCATAAAACGTGTAAGCATTACAGCAGCTTCGGCACGTGTTGTGTTGCCTGCGGGCACTATTCCGGTACGTGTACGTCCGTTTATGAGTTTTTCTCCGTTTGCCCACTTAAGCGCACCCAATGCCCATTCGCTTATCTCTTTTTTGTCACCGAATACGGTAAGGTCTCCGGTTTTGGATACATCATAATTCTTGTACTGTGCATACCTGTAAAGAATGGTTGCCATCTGCTCTCTTGTGATGCTGTCATTCGGAGCAAATATACCCTCTCCGTAACCGTTTACTATGCCGTTACTTGCAGCCCAGCATATTGCATCTGAATACCACATACCTTTTTTAACGTCGGTAAAGATGTTCTTACTATCTGCTTTAGGCTCTTTCTCCAAACGATAAAGCATTGTTACAAGCATTGCTCTACTTAATGTCTCTCTGGGTTCAAATGTGGTTTCACTTGTTCCTCTCATTATTCCCTTAGCATAGACATACTTAATCTCTTTTACAGCCCAGTGTTTATTCAGGTCGGTAAATGCCAGTACCACATCATCTAAGAGTACTACAAAAGTACTTAAGTGAGTTACACTGATACGTACATAGAGTCTACCGTCAATCTTTATACACTCACCTTTTATGGTTTCCGTGGAACCGTTCTTTGATATATGTACTACACTGTAGGTTTCACCTGCTTCAAACTCGTTACTTACAGGAATGTCTATTGTAATGCTCTTTCCTCCGAAGCTTGATATCTCTTTACCGTCGGAAGATATACTTACCGAAACCACTATACCGCTTGATGTATCTATACTATCATCCGTAACATCCGCTGCACTCTTTTTAGCAATACTTACCTCAATATCCGAGCCTT
>ERZ795049.2527-NODE-2527-length-21167-cov-5.503410_pt1 | contig 21167 bp, 16 predicted proteins | sample MGYA00375133_ERZ795049 | MGnify/ENA primary metagenome ERZ795049 (study PRJEB30178, sample SAMN05720147) | activated sludge metagenome | isolation source: anaerobic digester from wastewater treatment plant | place: Japan | collected 2015-04-20 ...
GGACAAGATTTGTTTGGTGAAAACACACTGTCTTTTACAAAGCAGGTGCCGATTTCGATTGAGTCAGGCAGAATGTTTGAGGGCATCTTCGAGTTTCGGTTGCCCATGCTTCCCAACGGGCAATATGTCGCAATGGCTTCCGTTGCTGACGGTGATCTTTACAACAATATCCAGCACCATTGGCTGCACGACGCGCTCATTATCAATGTTTCTTCCAGCAAGGTCAGATTCGGTCTGATGGGAATACCGTTTGAACGCATTGAAATGGGGGTGATTGATGACAGGTAGAACGTTCCATCAGTTGTATGCAGAGCATAAAGGGAAAGTTTCCGACAAGTGGTCCCTGTATCTGACGGAATATGACCGCCTGCTTGATCCATACCGCGAAGAACCGGTGAACTTGCTGGAAATCGGCATCCAGAATGGCGGTTCGCTGGAGATCTGGTCAAAGTACTTTAAAAATTATCAAACTTTGATCGGTTGTGACATCAATCCTGACTGTGCGAACCTTTGTTATGAAGATCCGCGCATCAGCGTTGTTGTCGGCGATGCCGGCGCACCTGAAACCCGTGACCGGATAGCCGGACGTGTGCCCCTTTTTGATATCATCATTGATGATGGCTCGCACCGGTCGGGCGACATTATCAGGGTATTTTCTCTGTATTTTCCACTTTTAGCGGCAGGAGGAACCTTTATTGTCGAAGATATTCACTGCAGCTACTGGGAAGGATTTCAAGGTGGTTTATTTTATCCCTACTCTGCGATCACATTCTTCAAGCGCCTCGCTGACATCATTAACTACGAGCACTGGAATATTTCCAGGGCGCGAAATGATATTCTCCAAGGTATTTTTACAAAATATGATTGTTATGTCGATGAAGAAACACTGTCCGGGGTTCATTCAGTGGAATTTATTAATTCGATGTGCGTAATTCGTAAAGCGAAAGTTGATGACAATAGACTAGGATCCCGAATGATTGTTGGCGATGCCGAGCCTGTGACTCCAGGAGTAAAGGCAAAAATAGGCAAACCAGATCCCGTTTATGACCAGTCCCTAAATCCGTGGACCGTAAGGAGCATACCACCGGACGAGATGATTCAACAGACGGAACAGGCGCTAGCTCACATGCAAATCGAGCTGACTTCTACAAAGAAACAGATTGCACAAATCACATCAAGCTATTCCTGGAAAATGACACGCCCACTGCGAGAAGCAGGTCGTTGGTTTGCTAAACGAATTAATGACATTAAAAAATAAACAATTAAAGCATCATGGAAAAGGCTGATATAACAATCATCGGAGCGGGCGTCATTGGCCTGGCCATAGCCGCGCAAGTGGCGAGGCCGGACCTGAACGTCTTTATCCTCGAAAAAAATGTTTCGCATGGAGGTGGAATCAGCTCCCGCAATAGTGAGGTCATTCATGCAGGAATTTATTATCCGGAAGGATCGCTGAAGGCCGGGCTTTGCGTTGAAGGCAGGCATTTACTGTACGAAATTGCCTCACAAAACGGCATTCCCCATCAAAAGATCGGCAAATTGATCGTGGCGGTAAGCCCCGAAGAAATGGCTGAGATTGAAAAGTTGGAGGCAACCGGTCGTCAAAACGATGTGACATCTCTTTCTCTGCTCAGCAGGCAACAAGTCGCGCAGATGGAACCTCATGTGAAGGCTCATGTCGCACTGTACTCACCCGAAACCGGCATCATCAGTTCTCATCATATGATGGGATTTTTTCTGACGTATGCACAGAAAAACGGGGCCAGACTGGTATGCCGTACATCAGTAACGGGTATCGAAAGAGAATCAGGCAACTGGCGGATCTTTGCCAAAGATGATGCAGGCGCTGACTTTGATTTTCTTTCCTCAATCGTTATCAACGCAGCCGGACTGTCCTCCGATATGATTGCCAACATGACGGGAGGTGCATATCACCTTCATTACTGCAAAGGCGATTACTGCGCTGTTTCCGGAGTCAAAACGGGGTTGGTGGGCAGACTGATTTATCCGGCTCCGGCAAAAAACCATGTTGGACTGGGGGTGCATCTGACGGTAGACTTGAATGGACAAATGAAGCTGGGACCTGATGCAACTTATATTGAACGTGTGGAAGATTACCGGGTGGCACCTGAAAAAGCCATATGTTTTTATGAGCATGCCCGAAAATATCTGCCATTTCTGAAACCGGAAAATATTCATCCCGACATGGCAGGCATTCGCCCGAAACTTCAGGGCCCGGGTGATCCCGTTGCCGATTTTATGATCCGTCAGGATGCTCCCGGATTTGTCAATCTTGTCGGCATCGAATCACCGGGGCTGACCGCATCGCCCGCCATTGCCCGTTTTGTCAAGAGGATGTTATTTTAGCAATGCTGTATAAAGGTGTTTCAAGACAGTGGTTTTGGTAATATGAACACAAAAAGCTTAATTCCTTCAGCATTCTTTACGCCGATTTCTCTTCAGTTCCCCGGTGGCTGGGTTGGACACCTGCCGTTTGCGGCCTGGGTCATCCGGGATCGGGTTCCAAAGGTATTTGCTGAGCTTGGCACGCATAGCGGGAATTCCTATTTTTCGTTTTGCCAGTCGGTGCTGGAGGGGGGAATTGCAACAAAATGTTACGCTGTGGATACATGGCAGGGCGATGCACATGCAGGTCAGTATGATGAAGAAATATTCACCAGGGTAGATGCCCATAATCAGAAACACTATGCCGGATTCTCGACTTTGATGCGCATGCTATTTGATGATGCAGTGGCCTGTTTTGCGGATCAATCCGTGGATCTCCTGCACGTCGATGGTTTACATACCTATGAAGCCGTGCGCCATGATTTTGAGACCTGGCTCCCGAAGCTGGCGCCGGGCGCCCTTGTATTATTTCACGATACGCAGGTTCGGGAATCCGATTTTGGTGTATGGCAACTCTGGAATGAACTGCAGGAGCAATATCCGTCCAGCCTTGAATTTACTCACTCAAACGGACTTGGCGTGCTGCAGCTTAACAATGCGCCAGATGAAAAGAAATGCGCATGGCTTCAGTTAAGCACAGATGAAAAGCAGATATTCAAACAATATTTTGCTGCGCTCGGTGGCCGTCTGATGGAGCGCTATGAACATGAGGAGCTGAAAAAAATTCTGGCCCAACGGGAGCAGATATTATTGGAGCGTGAAAGACAGATCAATGAAAATAACCGACGGATTGCTGATCGTGAAAAGCAGCTTGCTGTTTATCTCAGGCGGATCGGTGAATATCAATGGGAAATTGATTCCATTTACCAATCGACGAGTTGGATGATCACCCGGCCGTTGCGTTCGATTGGAGACCGGTTAAAAAGAGGACGGGAACCTTTTAGTGCTCAAACGGGTCAGGTTCCGGTGTCTGGCCTGCAGCATGACCTGTATCGGATTGGCAAAAAATTTTATCACGTGATTCCGCCGCGCTATCGAAACAGGATTCTTCGATGGTCATACCATAATGTTCCGTTGATTTTCAGGGGAATGCCGCATTATGAAAACTGGAAAAACAACATAGAGAGTTCTCCTTTTGGCTCTAATTGTTTTGGGCGGTTGACAGAGCTGAATCTTGTGCCGCCGGCGAAAGAGGCCAGAGGGCGTGTTGCTGTTCACCTCCATATTTTCTATCCTGATTTAATTTCGGAATTTGCCGAGCGTCTGAAAAATATGCCGTTTCCTTATGATTTGTTTGTTTCCGTGTCCGGTCGGGAGGCGGCCGAAATTGCAGGGCAACAGTTTGACGGGTTACCCCATTGCGGGGCGGTAAATATCAAGATTGTCGGAAACCGGGGACGCGACATCGCACCGCTTTTCTGCACTTTCGGAGCAGTCCTGGCTGGCTATGATTATATCGCCCATTTGCACGGGAAAAAATCGCTTTACAATAAAGGCGCAACAGATGGATGGCGAGAATATCTCTGCAATGCCCTGCTCGGGAGTAAAGACCGTGTGCGCCGGATTTTCACGTTGATGCAGGGTGAAAATCCACGGGGAATTGTCTATCCGCAAAACTTTATCGATCTTCCCTACATGGCAAACACCTGGCTGGCCAACCGCCGGCTTGCTGAAATCTGGTGTCCGAGACTGGGTATTACAAGGATTCCCCGCGGTTATTTTGATGTTGCCTCAGGATCCATGTTTTGGGCGCGTGGTGATGCACTGGCTCCTCTCTTTCAGGCGGGTATCACTCAAGACGATTTTCCGGAAGAATCAGGACAGACAGACGGGACATTGGCGCACTGTATTGAACGTTTGTTTGTGCTCAGTTCATTGAAGCAGGGAATGCCTCCGGGCATCCTTCAGGACGAAGAAAATCCGGGCTGGTCGGCATGGCGGCTGGACCGATACATGAGTCGTTCTTATGAATCTGTGCTGCGGCAGATTCGTTACGCTGACAGCAAATTGATTGGTTTTGACATCTTTGACACGCTTTTGAGCCGTCCCCTGCTGGATCCGGAATCAATTAAAAAGATTGTGGCCAGGCGCGCAGCGGGTGATGCCGGGCGTCTTTATCTTGAATATCGGGCCGCGGCAGAACGGGATGCGAGAGCGTCAAAAGGCAGGGATGTCAGCCTGGAGGAAATCTATGCCCGCCTCGGAGAATGGACCGGTCTGGACGCGGAAAATCTGTCGAAAATTAGACGTGAGGAGGAACTTGCCGAGAAGGAGAGCCTTGTGCCGCGGAAAGAAGTAGTGCAGTTGTACCTGGATACTCTGGCTGCCGGGAAAAAAGTTGCGCTGATTACAGACATGTTTTTGCCGCGGTCTGTCATAGAAAAGATTCTTCATGAACAAGGCATTGAAGGATGGAACGGCTTATTTCTCTCCAATGAAATTGGGGTTCGTAAAGACTCGGACGGCGCGTTGTATAAACATGTTCTGGATCATTACGGGATTGAACCCGGCCAACTGATGATGATCGGAGACAATGAACGTTCAGATATGCAGATTCCCGCCGATATGGGTGCGTCGTTTATTCACGTGATGAGACCCGTGGAAGTGGCGCGCAGCCTTCCCAGATTCTCGGAACTGATTACTGATCATGAGGGACGCGGAAATATTGATGAAGAACTTACTCTCGGGCTGGTCGTGCGCAGGAATTTTGATCCTGTCGGATTCCCCGGGTACGATCCCGCATCCCTGGTGCCGGTAACCCCCTATCATCTGGGATACAGTCTTGTCGGCCCTCTGCTGGTGAGTTTTGCGCAGTGGCTTTTACAAAATGCGAAAAACGATGGCGTGGAGAGGCTGTATTTCCTGTCCAGGGAGGGGAAACTCATCCGGGAGGTGTTCGATAAATGGGTGGACGGCGATGCCGATGTCCCGGTTTCCGAATATCTCGTCGTATCCAGGCGGGCGGCAGGCGTTTCGGCGATTGAAAAATTTGAGGACATTCTGGAAATCGCCCGCATGATTTATTTTCAAAACACGCTGGAGCATTTTCTGTTCACCCGCTTCGGCCTTCGCCTCGATGACGATCGCTGGAAAGCCGTCCGCAGCAGTCTGGGATGGGAACGCGAGTCCGAGGTGAGGGTGGATGACCGGCAGATCAAGCACTTAATTCCTTTGTTTCAGATGCTTCAGCCGGAGATCATTGCCCAGGGCCGCAGGGAACGTGCAGGCCTCCTGCAGTATTTGCGAGACAAAGGTTTGACCTCCGGCAAAAAATGTGCAGTGGTAGATATTGGCTACGGCGGGTCTGTACAGGGATATCTGAATGCGTTATTAAAAAGAAAAATTGAAGGTTATTACATGATGACGGATGAGCGGGCACCATCACGATCGGAGACTTACGGTGTTTTGATCCGCGGCTGTTTTCTTGAAAATGTCAGGCAGTCATCCAATGCACCGCTGATGTACAGATACAGTTTTGAAGTGGAAAAGATGTTAAGCAGCAATGAACCGCAGATTGAATTTTATCAAACTGCTGATTCGGGACATGTCCGGGGCTGCTATGCTGATATCCATCCTGAAGAAGTAACTTGCTGTGCCGTGAGACAGTCTTTGCAGGAAGGTGCGATGGATTTCACGGCGGAGGCCCTACAGGTCCGCCGGAAATTGCTGCCGGATTTTCAACCTTCATGCCGGACAGCGCAGGCGTTGATGGATGCTTTTTTGGGGGATATGTCCCCGCGCGAAAAAGAGTTTATGTCGTCAATCCTTCTGGATGATCATTATTGCGGCAGGGGGCTGGTGAAAACCTGATGGGGTTTTGGAGATGAATTCGGTTATCGTTGCCGTGATCGTTATCTATCAGCCCGATCTTTTCGCGCTGGACCGGCTGCTCAGCGCTCTGATCGGGCAGGTAGAAGCGGCTGTGATTGTAGACAACGGTTCTTCGATTGAAATGAAGCTGAAGCCGGAACGTTATTTACCGCTGAAAGCGAAAGCTCTCCGTTTGAACGAAAACATGGGCATTGCTTTTGCGCAGAACAGGGGCATCGAACTTGCCCGCCAGATGCAGGGCCGGTTCGTTTTGCTGATGGATCAGGACAGCATTCCCGAACCGGGTATGGTACAAGCGTTATTATCTGCGGCACTGGAGAGATCGGCGGGAGCCGTTGGACCCCGCTATGTGGATTCCCGCCATGAGAATCCGCCTCCGTTTATCCGGATTCGCGGATTGAGGCTTGAGCGCCTTTCATGTTCTGAGCCGGATGCCATAGTGCCGGTGGATTACCTGATTTCATCGGGCTGTCTCATTCCCATGGCCGTACTGGATCATGTGGGCGGAATGCGTGAAGACTTTTTTATCGATTTTGTGGACATTGAGTGGGGATTACGGGCCCGCAAATTCGGTTATCAGTGCTATGGTGTGTGCAATGCGGGGATGTCTCATTGCCTTGGATATGACCCGATAAGAATGTTTGGCATGAAATTTCCTTTGCACAGTCCATTGAGGCATTACTATCATTTCCGCAACGCCGTACTTCTCTCAAAAGAGCGTTGGACGCCCGGCAACTGGAAACTGGCCAACGGCTGGCGGATGTGTTTAAAATATTTTTTTTATTCTCTGTTTGCAAGGCCACGTCTCGAACACTGGCGGATGATGACGCTGGGGATCTGGCACGGCCTGCTGGGCAGGACAGGTCAATATCGTGAGGCATAAAAATTGATTTCCGTAATTGTCGTTAATTACAATTCCGGCTCCTTTCTTAAGGATTGCATAAAGAGTGTCTTGCATCAGGTTGATGAAGCGCTGGTGATTGATAATGCTTCCATGGATAACAGCCTGGAGCAGTTGATTACCTGTTTTAAAAACGAAGCGCGGCTCATCATTGTTCGCAATCTGGTCAATAAAGGGTTTGCTTCTGCCTGCAACCAGGGTATCCGGCAGGCAAAGGGAAATCAACTTTTATTTCTCAATCCCGATTGTATTCTGGAGTCCAATGCGGTTTCTGAAATGCGGAAGGTTTTGGAGTCGGACGACTCCGTGGGCATGGTGGGTGGTTTGCTCCTCAATGCTGATGGAACGGAGCAGGGAGGGGGACGGCGGTCCGTGCCGACACCATGGAGATCCTTTGTCCGCGCTTTTGGCCTGCGCCGTTTTTACAACCGCTGGCCGAAGCTGTTTGACGACTTTGATCTACGTCATCTTCCCCTGCCGGCCGGTCCCGAGACCGTGGAAGCGATTTCCGGGGCCTGTATGATGGTGAATCGTGAAGCCATTGACGATATCGGGTTATGGGATGAAGCGTACTTTTTGCATTGTGAGGATCTAGACTTGTGCATGCGTTTTCGCAAGAGGGGGCGGAATGTCATGTTTGTTCCTTCGGCTCGTGTTTTTCATGCCTTTCGCGTGTGCAGCCAAAACCGGCCGATTTTCGTGGAGTGGCATAAACACAAAGGGATGATCCGTTTCTATGAAAAGTTTTTTCATCATCAGTATCCCGGCATTTTATTCTGGATGGTCCGTGCGGGTGTATGGCTCAGGTTCGGTGCGCTGGTCGGTTATCACGGTGTAAATCATTTCAAACAATGGCTGAAGCACGGGCGGGCATAAAAAGGCCCGAAGCAAACTTTTCAGGAAACAGCGGAAGTTTATGCTATCCGAACGGGCAAATGATATGCAAATAATAAAAACCGCTGAAGGGAGTTTCGTTTAACATATTCTATGATTACTGAACAACATCCGATTATTTTCAACACGCCCAGGAGACTCATAGAAGTATCTTCCTGGATTACTCATGTCCCGTTCGCTTTTTTCCTCATCAGCATTCTGAAACCGAAAGTAGTCGTGGAGCTCGGTGTTTTCAGCGGGCAGTCCTATTGCGCATTTTGCCAGGCCGTGAAAACCTTGAAACTTGACACCCGTTGCTATGGGATTGACACATGGAAAGGAGATACTCAGCTTGGCCCATATGGTGAAGATGTTTTTGAAGAGCTCAGGAATTATAATCAGAGAGAATATGCTGATTTTTCCCGCCTGTTAAGAATGACTTTTGATGATGCACAATTTCATTTTGAAGACGGCAGTATTGACCTGCTGCATATTGACGGTTTCCATACCTATGAGGGCGCCAAAAACGATTTTGAACACTGGCTTCCCAAAATGTCTCCGCGAGGGGTCATTCTTTTTCATGATACGTTTATTAAAGATCTTGATTTTGGCGTGTGGAAGTTGTGGGAAGAAGTCTCCGCAAAATATCCGGGTTTCGAATTTGTGCATGGGTATGGTCTGGGTGTAGCCGCGGTTGGCAAAGAAGTCGGCGGCGATTTTCTCGAATTTTTACGTGAAGCCAAAACGAACAGATTTACCAGTAAGCTTTTTGCCGCTCTGGGCCAGCTTGCTTTTATGGAAGCCCGGGTCAACTCGATGAACGGTATTTGTGCCCGGTTAAATGACGATTACGTAAACTTGAAAGATGACTATGACAACTATAAAGCCATAATTGCCAGCTCTCCTGAATGGCGTTTCGGTTCAAAAGCATACAGGATTATTAAAACCGTGGCCCCGGATGGTTCCTTCAGAAGAAAGACGATGGGGCATCTGGCCGGAATATCCTCAGCGGCGGTCAAAAAACTCAACGGCGCGTCACCGGCTCCTGAAAAATCCCAGATGCCTGCTTCCGAAATTCCCAGCGTTTACGATGAAGATACACTCCGATCCATCGAAGCAATGCCTCTTCCTGCGTTGAATAATGGCAAAAGAAAGTGTGCTATTTTTGTCATGGTTAAAAATGAGGATGTTTTTCTGCCAATCTGGCTCAAATACTACAGCCGTTACATTGACGGAAATGACATATACGTTTTCGATCATCGGACAATCGACGGCAGCGTGGTTCGTTGTAGAAAGGAATATGCCTTCAAGACCATCCCGCTGAATTACCCCTTGAGCTTTGACCATCTCTGGTTTAAATTTGTTGCTGACACGGTGCAGAAAAAACTTTTGCTGCATTACGAATATGTCATCTTTACCGATATTGATGAAATCATCCTGCCGGACATCAAGAAGTACAAGGGATTGGGTGAATATATTCAAAAACTGGACAGCGATTACGTGCGCTGCATCGGTTATGATTTGATCCATCTTCCGCATAGGGGCGAGCCGTCTTTCAAAGCGAACCAGACGGTTTTGTCTCAAAGAAAATTCTGGTATCATACCCACTGGTACAATAAAACGCTGATATCCAGGCGTCCCCTGGACTGGGAAATCGGGTTTCACGAGGTTCGTGATCTGAATGTGGTGGTGGATCGCGATTTGATGCTGATTCACCTTCACAAACTCGATTTTGACATGTGCTGGAGAACATGCTTCGAAAGGGCCCGTTTGAAGTGGCCGCATGAGGATGTCATCAACAACAGGGGCTGGCAAAACAGAATTACGGACATTGATCGGTTCCGGGATTATTATGAGGGGTGGCCCGACGGTTTTCAAATCGATGAAATTCCGGAGCATTTGAGACAAAGCAACATTTTTTAGCGCAAATGATGTCACATTGATGGTTGTTTAAAGGTTCTCACCTGCTTCATCAAACAAGGAGAGTAGACATCGGTAACAAAAAAAAAATATCGGTAGCGTTGGCAACATATAACGGTGAAAAATATCTTCGGGAACTTCTAGATTCCGTGTACCGTCAAAGTTGTCGTCCATATGAGGTTGTTGTGTGTGATGATGGATCGACTGACGGGACCGTAGGTATCCTGGAAGAATACGCACGTGTCCAGGGATTGCAATATGAGGTGAATCCCCGGAATCTTGGATATATTAAGAATTTTGAGAAAACCATTTCACTTTGCAGCGGAGATTATGTTGCCTTGTGTGACCAGGATGATCGTTGGCATCCAGAAAAACTGACAAATCTTGTCAACAGAATTAGCAACTATTCCTTGATCTGTTCTGATGCTGTCGTGATTGACGGTTCAGGAAATAAAATAGCAAGTTCATTCCGTAAATATCAGTCTATACACATTCCAGATGCTAAGAAACAGCCCCACTCATTCATATTTGGCAATTTCGTTATGGGGTGCACTTCTCTCTTGAATAACAAAAATTTCATCTCAGAATTATATCCTTTTCCTGATGATATTCCTCATGACTGGTGGATTGCCATGCTCGCATCCATGTGCAACGGTATTAAATACATCAAGAAACCCTTAATCGATTACCGATTGCACGGAAATAATATCATTGGCGCTCCAAAAAAAAGTGTATTAAATGATATATTCACATATCGAAAGAAACTCCGAATGAACCAAAATCATTTACAGACTGTTATTATGATAAAAGGTGCACTTGTTATGCTTAATGAACTTGCAAATCGTGATTTAGCCGATCTTTGGATGCTATCAGTAACGAAAGATTTGCAAGCATTACTTGATGATTTTGATAATTCACCATCTAAACATCAGAAGGCCAACAGGATCATATTAAAGTATCTGAATTATCTTTGTCCTTCTTCCAATCCTTTTGCTAAATTAATGATGGTGATCGAAAACTTTTATAAATAAACTATAAATGATGAAAAGTATATCGGAGGAAGAATGAATATTGTATCAATAAAGAATTTTAATTTACCCGACATCAAGATTATCCGTTTTGCCCGCTTCTGCGATCAGCGCGGTTTTTTCACGGAATCGTTTCGCAGAAGCAATTTTTTCGGCCATCCGGAAATGGATTTTATGAAGGAGCTTGAGTTTGTCCAGGTGAGTGAAAGTTATTCCCGGCCGCTGACAATGCGCGGGATGCATTTTCAGTGGAATCCCTACATGGGGAAGCTGGTGCGGACAATACGCGGCCGAATGGTGGATCTGATGCTGGACATCCGAAAAGGTTCACCGACGTTCGGGAAGGCAACGATGTATGATATGCCGGCAGGGCTGGACAGAGATTACAGTGAATGGCTGTGGCTCCCCCCGGGCTTTGCCCACGGAAATTTCTTTACCGAAGAAACCCAGATCGAATATTTCTGTACAGGTGAATACAGTCAGGGATGTGAAGGCTGCATTTCACCGCTGGCAGACGACATCGACTGGTCCCTGGCGGACGGTGCCCTGAAAAAGGAATTCGATACTATTGCCTCAATAACGACCCGCATCACCGACAAGGACAGAAACGGCTTTTCACTGACCCAATGGGTAAAAGACGATCGTTCAAATCATTTTATTTACGGGAAATGCTGAAGGGGGAGGCATGATCGATCAAAAAAAAATTCTTTTTACGGGAGGAAGCGGCCTACTGGGATCTGAATTTAAAAAAGTTCTGCCGGACATTCGGTATCCGACAAAGTCGGAATTCGATGTGACCGATCTTGATCAAATGGATCAATATCTTGCTAAGGGCGACTGGTCGATGATGATCCACGCGGCCGCTTTTACGTCTCCTCCCAGAATCGACCAGGACCCGCTTCGGGCGATTGATATCAATATTATCGGGACCTCAAATATTGTGAAACTGTGCATGAAGTATGGATTGAAACTGATGTATCTCAGTACGGATTATGTTTTTAAGGGGGACTGCGGAAACTACGGGGAAGACGATCCGGTGTTTCCGGTCAACAAGTATGCCTGGTCAAAGCTGGGCGGTGAATGCGCTGTTCGTCTGTATGATCATTCGATCATCATCCGGACAACGTTTGGTCCAAATGTCTTTCCCTTTGAAAAAGCGTTTGTCGATCAGTGGACCAGCAGGGAAAGCGTGTCGATCATAGCCCGAATGATTGCCATGCTGATCGATTCCGATTTTCAGGGAACCGTTCATGTCGGCGGGAAAAGAAAATCCGTGATGGAATATGCCCGGAGCCTTGACCCGGACAGAAACATCAAGGAACTGTCTGTTTGTGAAGTCAATTTTAAGGTTCCCTCAGACACGTCCATGAATTGTGCATTGTACAACAGTTTGGTCAACAAGAAATAAAGGATCAAATATTTTATCGTTAAGGAGTGAAAAACATGAAAATTTTATTAGCCGGCGGAGCCGGATATATTGGTTCTGTTCTGGCACCTGCTTTAATCGATCACAACTATGATGTTGAAGTCATTGATGCGCTCTGGTTTGGCTGTCATCTCCCTAAAGAAGTAAAGGTTATTGATAAGGAACTTTTTGAATGCAAGAAAGAAGATTTCGACGGGTATGACCAGGTAATTTTTCTGGCGGGCCTTTCCAATGATCCCATGGCGGAATTTAATCCGGCTAAAAATTTTGTGGACAACGGCGCTCTCCCCTCATACCTGGCCTACAAGGCCAAAAAAGCTGGTGTGAAACGTTTTATTTACGCGTCGTCCTGTTCCGTTTACGGATATACCGTTGATCGGCTCTACGACGAAGAATCGCCCACTGTCAGTAATTATCCTTATGGCATATCCAAACTGCAGGGAGAGCGGGGCGTACTGCAGATGCAGGATGAGAGTTTTTCTGTCATCGCCGTTCGGCAGGGAACGATATCCGGTTTCAGTCCGCGCATGAGGTTCGATCTAATTGTCAATACCATGTTTAAAACTGCTGTCGTTGAGAAAAAAATCATGGTCAGCAACCCTTCCATCTGGCGCCCTGTTTATGATATCCGTGACGCTGCAGACGCTTTTGTGCGGGCGGTACAGGCCAACTATTCCATCAATGGTGTCTTCAACGCCACGTCTGACAATTATACCGTGGGGCAGGTGGCCGATCTTGTGAAATATGAGGTCGAGAAAAAGACCGGCGATAAAATCAAATTGGATATCAAGAATATTCAGGATTTCAGAAATTATAAAGTAAGCATTAATAAAGCAAAAACCTATCTTGGATTTCAGCCGTTATATACTATCAAGGATATTATCGATAATCTGTTTGACCACATGGATAGTTTTGGAGATTTTGAAAAAGACGAATTTTATAATATAAGAACGTTCAAAAAACTTCAGTTTTGAGAATAATGGAGAACAACGTCATTCATTCTATAAATTTCAGCTCTAAAAATCATTCTACGGAAATTGACTCACTGAGGGCTATTGCAGTGTTGCTAGTGTTTTTTTACCATTCCATCGGGGTTATGATAAAACCAAATCCCGAGATTCCTCATACTGCATCAGGATACATTTTAAGCTTTATTTTTACAGGTGCAACCGGTGTTACTCTGTTTTTTGTTATTAGCAGTTTTCTTCTTACAATTCCTTTTTATCTGAACCCGAATGCCAGCAGAATACGTTTTTTTAAAAAAAGACTTTTACGCATACTCCCGATGTTTTTTTTAATTGTTATTATTGCAGGATTATTGACACGGGCCGTAATGAACAATCCAATGGAGGTCGTCCGTTCGTTTCTGTTTCTCTTTGAACCTTGGGGGCTATTCCCTTTTAGTGTGCCATGGTGGAGCCTTCGTACCGAGATGGAATTCTATGTCCTCCTCGGGCTTCTGATGCCGCTGATTCATTTTAGCAAAGGAAGAGTAGTCGTTCTTATTTCTCTAGTTGCCATCTTTGTTGGAAGATATTTCATTTATATTCATAAAGAGCTTTTTTTAACAGACACGAATCTATATGCTCTATTGTTTCAATCGGCAGTTGCCCATGCCCCGACCTTTCTAATCGGAATTGCCGCTTCTATTATATATATAAAATTCGGGGAATCCATGAAGGTGTATTTATATAAAAGCAAAATATTCAACAGTATCATCTCCGATGTCGTTTTTATTATGATTCTGGCCGTCCTTGCTCTAGTTTTGAGAAAAGTGGCGATAATGGGCGGCATGATATACACCGATGTGAACTGGCCGCAGCATTACACTTACGAAGCTCTGCTCTGGAGCCTTGTGCTTCTTTCTGTCATTGTTCTTCCGCTGAGGATTAAGCCGCTAATTGCTAATAAGATTCTGGCGCGCTTTGGTGAAACAACCTATTCTTTCTACCTGATTCATCTCCCCGTCATGTATTATGTGAATGTGAATTTTCTTCCCGTTCAAAGCGGTTTTACGACAATCTACTGGGGGAAAGTGCTTCTTGTTCTGATTTTAGCGATGATATTGTCTTTCCTTTCCTTCCGTTTCATAGAGAAACCATTTCTAAAGATAAAAGACAGCTTCTGATCGACCAATTCAGTTTCTTATTTTTTAGATCACACGCGGAAACCAACAAGGACGAAATCCACTAGTTCTTCTTTGTTAGGTTCTCCTGTAAAAAGAGGCAGTCCTTTTCAACAAAGGACTGCTCTTCGAGAGTTTCGCATAATTGAATATTTCAGGAGCGACGAGTTTTGTTCCCAATTTCCCCGAATATCACATTTTGATTCCTAAACTCTTTGAAGGAAGACACCCGTGATTCTTAAACGAAGCGCAGTAACGACGATAGTTATTTATTCGCTATTGATAGGCTGTTTGGTGGCTTATAGCGACTACAATTACAACGCTTCCAGTCAATTATTTTTTACAGTTGAAATGCAGTCATCACAGTCAGGTGATGCTCAAGTATTTTTTGATGATGGGGATGGTTACAATGAACGAGATTCATATAAACAACAAGTTCACTCTGGATCCTTTAACAAATATGTTTTTCCATTGACTAGGAAATCAGCCAAATCGATTCGTTTTGACCCGATAAATTTACCTGCTGTGGTTCAAATCAAAAGAACATGTATTGAAAATCGGAAAGGCGAAGTAATTAAAAAGATTCCCATCAGGAACATTAGACCAATACAACAAATTAAGAAAACAGAAATACACAATGATGTGCTAATTATTCATACAATAGAAGATGCATATGATCCGATAACAATCTTAGAAAGCTCCAGAGTCGACAATCTTTGGTGGGAATTTCTAATAAACGAGAATGGTTGGAAATATCTTGGCTATGTCCTGCTAAGTATTCTTTGTCTGAGCGGTTTGAGTTATTTCGGTATTTTTACTGCGCGCAGGCAATATTTTGCATTGTTTATCGGTTTTCTGCCGATTGTTTACATGTTTAGCTTTTACAACGAATTGCATACTTTGCCTAACAATGATTACTGGCACATGTTTTCTCATTTTTTCATCGGAGACGTGTTTACAGTTAACATGCAAACGCTCTTTATACGACAAAATGAGCATCTTTGCGTTATTCCCAAATTAATATATTTAATTAATTACTATGTAACACAAGGTAGTAACAAAGGTTTGTTTGTAATTAATTTCTTTTTAGTATTTACACAATTATTTATTATATCGCGTGTTGTTAAAAATTATAAAATCTTTTATCAGTATTTAGCAGTTATTCTGACGGCTTTCTTATTGTTCTCTCCAACTGCTGCACATAATTGGATGTTAAGCTTCAGTGGGAATAATTGGTTTTTAGCGAACATGTTTGCTTTAAGTGCTTTTTATTTTTATTGTTTGCATAAATATGAAAAAGCACTTAAAACTAATTATTATATTTCTTTTATTTTGTCATCTGTACTTGCTTCGCTTACCTATAGCACTGGTGTTTATGCATTAGTTGCCCTGATCATATTTCTCGCTATGGATATGTTTAATAATGAAAATCATTTTGATAAAAAAAATATACTTAATCAGCTTAGCTTATTGCTTTTCATGATCATTGTGACCTTCTGGTATCTGTCTTATAGACAAACTTCAAATTACCCATATTTATCAATCAATATGATTATAATATTGAAATATTCCTTGGCATATTTAGGTGGAATATTTTCTAACGATATTAATATCGCTATTTTGATGGGCGGGATAGGCATTGTTATTTTATTAGCATGTTCAGTATATAGTTTTATTAGCAAGAATATAAATCAGGCGATTTGTTTTGGCCTCTTAGTATGCCTTTACACAGTAATTAGTGCTTTCACAACAGCGATGGCGCGTTCTGCTGTTTTCGGTTTAGAACAGGCTCTTTCATCAAGATATGCCTCGTTGTCCCAGCTATTTTGGATTGGCTTAGCAATTATTGGTTTATTTTATTTTCAAAATTATAAAAAAAGAATCACGGTTGCTTTTCTGGCTATTGCAGTTGTATTGCCTGGATACATAAATGGAGTAGATACAATGAATTTATTAAAAGACCGTTATTCTCGCCAATCTTTAGCCGTGTTATCTATTCAAAAAGGCGTTTATGACATGAGCTTGATTCGTTCAACTGTAACATTGTGGCCTGAATATTTGTTAGATAACATTAATAATTATAGAAAACTTAAACATGTTCCATTTCATAAAAACTGAAACTATCTCACTGCGATCCCAAGGTTTTCGTTAGGCGATGATGTAAGGCATGGAAAATAATTCGGATAAACAATAAATAGTTATTTATCGATTTGAAATATTTTTCTTCAAAATGCCATACTCTTGCGTTAACTTGCGAGGCGGTGGTTGTCGAACGAATTAAAACAGGCACAAGCCCTGTTTGCCTATTCTGCTGATTTCGCCATGTGATTCCGAATGAAACCTTTGCATAATTTCGAAGTTAGATTTTCGTCTGTTTATGACACTCATTTTTCAGATTTTTATTAGATTATATGTTTTGGTCTGCCGAAAATGCTATTGGGAAACTCTTTTTTCTCTCCGGATACTCCCGAAGAGGGATTCGGGGGACAGCTTTCCCTATGTCGCAGTAACCATTTCCCGCTTTCTAAGGTTTAGAATGACACGCTTGATGTTGAAGGCCATGGCTCCACAAAGATGATCCCAATTCTCCTTAACGATGGTTGTAAATCGCGCCTTGCCGGCTCCATGATGTTTATGAGTGATCCCAAAGTACTGCTCAATCTTATATCTTATTTTCGATATTTCCTTGTTTCTCTGAATCTCTTTTTCTGTAAGAGCAGCATTAATCTGGTTCTTTCTCATAATGCCGTCACCGATTCCGTTCATATTCAGAAAATCCCGGTTGGGTTCGCCACAGTATCCCTTGTCGGCATAAACTTTTGTCGGTAGCTTCTTCCCATGAATACCCTTCATAACAGCATAAGAAAAATACTTTGTATCATGCTCCGATGCCCTGGTCATATGGGTGGAAAGGATCAGGCCACTTTTTACATCAATGGCGGCATGTTCCTTCATCCCGAAAAGAGGCTTGTTATTTTTTACGGTCCAGTCGGATTCCAGATCCCTCTGAAAGCGCATCGCTTTTTGAGACTTCTTCCTCATCTGCGCTTTGGCCTTCCTCTTTTCCCGAAGTTCTCTCAATGTCCGATCACTGACGGGTCGACTGACCGATTTCACCACCCGGGCATCCACGGCCATGCCCGATTCAATGGAGAAGCCCAGGGTGTCAAACTGATTCAGCAATTCATGATGAACCTTTTCCAGCGCCTCTTTTCCGGTTCGTTCCCGAAACCGGCTGATGATCGAATGATCCGGGGAAGGTTCGCTGAAGGGTAATCCAATGAAGGATTTGAACGAAAAACGATCATTAATCTGGGTTTCCAGTTCAGGATCGGATTTAATCCCATACCACTTCTGGAGGAGGACAGCTTTCAAGAGCATCAATGGCGGATATGCCTTATTGCCTAATTCAGACTGCCCGACAGGATAGTTCTCATTTACAATCTTCTCGATGGGCTCCCAGTTGATGGTGGCATCGATTTCGGAAAGGGATTGCTTGTTTCTTGGATGGCTGACGGCTCTTTGTATTTCCATATCCAGAAAGGTGGGGTTTTTATTATATTCCTTGAATGCCATTTTGGTCTCCTTCGAACGTGGTTGAATTTGACCAAAACACTATCACAAATATCAGCTATTATCAAATAATATCAATATTTTATATGACATTTTATGCTGAATTTTCACGATTTTAACAACGCGACTTGTGCAAAGGTTTCCGAATGAATCCTCTATGCAGTTCCGAATGATGTTGTAACCATTTGGGTAGGAGTGAAGCGCCATGGGTGTTTAATGGTTTGTTGACAGGAAGTTTAGGAAGGTAAGATAGCAAAAGTTGGAAACTGGAGGATATTTTATGACAACTAAGTCTCGGTTATTGAGTTTCATTATACCGGTGAAAGATGAACAAAGTACGTTGGAAGTTCTTGCTAAAAATATAATAAATATAGTTAAAAATTTGGGGCATAATTTCAAAGCTGAAATAATTTTTATCGATGATGGCAGTAAAGATAGAAGTTGGGAGGTAATGTGTAATCTTGTGGCTTTACATGATAATGTATCTGCTATTCGCTTCCGTAAAAATTTTGGTAAAGCAATTGCTTTGGAGGCAGGCTTTCGTCATGCTGCCGGTGAAATAGTATTTACAATGGATGCGGATTTACAGGATGATCCAAGCGAAATACCAAAGTTTATAGAAGCACTTGATAGTGGGTTTGATTTGGTCTCCGGTTGGAAAAAGCATAGACATGACCCTATTTCAAAAACATTGCCTTCGCGTATTTTTAATAAGATCACAGCATTTACAACAGGTATTGTGCTCCATGATTTTAATTGTGGATTTAAATGTTACCGGAGAGAGGTGGTTGACTCCATCCATCTTTATGGAGAGATGCATCGCTATACTCCAGTCTTAGCAAACGACTTTGGCTATCGTATAGGTGAAGTTGAGGTTTTGCATCATCCCCGCCAGCATGGTAAATCTAAATATGGTTTTGAAAGGTATATTCGAGGTTTCATCGATTTGCTGACAGTTCTGGCCACCACACGCTGGATGAATAAACCGGGTCATCTTTTTGGTGGTTTAGGTATTGCTTCGGGAATTTTTGGTGGAAGTATTCTTGCTTATCTGACTATTATCTGGTTGGGAGGAGTAAGACCGATAGGTAATAGACCTTTCTTTTTTCTAGGTATTTTACTATGCATTTTATCTGTTCAAATGATTTCTTTAGGCATAATAGCGGAATTTTTTATAAAGTCATCTAATTCGAATAACGTAGATAGATTTATCAGAGAAAAATCTAAAAATTTAAATCCTTACTCTTAAATTGAGAAAGTTAAATAATGACAGAAGAGGCTTATTCAACAAATTATTTAAAATATCAATCTGAGAATATTTTGGTTCGTAAGTTAATTAATTCTTACTTTAATAAACTGGAAAAACATTTACGGACATTGCAATATGAAAGTTTGTTAGATGCAGGTTGTGGTGAAGGTGAAACTCTCGAGAGAATGAAAGCTATTCTTCCGATACGTGTTGAAGGGTTTGATATCAATCCAAGGTGCGTATCATTCTGTCAAAAGAGACATGAGAAATATTGTTTTACTCAACAAAATATATATTCTCTTCCCTGGCCAGATAATGAATTCGATGTTGTGTTATGCTTGGAAGTTTTTGAACACTTGGCATATCCAGAAGAAGCCTTAAAAGAATTGCTTCGTGTTTCACGTCTTGGCATAATAATTTCAGTACCTTATGAGCCATGGTTTCTAATTGGGAATCTTTTTAGGGGGAAGTATTTGGCTACTTTGGGTAACCACCCTGAGCACATGCAGCATTGGAATCCAAAAAGCTTTAGACGGTTTTTAATGTCCTATTCTCAAATTGTTTCTATTCATAACGCCTTTCCATGGATTATTGTGCATTGTACAAAGCAGGGATGCTAAATATTTTATCGAAAGATATATGGGCTTCGCTACTTTCCATGCCAACATCATTAACGATAGTATATATTTGATGAAAGAATCTGGTAAGAAAATAAAACGAGGCCTGAATTATTTTGGCGGACTAATTGCTCTAACAGGAGCAATACTCATAGTTTTCAAACTTAAAGCCTATGCCCATGAAATTGATTTCCTGAAATTCAGTGTTGCCGATTGGCTTTCTCTTTGTCTACTAGCGATTATTTATGGTGCAGCGAATATTTTGCTTGCAAGGTCATGGTGGCATTTACTGATTTATTTTAAGGTTAATACTCTTTTTAATTGGGCAATGAAAGCATATGGCATGTCACAGCTGGGCAAATATGTTCCGGGGAATATTTTTCACCTTGCCAGTCGGCAGACCATGGGAATGGCTGTGAATATTCAAACTGTCCCATTAGCAAAATCAATAATATGGGAGTTGGGCATTATTGCTTTTGCGGGTGCGTTATTTGTCCCTTTGATAGTACCAATCTTTATGCCGATAATTTCTTTCTGGATTTCCGTCATATTTTTTTTGTGTTTAGTTGTTGTGTCAGGGACATTAATATGCCGTATGCTGTCAGTCGAGATAGCTTCTGCCTTAATAGGGCAGGTGATGTTTCTTGCTGTATCAGGAGGTGTATTTATAGGTGTACTGGCGGTTATAGATGTATCAATAGTTTCAATATCAAATCTTACTGCTTTGTGCGGTGCTTATGTCATTGCCTGGCTACTGGGCTTAATAACGCCTGGTGCCCCAGCTGGTCTGGGGGTTAGAGAGATAGTATTGCTTTTTCTTCTTGGTAGTTATGTGCCAAATACTGACTTACTTTTGGCAATTGTTTTGGGACGTATAGTGACAGTGATAGGGGATTTTTTGTTTTTCCTGTTTTCTGCTTTTTGTTTCCATTGCAATTGTTTTCGACAAACTAGTTAACCATTTGAATACGAATAAAGGATCTTCATGTGCCTGAGATAATGTCGCCTAAAATTGCCGTTCAGATTCCTGCCTGGAATCAGTCTGAAGAGCTCGTTGAATGCCTGAAGAGTCTTAAGGAGGTCCCGTACGGCAATCTGGAAGTTGTCGTCGTCAATAACGGCGAGGACAATACGTCGGAAATTGTCCGGTGTGATTTCCAATGGGTAACGTTGATTGAAGAGGGCATTGATCTTGGTTTTTGCAAGGCGAACAATATC